>Ga0190303_1000002_pt1 | contig 143274 bp, 134 predicted proteins | sample 48700701_MG_FD_161672 | JGI IMG/M metagenome (GOLD analysis project Ga0190303, IMG submission 161672) | Hydrothermal vent sediment bacterial communities from Southern Trench, Guaymas Basin, Mexico - 4870-07-0-1_MG | ecosystem: Environmental > Aquatic > Marine > Hydrothermal vents > Sediment ... | reverse complement strand
TCCTAGAACAGGTGTCGTTAAGAAAAATGCCACTGCATTGTGGCCATACCACCACTGTATTAAAGCATCTTGCACGCCTGAATAAATAGAGTAACTTTTAAACGCAGTTACTGGCATCTCTAAATTATTAAAGATATAAAGTACAGCTACCGTTACAAAAGTTGCTATATAAAACCAAATGGCAACATAAATATGACGTTGTCTTCTTTTTAAAATGGTACCTATTAGGTTTATTCCAAAAACTACCCAAATTAAAACTACAGCAATATCTATTGGCCATTCTAGCTCTGCATATTCTTTTGAAGATGTAAACCCTAAAGGTAATGTAATTGCTGCCGCTACAATAATGGCTTGCCAACCCCAAAAATGTATTCTACTTAAAACATCATTAAACATTCTTGCTTTAAGTAAGCGTTGTGTTGAATAATAAATCCCTAAAAAAGTTCCATTTCCAACAAAAGCGAAAATAACTGCATTGGTGTGTAATGGGCGTAAACGACCAAAACTTAACCAAGAAATAGCATTATCTGCACCTGCAAATTCTAAATATCCTGGGAAAATAAAAAGCAACGCTACTAAAAGCCCTACTAACATACCTACAACTCCCCATAGAATTGTAGCCCAAAGAAACATTTTTACGATTTTATTATCATAATAAAACTGTTCTTTTTCCATACTTGTTTGATTAATTAATTATTATTTAGTTGATTTTTCTTTATTCTCAGTAACTAATTCATCATCAAAAAGCATACGTACTGATGGTGTATAAGTATCATCATACTGACCAGATTTAACCGATTTGATAAATGCTATAAAAAATAAAAGGGCAACAATAATGCTAACGCCTATTGTAATGTAAACTACTTCCATCTTTTGTTACTAGGTTTTGAACTAATTGCAAAACTAAATTTATTTTGCTAAAAAAGGGTGATATTTATCACTTAAATTTCAGACTTGTTTATCTTTTTTATAAAAAAACTATATCTTTTTTGATATCCAGTTTGTTGAAATTGTTACAAAAACAACAATTGATATAGAACTTAAAGGCATTAGAATTGCTGCAACAACAGGTGTTAACTGACCCGTTAAGGCAAAATACATACCTATAAAATTATACAAAAACGAGACTATAAAGCTTGCTTTAATTATTGAAATTGTTTTATTTGCCAATGTTAAAAACTCAGGTAATTTGTTAAAAAGTTTAGCGTCTAAAATTCCATCACAAGCCGGTGAAAATACATTAACATCTTCTGAAATTGAAATACCAACATTGCTTTGTGCCAACGCTCCAGCATCATTTAAACCATCACCTATCATTAAAACTCTTTCACCTTTATTTTGAAGGGTTTTTATAAACTCTAATTTACTTTCAGGCTTTTGATTGAATTGAAATTTCGTTTTTTTTGGTAATAATTGTTCTAAATACTGTTTTTCTCCATCATTATCTCCAGAAAGAATAACCAAATTATAGTTGTTTGAAAGCAAGCTAAAAACCTCTTCAATTCCTTCTCTATAAGTATTATTAAAAACATAACACCCCTTTAATATGCCATTAATTTTTATATGAATTGATGTTTCATTTGTTTCTAATAAAGTTGATTCAACAAAATTAGCAGACCCTAATTTTATTTCAAAATTATTTATTGTTGCTTGAATTCCTTTTCCTACTATTTCTTCAAAAAATGTAGGCTTATCTTTTAATGCCTTAACATTAATATAATTATAAAGCGACCTACTTAACGGATGATTTGAAGCTCTTAAAACACTTTTTATTATTGAAAGTTCCTCCATTGAAAGTTCTTCTCCTTTATAAAATAATTGAGTTTTATTACTTGATGTTATGGTCCCTGTTTTGTCAAAAATAACAGTGTCAATTTTTGATAAATTTTCAATGGTTTCAGCATTTTTTAGATAAAATTTCTTATAACCAAAAATTCGAAGCATATTTCCAATTGCAAATGGTGCAGATAGCGCCAAAGCACAAGGACAAGCAATAATTAACACAGCTGTAACAACATTAATTGCCATTGCTATATTATAGAAATACCAAAATATACCTGCAAAAAAAGCAATAATTAAAATAGCTATTGTAAAATATTTACTAATTGAATCTGTAATATTTTTTATGGTAATATCATTGGTTTTATTAAAAACATCATTACTCCATAATTGAGTTAAATAACTTTGAGAAATAGTATTTATAACTTCAATTTCTATTGCACCAGCTGTTTGTCTACCACCTGCAAATAATTTTTCACCCGATTGTTTTAGTACCGGAAGTGATTCACCAGTTACAAAACTATAATCTATTGCCGCATTTCCATTTATTAAAATTCCGTCAACAGGAATTAATTCTTCATTTCGAATTAATAAACGATCTCCTTTTTCAATATTTTCAACTGCAACACTAGCTTCAATTCCATTGCTAATTTTTGTAACAGCAATTGGAAAATACGATTTGTAATCACGTTCAAATGATAAAAAATTATAGGTTTTTTGCTGAAAGAATTTTCCTAATAATAAAAAGAAAATCAAACCAGATAAACTATCAAAAAAACCTGAACCAATATCTAAACCTATCTCTACTGTACTTCTAATAAACAACACTGAAACCCCTAAGGCTATAGGTACATCAATATTTAATATCTTATGTTTCAATCCTTTATATGCAGAAATAAAATAATCTTTAGCAGAATAAAATACTACAGGTATAGCCATTACAAACATTAACAGTCTAAACAATGGTTTGTATTTATCAAGCCAAAATTCATCAACTTCAAAATACTCTGGAAATGATAGTAACATAATATTTCCAAAAGCAAAAGCTGCTATAGAAATTTGATATATTAAAGTTTTATCAACTTTTTTATTTTTTTCATCGGCATCTTCTAAGCTGATATATGGCTCATAACCAATAGATGTAATTAGCTCAACAAGTTCTTTTAAGTTAGTAACTGTATTTTTATAGGTAATCCTAATTGTTTTTAAAGGAAAATTCACCATTGAAGTAGCTACTCCACTATTTAGTCTACTTAAATTTTCCAACACCCAAATACATGAGCTGCAATGAATACTTGGTATATACAGCTCTACAACTGAAGTTTCACCATCATTAAACTCTAAAAGTTTAGCTATAATTTCTTCATTTTCTAAATAGTTATATTTTTCCTTAATATCACTTGGAATGGTTCCTGGTGTAGATTCTAAATCATAATAACAGCTTAATTCATTTGTGTTTAATATTTCATAAACTGTTTTACAACCATTACAACAAAAGTCTTTTTCATTAAAAAGTATGGATTTTTTATCACAATCTAAGCCACAATGATAACAACTCTTTAAACTCATACTATTTATTAATTTTCATCGCAAAACTATTCAATTATTATTTTATAGGTATGACAAATATCATTTATTTTTGTACATTTACGCATATTTACTACGACTTTAAAAATTTATATTTATGTCAAAATGCGGACTCTGTATTATTAAGCGCTTCAACGCTTTAAAAACTTTGACACATGACGAACTAATAAAATTTTCTGAACACAAAACCACACTTTTTATTAAAAAAGGTGAAAATTTAATGACTGAAGGAAATGCTATTAATGGTTTATATTGTATAAGAGATGGTAAATGTAAATTAACAAAACTTAGCACCAACGGTAAAGAGCAAATTATAAAATTTGTAAAAGGTGGTGATATATTAGGGCAACGTTCTATTCTTAGTGATGAACCTGTAGGTTTAAACGCTACTGCCTTAGAAGATATGCACGTTTGTTTTATTCCAAAACAAGATATTTTAGATACTATTAAAGAAAATAGCCAATTTTCTTTAAATATAATGAAGGTCATTTCTCATCAATTAAATGAGGCTAATACATTGGTTTCTCAAATGGCTCAAAAACCTGTTAAAGAACGTTTAGCAGAAACTTTAATTAACTTAGAGGAAATTTTTGGTGTAGATATTGATGATTGCATTGATATAGTATTAACTAGGGAAGAAATAGCAAATACCATTGGTACAGCTACAGAATCTGCAATTAGATTATTATCTAACTTGAAAAAAGATGGGATTATTGACTTAGTTAATAAAAAAATTAAAATTATTGATAAAAGTTCACTTAAAAACATGTCTGAAGGCTATTAGAAATAATTTAAAGTATAAAAAAGCCTCTTAGAAAATTCTAAGAGGCTTTTTTATGTTATATTCTTTTTACTTTTTACATCATTGAAGCTGCAATACGTTTGTAAATACCTTTTTTAAGTTTCTCACGAATTGCAGAAAAAGACTCAATAGTTACTTTAATATCTTCTAATGTATGCGTTGCTGTTGGTATTAATCTTAAAATAAGTAATCCTTTTGGAATTACAGGATATGCAACAATTGAGCAAAATATTCCATAATTTTCTCTTAAATCATTTACCATAGCCATTGCTTCAGGAATATCACCTTCTAAGAAAACAGGAGTTACACAAGTATTCGTTTTACCAATATCAAACCCATTATCTTTTAATCCATTTTGCAAAGCATATACATTTTCCCACAGTTTACTTTTTAACTCAGGCATAGTTCTAAGCATATCTAAACGCTTTAACGCACCTTTTACCATTGGCATTGGTAATGATTTTGCAAACATTTGTGAACGCATATTGTACTGTAAATACTGAATAATATCTTTATCACCAGCAAAAAACGCTCCTATACCTGCCATAGATTTAGCAAAAGTTGCAAAATATACATCTATACCATCTTGTACTCCTTGTTCAAAACCGGTTCCTTTTCCGTCTTTTCCTAGTGTTCCGAATCCGTGAGCATCATCAACTAATAGTCTAAAATTAAATGTATCCTTTAAAGCTACAATTTCTTTTAATTTTCCTTGCTCACCACGCATTCCAAAAACGCCTTCTGAAATCACTAAAATTCCACCACCTGTTTCTTCTGCAATTTTTGTTGCTCTATGTAAATTTTTTTCTAAACTTTCAATATTGTTATGCTGAAAAGTAAACCTTTTTCCGGGATGCAATCTAACACCATCTATAATACAAGCATGAGCATCCATATCATAAACAATAACATCATTTTTACTCACCAAAGCGTCAATAGCTGACACCATTCCTTGGTAACCAAAATTAACCAAATAGGCAGCTTCTTTTTCAACAAACTCTGCACATTCATTTTCTAATTGTTCATGGTATTTAGTATGGCCAGACATCATTCTCGCACCCATTGGGTAAGCCATTCCATATTCAGCCGCAGCTTCAGCATCTGCTTTTCTAACTTCAGGATGATTAGCCAATCCTAAGTAATCATTAATACTCCAGGTGATAACTTCTTTCCCGTTAAATTTCATTCTATTAGAAATTTCACCTTCTAATTTTGGAAAAACATAATAGCCTTCTGCTTGTTTAGCCCATTTACCTAAAGGACCTTTATCTTTAACTATTCTTTCAAATAAATCTTTCATTGTAAAATTATTTAAGACAAAATGCACATTTAAAGTCTACATTTATGTCAGAATGCAAAGTACGGTTTTTTTTTTATGCTATTCAAATGTAAATGTAACAAAAAAGAGGTTGAAAATTAATTTTCAACCTCTTTTTTGTTATTGTATAAATTAAGTTACTTTACGTACTCAACTTCAGCATGTGCCTGCTTTTGTGTATCAAAAAACCCTTGTTCTTTCATCCAATCATCGCTATAAATTTTTTCCATATAACGAGAACCGTGATCAGGTAAAATTAATACTACTTTTGAATTTTTATCAAAAAATCCTTTTTCGGCATATTGAATTGCTGCTTGTATTACAGCTCCGCTTGTATATCCAGTAAATAATCCTTCAGTAAGTGCTAGTTCTCTAGCTCTATGTGCTGCTGATTCATCTGTAACTTTTTCAAAATTATCAATTACATCAAAATCTGTTGCAGTTGGAATTAAATTTTTTCCTAATCCTTCAATTCTATATGGATAAATTTCATTTTTATCAAACTCTCTCGTTTCATGAAATTTCTTCAAAATTGACCCATATGCATCAACACCTAATGTTTTAATAGCTGGATTTTGCTCTTTTAAATATTTTGATACCCCTGAAATTGTTCCTCCTGTTCCACTAGCGGCAATTAAATGAGTTACTTCACCATTAGTTTGCTTCCAAATTTCTGGTCCTGTTGAATTATAGTGTGCATCAACATTTAATTTATTAAAATACTGATTGATATATACTGAATTTGCAGTTTCTGCATGCAATCTTTTTGCAACTTCATAATATGATCTTGGATCGGCAGCATCAACATGTGCAGGACAAACATATACTTTTGCTCCCATAGCCTTCAACATATTTATTTTACCTGAAGATGCCTTTGAGTTTACGGCTAAAATGCATTTATACCCTTTTATAATACTAACTAACGCTATACTAAATCCTGTGTTTCCTGAAGTAGTTTCAATAATTGTACTTCCTTTTTTAAGTATACCTTGCTTCTCAGCTTCCTCAATTATATGTAGTGCAATTCTATCTTTCATAGAATGCCCTGGATTAAATCCTTCGTACTTTACATAAAAGTTACCTGTAAGGTTTTTTGTGATTTTATTTAACTTAATTAGAGGAGTATTACCAATAAGGTCTAAAATATTGTTGCTTATACCTGTATTTTGAGTCATTTTTTTAAGTTTAATTCAATTATGAGATATTCAAAAAAGAACTATGAATAATAATCTGTAACGTGCAAATTTAATAATTTTTTTTAAATTTTGGTGTAACCTTCTAAATCTAATATAAAACTATAATCTCTAACCACTTCTTTTAACGCATCAAACCTTCCTGAAGCCCCACCATGACCTGCATCCATGTCTGTATGCATTAGTAAAATGTTTTCATCAATTTTTAGTTCTCTTAATTTGGCTATCCACTTTGCGGGTTCAAAATACTGTACTTGAGAATCATTTAAACCTGTTGTGATTAGCATATTAGGATACTTTTTTCTTTTAACATTATCGTATGGTGAATAAGATTTCATATACTCATAATATTCTTTTTCGTTTGGGTTTCCCCATTCATCATACTCTCCAGTTGTAAGTGGTATGCTATCATCTAACATTGTTGTAACAACATCTACAAAAGGAACTGATGCCAATACGCCATGAAACAATGTTGAATCCAAATTAATAATTGCTCCCATTAATAAACCTCCGGCAGATCCTCCACTTGCGTATAGATGTTCTTTTGATGTGTATTTTTTATCAATTAAAAATTTTGAGCAATCAATAAAATCGGTGAACGTATTTTTTTTGTTTAATAATTTTCCGTTTTCGTACCAGCTTCTACCTAAATACTCACTTCCTCTTACATGAGCAATTGCAAAAGCAAAGCCTCTATCTAATAAACTTAAACGTGTTGTACTAAATCCGGCATCAATTGTGTGACCATACGAACCGTAACCATATAAAAGTATTGGTGTGTTTGTTGATAATTGAGTGTTTTTATGGTGTACTATTGATATTGGTATTTTTACACCATCAATTGCAGTAGCCCACAAACGTTCACTTTTATAATTATTTTTATCAAATTTATCGCCTAAAACTTCTTGTTCTTTTTTTATTTCTTTTGTTCTGGTATCAACATTAAAATCTATTACAGAACTTGGTGTTGTCATAGAATTATATCCATAACGAATTACATTGGTATCAAATTCTGGATTAAAATAAACTCCTGCGGAATAGGTCTCTTCTTCAAAAGGAAGGTAATAATCTTCAGAATCATCCCAACTCATAATTCTAATTTTATTCAGCCCATTAGTTCTCTCTTCAACAACTAAAAAATCTTTAAAAATTGAAATATCTTCTAATAACACCTCTTCCCTATGCTCAATAACATCAAACCAATTTTCTTTTAATGTATTCTCCTCTAGAGTTTTCATTAATTTAAAATTAGTGGCATTATCTTTATTTGTTAGTATATAAAAATGTTTATTATAGTGTGCTATGCTATATTCTAAATCTCGTTCTCTTTGCTGAAAAATTTTAAATTCTGCTTTTTCATCATCAGATTTAATAAAACGATATTCTGTAGAAACTGTACTGTATGAACCAATTATAATATATTTCTCAGATTTAGTTCTGTAAACATATGTGCTAAATGCCTCATCTTCTTCAAAATATACTTCAACATCATTTGACGGATCTGTACCTAAAACATGACGAAATATTTTTTCACCACGCAAAGTTGTTGGATTTTTTTGTGTGTAAAAAATTGTTTTATTATCACAAGCCCAAGTAGCACTCCCTGTAGTATTTTCAATTTTTTCTGGATAAACTTCACCAGTTGCCAAATTTTTAAACTGCAACGTATATTGTCTTCTACTTACTGTATCTACTCCAAATGAAATTAACTCATTATTTGGACTCACAGATAAACCTGCAAGTCTGTAATAATTATGCCCTTTAGCTAGCTTATTTACATCAAATAAAATTTCTTCTTCAGCATTAAGGTTTCCCTTTTTACGAGCGTAAATTGGGTACTGTTTTCCTTTTTCAAATCGAGTAATATAGTAATAGTTATTTTTTTTATAAGGTACAGACTCGTCATCTTCTTTTATACGAGCTTTCATTTCGTGAAATAAATCTTCTTGAAATTTCTTTGTATGAGCAGTTTTTGAGTCGTAATAAGCATTCTCAGCATTTAAATAATCTATCACCTTTGGGTTTTCACGATCATTTAACCAATAATAATCATCAACTCTAACATCTCCATGAATTTCCAACTTCTTTTCAATCTTTTCAGCTTTTGGAGCTTCTATACTACTTTTTGTCATTATTATTAATTTCTGAGCGGCAAAAATAAGTTATTTGAGAATGAATTAACTTTTATTTGATGAAAAATATTTACCAATTGGCTTTAAGTGTATCAAATGTAACTTTTAACATCTATTAATATTATAAATATTCAATTACTCATCTGTAAAACTATCATTTTTAAAACCTATCAAATATATTTTTTCTTGAGCTCTTGTAACTGCTGTATACAACCATCTTAAATAATCAACATTTTGACCCTCAGGCAAATATGGTTGTTCTATAAAAACTGTTTTCCATTGTCCTCCTTGAGATTTATGGCAGGTAACAGCGTATGAAAATTTAACTTGTAACGCATTAAAATACTTATTCTTTTTAATGCTTAATAACTGCTTGTATTTTGATTTTTCATGTGAAAAATCTTTTGCAACTTCTTGGTATAATCTATTAGATTCTTCATAAGGAAGTGAAGGTGTCTCTGAAGCCAATGTATCTAATAATAATACTGTTTCAAATGGTTTTTGGTTTGGGTAATCTATCATTCGCACTTTTACTTCTGCAAATCTAAATCCATACAATTCCTTTATATTAAAAATTTCTAATATCTCGCAAATATCACCATTGGCAATAAAACCTGCTTCACTTGTTGCGTCTTTAAGCCAAAAATAATTGTTTTTAACAACCATTACGTAATCTCCTGTAGAAATTTCATTTTCCTGCCCCCTAATTTTACTTCTAATTTGTTGATTGTATTGATTTGCACGTTTGTTAGAACGAACAATAAATGCTGTATCTTCTACACCTATACTATCATAAGCCGTAGTAATTGCATCTTCAATTTCATAACCGTCAATCAATCTAATTAAATCTGGAAATCCTAATTGGAATTTAAAATCTGAGAAGCCGTTGTTTGCCAAAATTAAACGCAACTCTGTAGCGTTAATTAAAATTCCTGAATTGGCATGTTGACGCATTACTTCACTTAATTCAATCTCTGTTACATCTTTATTATAATTCAATGTTAGTTTATTAGCGTCTAAAGCTGGGCTTATATCTAACTTAACAGGTGGTAATTGAGCAGTATCACCAATTAAAATTAGTTTGCAATGCACACCTGAATATACATAGGATATTAAATCGTCTAATAAAGATCCATTTTCAAATAATTTTGAACCTGATGGGGAATCTGGAATCATAGATGCTTCATCAACTATAAATAACGTGTTTGTATGTTTATTTGTTTGCAAGATAAAATCTACACCTCCACCTTTATTTTTTTTAGGAAAGTATATTTTTTTATGAATTGTAAATGCCTGCCTATTTGAATATCCAGAAATAACTTTGGCGGCCCTTCCTGTTGGGGCTAACAATACAGCCTTTTTCCCTGCGCTCCATAAATTATTAACAACAGTACTTATTGAAGTTGTTTTTCCTGTCCCTGCATACCCTTTTATTAAAAACAGGCCTTCTTTATTTGTGTCAAAAATAAATTCAGCTAAGTTGCTAAGTAATACATCCTGAGAGTTTGTTGGTTCAAAAGGAAACTTTTCAATAAGGTTATTGTAAAATTCTGGTGCTGTTTTTGTCATATTTCAAATAAAATTCAAATATACAAATTGATTTATGCTGAAAAATTTTTCTCATTAAAAAAAATTTGTAGATTTGCGTACACACATAAAAAAATAAAAATTATGACATTTTTGATTATACTAGCTGGTATTGTAGTTACTGGTTTTATAGCTTACGCAATTGTAAACTTGATTCCAAGAAAATTTCATTGGGTTATTTCAATTATACTTATTGCATTAGCTGCGCTTCTGGTTTATAAAATAAATTTTGAAATTCAAAAGCCTGTACAATTCAACAAAGAAAAAAAGATTCGATATGCTAAAGTAATTAAGAATATGAAAATTATTCGTGATGCTGAAGTTGCTCATAAAAAAGTTACAGGAAATTACACTGCTGATGGTGAAGCTTTAATTCAATTTATTGATACTGCTGAATTTGCATTAACACAAACAAGAAACGTTCCTAAAACTATTAATGTAGGTGGTGGAATTACTAAAGAAATTGAAGAAAGAGTAGTTGATACTATTGGTTATGAAGCTGTTAAAAATCAATTTACTGGGTTAGATTACAAAAATATGCTTAAAATACCTGGAACTGATCAACAATTTAAAATTGAGATTGGTGAAATTCAAAAAATAGCAGGTTTAAAAGCCCCTGTATTTGAAATAAAAGTTGATAAAGCTTTAATTTTAAAAGGAATGGATTTTAACCTAATTAATCAAGAAAAAGAAGCAATTGGTGGTGAAGAAGTTAGAGGTGAATTTATAACTATTGGTTCTTTAGGTGAAGTAAGTGAAGACGGTAACTGGCCTCCATTTTATGATAAAGGAGATAATCAAGATAACGAATAACAACGTAGATTTTTTAAATCTACAAGAAAATCATTTATCCATCCAACTTAGTTTGGATGGATTTTCTTTTTGTGTATATAACAAAATACACAATGATATAGGTTTTTTTGCAGTTTACAAATTTGAAAATAGTGCAATTACGCCCTATAAACATCTAGAATTTGTTGAGGAATTGTATAAAAAAGAAGTGTTACTTCAAGTTAAATACAATTCAGTAAGTGTTACACACCATAATAATTTAATTACACAAGTACCAAAAGCTCTTTTTGACAAAAATAATTTAAGTGCTTATCTTCAACATACAGTTAAAGTACTTGAAAACGATTTTATTACCTACGATGAAGTAAAAAATTCAGAAATTGTGAATGTTTATATACCCTATGTAAATATTAATAATTTTTTATTAGATAAGTATGGATCATTCATTTACAAACATTCATCTACAATTCTTATTGAACAACTATTAACTAATTATAAAAATTTAGAAGGTGATTATTGTTTTGTAAATGTTAGCAATACCAATTTTGAAGTAGTTGTATTGAAAAATAAAAAAATAGAACTATTTAATTCTTTTAACTTTAAAACCAAAGAGGATTTTATATACTATATTCTCTTTACAGCAGAACAATTAAACTTGAACCCTGAAGAATTTAACTTGGTTCTTTTAGGTGACATTGAAAAGGAATCTGAATTATACACAATTCTATATCAATATATTAGAAACATACAGTTTCATGAACCAAACAATTTTTCTTCAATTTTAAACAACGTTTCACCTCATTCATATGTAACCTTGTTAAATCAACTATAAACTAATGCGTATTATCTCAGGAAAACATAAAAGTAAACGTTTAAACGCCCCAAAAAGCCTACCTGTAAGACCAACAACTGATATGGCTAAAGAGGCGTTATTTAACATCCTTAATAACTTATATTATTTAAATGATGTTACTGTTTTAGATTTATTTTCTGGAACAGGAAATATAAGTTATGAGTTTGGCTCAAGAGGGACTGAAAATATCACTGCTGTAGATGCTCATTTTGGATGTATAAAATATATAAATGCAACTTCTAAAGAATTAGATTTAACTATAAACACTTTAAAAAGTGATGTATTTAAATATTTAGAAAAAACAACTGCAAAATTCGATATTATTTTTGCTGATCCTCCATACGATTTTGAAATTATGCTATTTGAGAAAATTGTTGATTTAATTTTTGAAAAAAAATTACTAAATGAAGAAGGTACTTTAATTGTAGAACACTCTAAGCACACAGATTTATCAAGCCATAAACATTTTAATTATTCAAAAAAATATGGTGGAAATATGTTTAGTTTTTTTGAAAAAGAAACGAACTAAAATAAAGCTTCAATTACTTGTTTTTCAGTAATTCCTTCAGCTTCAGCTTTGTAATTTTTAACAATTCTATGTTTTAATATTGAATACGCAACTGCTTGTACATCCTCAATATCTGGCGAATATTTCCCATTAATAGCTGCATTTGCTTTAGCTCCTAAAATTAGATTTTGTGAAGCCCTTGGGCCTGCTCCCCAATCTAGGTAGTTATTTACTATTTCAGATGAGTTATCAGAATTAGGTCGTGTTTTGGAAACTAATCTTACAGCATATTCAATTACATTATCCGCTACTGGTATCCTTCTAATTAAGTGCTGGAAATTTGATATTTCTTCAGCTGTTAATAAAGTTTTTAGAACTGGCTTCTCATCATTAGTGGTACTTTTTACAACATTCACTTCTTCTTCAAAACTTGGGTATTCTAAATTTATTGAAAACATAAATCTATCTAACTGAGCTTCAGGTAACGGGTATGTTCCTTCTTGTTCAATTGGATTTTGTGTAGCCAATACAAAAAATGGTTTTGCTAAATTGTAATGGTGACCTGCAACTGTAACTGTTCTTTCTTGCATGGCTTCTAACAGTGCTGCCTGTGTTTTTGGAGGTGTTCTATTTATTTCATCAGCCAAAATAATATTACTAAAAATTGGACCTTTTATAAATTTAAAATGTGATGTTTCATCTAATATTTCACTTCCTAAAATATCTGAAGGCATTAAATCTGGAGTAAATTGAATTCGTTTAAAATCGAGCCCTAAAGTTTCTGCAATAGTATGTACTATTAATGTTTTTGCCAATCCTGGCACACCAATTAAAAGCGAATGACCTCCACTTAAAATTGAAAGTAAAATATGGTCTATAGCTTCGTTTTGACCAATTATAACTTTACCAATTTCTAGCTTTAGTGCTTTAAATTTTACACCTAATTCTTTTAATAGAGCAACATCAGACATACTAATCTTTTTTCCAATTATTTTTAAACTCACATTTTTTATAATCCTTATTTATTTTAATGTAAGTATCAATAATTTTATCTTTTGCCCATTTATCAACAGTTTCTTCCTGCTTTTTTTGCAATGTTAATTTTTGAATTTTCTCGTAATCTTTTGTAAAACTAGCGATGTGTGCTTCTTCTTTACTTTTTAATAAAATTACTTTGTGCATTTTTTCACCACCTCTAATTTCATCATAATATGGTTCTGTAATTTCACCAGCTTTTAAATTACTAACTCGGCCATATAACGTTGGGTCCATACGTGTTAAATTGAAACGCGTGTCGTTAGTTTGTGGGTTTAAAATCAACCCTTGGTTATTTTTAGTATCCTTATCTTCAGAATATTTTAATACTGCTTCTTCAAAGGTAATTGTACCATTCAAAATTTCTTCACGAACTTTAGCCAACTCATCTTTTGATGCTTGCATTTCAGAATTGCTAATTTTAGGTTGTAATAAAATATGACGAACATCGCGCTCTTGACCTTTAATTTTTTCAACTTGAATAATATGATATCCAAAACCTGATACAAATGGGTCAGAAATTTCACCTTCATCTAAACTAAAGGCAACTTCTTTAAATTCTTTGATAAAACCACTTTCACGAGTAATTGTATATTTACCTCCAGATCCTTCTCCATTCCCTGAAACTGCAGGGTCATCAGAGTTTATAATTGCTTTTAATCTAAAGCTATACCCTTCTTCAATTTCTTTTTTAATTTTAGATAGTTTAGTAATAACACGTTCATTTTCAGCCTCAGAAGCTTTAACAATTTTTACAATTTGAGCAAGTTCAATTTCAGCACTAAACTCAGGCAAGCTATTGTCGTTTTCTAGATTTTTAAAATACGTTCTTACTTCCTCTGGTGTTACATCAACCTTTTCTGTAATACTTGCTCGCTCTTGACGAATTAAAATTTGTTCTTCTTGAATTTCGTATAGTTCTTTTCTTAAATCTTCTTCATCATTAAAACCATACATTTCAACTACTTTTTCAATAGAACCTAATTGCTGTTGAAAATAAGCAACATTGCGTTCAACTTCTCCATTTACTTCAGCCTCAGTAGCAACAATACTATCAACAACTGCATGATGTGCTAATAATTTTTGAATCATTAACTCTTCTAACATTTCACAGTCTGTAATATCAATTTTACCTTCAACACGCTGTTGTAATTCTTTTTTAAATTTATCAATATCAGAATCTAATACAATATTTTTTCCAACTACTACAGCAACACCATCAACTTTAATTCTTTCAAAATTATTTGTTTCAACCTTTAAACTGTCTTGTGCCTGTATCGCTACAAAAACCAATAAAAAAGTGATTACAATACTATTTTTCTTCATTTTAATATATTTCAAATTGTTGTTTTTTACTTGCATCATCAATTAATGTTTCTTCAATATTTCGTAATAATAATAATTTTCTTTGGTGTAAAATCATTTGCTTAATAGTTGGTGTTATATAACTCCTAGGGGCTATTTCATTTCTATTTAACACCTGCTTTATGGTCACCAAATATAAGCTTAATGAATCTTCTTTTTGAATAAAATTACCTTTTTTTAGTAACTGCTTTTTATCTTCAGTATGAAACATCGGTATTTTGGCAATTAAATCACTGTATTTAACCCAAATTGAATCGTTTAAGTGATGTGATTTTAAGAAAAGTTCTTTTGAATTTAAACTATCTAAATCTTCTTTTTTAACAGATTTAAACAATTTTATAAGCTCTTTTTTATTTAAAACATCTTTACCTATTTTAATATATTTAAGCTTTACCAGTTCTTCATTAAGCTTGAAATTCTGGCTATTTTCTTTATAAAACTCTTCTATGTTTTTATCCGTAATTTTAGTATCTAAATACTGCTTTACAACGGCTTCCTTGTATGAATTTATAAATAAATCTTCTCTATATTTTTTTACCAGTTCGTCAAACTTTTCAGTTTTATTTTCTAAATTAATTTGTGCTTTAGAAAGTAAAAGTTGTTGTTTTATCCAATTGTTTATGTAATTATTAGCAATTAAAATACTATCCTGATGTGTAATATTGCTAGTGAAAATATTTTTTAAATCTTCTTTATATAAATACTTCGCATTTACACGTGCAACAGGTTCTTGAGTATTATTTTTAATTGTGAAATAATCACAAGATTGTACTATAAAAATTAGTGCTATGAGTATGTATATACGCTTCATTGACTTGTTAAAGTTTTAGTGATTTTATTTTCTTTTTTTCAGCCTTATCAATCTTTACTTTATATTTTTCATGGAGTCCTTTGGTAAATTTAGCATCTAAATAATTTTGATAGTCAGAAATTACCGCTCCTCTAATATTTTTTAACTTTTTTGACTTGTATTTATATGCTTTGTTTGTTTTAAAGTATTTTGACAAGCCTAAACTGTCTTTTGCTTTTTCCCAAACTTGATTTTCTAATAAATCAAACAGTAACAAGCCTTCTTTAAATTCTTTATATCTAGCAGCAAATTCAGGATTTGAGTGCTCTATATTATCCTTGTAATAATCCAATACTTCTTTTTCTTTAAAAACTTTAAACGCTTTATCAACCGGAGTGTTTGTAACTGTTTTTAAAAAGGTAATAAATTTCTTTTGAAAAATATTTTTTTCGTTAATAGAAAGTATTTTTTTTTGAAAATTTGCTGAATTTGTTTTCCAATTTTCTGTATAAAATTGTTGAACTGCTACTTCATTAACAACAATATGATACTCTTGAAATAATTTATTTATTACAGATTGACCAATTAAATTAGAACGCACGTCTTTTTCAACTTCTTGCCTTAATTTTGATTCTAATTTAGAGAAACTTTTAATTGGGTACTTCTTAATTAATTTTACAATATGCCAACCAAACTGCGTTTTAAATGGGGTGGAAATATCACTTTCCGTTTTTAAAGAAAAAGCAACTTTAGAGAAATCTTCAATCATTTGTCCAGAAGCAAATTTCTTCAGTTTACCGCCTTTTAAAGCACTGGCGCTATCTTCTGAAACTTTTTTAGCTACATCTGCAAAATTTTGAGACTTCGATAATATTATTTTATAAATAGAGTCTATTTTTCTTTTTGAAGTAAGACTATCATTTTTAAACATAATATGCGCAACTTCAACTTCTCCTTTTGATTCTCTTACCTTATTTACTTTTAAAATATGAAATCCGAATTTAGTTCTAAAAGGCATTGAAACCTCATTAATAGCTGTTGTGTATGCAATATTTTCAAACGGATAAACCATTTGTAAAGCAGTAAAATAACCTACACTACCTCCATTTTGTTCAACCATTGGATCTGTAGAATATTTTTTGGCTACATCAATAAAATCATGACCCTTTTCTATTAAATTTCTGGCTTCAATTAATTTGTTATACACCAAAATAGTGTCTTTTGGAACCGCATCAGGCTTTACAAAAATGAGTATATGACTTACATTTACTTCTTTTTGCAATCTTTCATAGGCTTCTTTAACCAATTTTTGAGTTACGTTTTGATCTCTCAAATAAGGCTTTATTAAATTAATTTTATACTGCTTTAATTCATTCTTAAATTTTCGAAGTGTATCTAAACCCAATTTCTTAGCCTCTTTTACCTTTAACTTATAATCAATAAATAATTTTAAATAACTATCAATATCATTCTTAGAATCAACAACTAGTGTTAAATTCTTTTTATAAACCCTTAAAAACTCTTTTGTATGAAATAATTCTCCATCAATAGTAAACAACACATTTTTACTTTCTTGAGAAAAAGTATTGAGCACTACAAAAAGAAATGTAATTAGTAAATATTTTGATTTCATAAAATAATAATTTTGCTTCAAAAATAGAACTGTATTAACCTAAGATTAAAACGCTGCAAGATATTTTTTATTTTTTGCTTGTGATGTTAAAAGAATCACAAAGAAATAATGCCTTCAACCTTCTCTGCTTCCATATATATTTGAATAATTTCATCTGCATTTTTCATAACAACTAGTATTGAAACACTTACAAACTTACCAGTTTTTGAAGACGTTTTTGTAATAACTGCTCCTTTAAAATTAAACATATCTTCAATTTGAATAATTTTATTTTCATCTGCTGGAACAATAAATTTAAAAAGATATTTTGATGGGAATACAGTATCTTTCTTTAATTTTTTTTTTAATTTTTTATAAAATTGTGCTCTTTTATCCATATTCATATTAATAATTAAGGTGTATAAATATAAATCCTATTAATTATTGTTAATATTTAACTGACAAAATTACATGAATAATTTAGTATAATTTAACTAATAATTTATTTTTGTAGTATGCAACAAAAAATAGTAATCACTGGTGGGCCAGGAACAGGAAAATCTACTGTAATTGAAGAGTTGATAAAACGTAATTTTTCATGCATGACAGAAGTGTCTCGTGAGGTTACGCTAAATGCAAGAAAAAACGGAACAGATCAACTTTTTTTAACAAAACCACTATTGTTTAGCGAATTACTATTAGAAGGCCGTGTAAATCAATACATTGAAGCTGAGAAAAAAAATGATGATCTTGTTTTTTTTGACAGAGGAATTCCAGATGTACATGCATATATGAATTACATTAGCATTGATTATCCAAACACCTATATTAATACAAGCAACCTTTACAGATATAATTATATTTTTTTAATGCCTCCTTGGGAAGAAATTTATATTTCAGATAATGAACGTTATGAAAATTTTGAACAAGCTTTAGCTATTCACAATCATTTAGAACGCACTTATAAAGATAATGGCTACACTATTATTGAAGTTCCTACTGGGACTATTAAAGATCGAACAGATTTTATTTTAGACGCTATAAAATAATGAATTCACCTCTTGACATACTTAAAAAATATTGGAATTATACTCAATTTAGAGTACCGCAAGAGGAAATTATAAAAACCGTTTTAAAAGGTGAAGATACCATTGTTTTATTACCTACGGGAGGAGGAAAATCATTATGTTATCAAATACCTACATTACTTTCAGAAGGTGTTTGTATTGTAATTTCCCCACTAATTGCATTAATACAAGATCAGGTTAATAGTCTAAAAGAAAAAAATATTAAAGCCATTGCTTTAACCTCACAATTAAATCAGGATGAGGTTATTACAGCTTTTGACAACTTACAATTTGGTGGCTTTAAATTTTTATACCTTTCACCCGAAAAACTACAATCTAGCTTTATTCAAGAAAAAATTAAACAATTAAATGTTTCAATAATTGCTATTGATGAGGCGCATTGTATTTCTGAATGGGGACACGATTTTAGGCCTTCTTACTTACAATTAAAAATATTAAAAGAGTTACAACCTAAAGCTACCTTTATGGCTTTAACGGCTACAGCTACACAAAAAGTATTAGAAGATATTCAGCAAAATTTGGAACTTGAAGAAGCTATTACATTTAAAAATTCTTTTCAACGTTCTAACTTAAAGTATTTGGTAATTACAACCGAAAATATTTACGGAAAATTACTTCAAATTGTACGTAAAATAAATGCTTCAGCAATAATTTACACCAACAACAGAAAGCAAACTAAAGAAGTATGTAATTTTTTGTTAAAAAATAATTTTAAAAGTAGTTATTATCATGGTGGGTTAACAACCGCTGAGAAAAACAATGCTTTTAACAGTTGGATGCAAAATAAAACTCCTATAATGGTTGCAACAAACGCATTTGGAATGGGAATTGACAAACCAGATGTTAGAGCTGTAATTCATATAAACACCCCCAATAGTTTAGAAAATTTTATTCAAGAATCAGGAAGAGCAGGAAGAGATGATAAATTGTCATACTCAATAATATTAACCAATAAATCTTCCATTTTTGATACCACTTCCAAGTTTACAACTAACCAAGCAACTACTAAAATTGTAAAAAGTGTGTACCATTATTTAAATCAATATTACAATATAGCATTAGGTGATTTACCTACACAGTTATTTGATTTTTCATTGCAAGAATTTTGTTATACCTACCAATTAAAATTATTACAAACATACAATGCAATAAAAACTTTAGAACGTGAAAATGTTTTGAATTTAGACGAAAATTATACTAAAAAATCTACACTGAAATTTTTAATAAGTAATCATCAAATTTTTGATTACTTAAATAACCAGCCTTCAAAAAGTAAATTAATTAAGTTGATTTTAAGAAGCTATGGTGGTATTTTTGATCATTACACCATTATTAACGAATACACACTGTCAAAAAAATTAAACTGCTCTAAAAAAGAAGTGATTCATCATTTAAATGATTTACACACTAACGGTATAGTACAATATAGCTATGAAAATACCACTTCAAAATTATTATTTCTAGTCCCTAGAGATGATAACTATACTATAAATAGTATTTCAAAAAATATTGAGCAACAAAACAGCCTGAAATATGAAAAGCTAAAGGCAACAATCTCATATATACAAAATACCAAAACGTGTAGAAACATTCAGCTACTCTCCTATTTTAATGAAGTAATTAAAGTACCTTGTGGTAAATGCGATGTTTGTATTTCTAAAATTAAGTCTGAAAACAATATTGAATTCATTATTGAAAAAATATGTTCATTGTTAGAAGAACAAATATTATCATCACAAGAATTAGCTACGCAATTAAGCTATTCAGAAAGTGAAATTTTAAATTCATTAAAAATTTTACTAGAACAACATAAAATAACAATAACTTCGCAAAATAAATTTAAGTATAACTTTTAATGAGAGATTTAAGAATTGTATTTATGGGTACTCCCGATTTTGCTGTTGCAATTTTAGATGCACTTGTAATAGCTAAATTTAATGTAGTTGGGGTGATAACTGCACCTGATAAACCTGCAGGAAGAGGTAGAAAAATTAATGAATCTGCAGTAAAAAAATATGCTTTAGCAAAACATCTAAACATTCTACAACCTACAAATTTAAAAAGTGAAACATTTATTGGAGAATTAAAAGCTCTAAGTGCAAATTTACAAATAGTTGTCGCTTTTAGAATGTTACCAAAAGTTGTTTGGCAAATGCCCAAATATGGTACATTTAACTTACACGCATCTCTATTACCAGACTACCGAGGAGCTGCACCTATAAATTGGGCAATTATCAATGGTGAAACTAAAACTGGTGTCACTACATTTTTTATTGATGAAAAAATTGATACTGGAAATATTATTCTACAAGAAGAAGTTTTAATTGATGAAACCGAAATTGTTGGTGAGTTACATGATAAATTAATGATTCTTGGAAGTAAATTGGTTGTTAAAACTGTTCAACAAATTGAAGAAAATAATGTTCAAACTTTTAGGCAACCAGAAATTGAAGAAAAATCAGCTCCTAAAATATTTAATGAAACATGTAACATAAATTGGAACGCACCTTTAAATACAATTTATAATTTAATACGGGGCTTAAATCCATATCCAGCAGCTTGGACAACTTTAATTAATAATAACGAAACAATTAAAGTTAAAATTTATGATGTAAAAAAAGAAGTTGTAGAACACCACTATAAAATAGGAACACTTCTAACTTCCAAAAGTGAAATTAAAGTAGCAGTTAATAAGGGTTTTTTGGTTATTGAAAGTTTACAACTATCTGGGAAACGAAAAATGGATAGTAAAAGTTTACTCAATGGCTTTCGCTTTTATAAAAATTCAATAGTTCAATAAAGCCTATATTTAAAGGGTTTCTTGGATTTTTACCTTTAAAAATGCTTAGGTTATTAACATTTGGTATCATTTATCAACAAAAACATCATTTTTTTTAGCTAAAACTTGCACAAGCCCTTATTCCGTATAACTTTGTTAAGCTATTAATAGCGAAAATATGTTTAACCAATTAATTTAAAATTCAAGTTATGAACAAATCAGATTTAATTGATGCAATGGCAGCTGATGCTGGTATCACAAAAGCAGCAGCGAAAGCAGCATTAGAATCGTTAACTAACAATGTAACAAAAGCTCTTAAAGGAGGAGGAAAAGTTGCATTAGTAGGATGGGGAACTTGGTCTATCTCTAAAAGAGCAGCAAGAACAGGTAGAAACCCTCAAACTGGGGCTTCTATAAAAATTGCAGCTAAAAACGTTGTTAAATTTAAAGCAGGTGCTGGTTTCAGTAGTGCAGTAAATTAGTATATAAGAATAAAATCTTATTTTAAAAACTCTCTAAAAAACTTAGAGAGTTTTTTTTATTATTAATTTTTATTATATTTAAAGAAACAATTGTGTTTATGAATGAACAAAAGCCATCAAAAGGTAAATTATTAATCTCTGAACCTTCTATATTAAATGACAAATCATTTAATAGGTCTGTAATTTATTTATCTGAATATAATGAAGATGGTTGTATTGGGTTTATCATTAATAAACCTACAGATTTTGTTTTAAAAGATTTAATCACAGAAATTAATTGTGATTTTAAAATATATAATGGCGGACCTGTAGAACAGGAAAATTTATACTTTATTCATAAACTACCCAATTTAATTCCGAATAGCATTGAAATTGATAACGATATTTTTTGGGGCGGTGATTTTGATACATTGACAGGTTTATTAAATAATAATGTTATAAAAAATACGGATATACGTTTTTTCTTAGGTTATTCAGGTTGGTCAGTAAATCAATTAAATGAAGAATTAGAAGAAGCTACTTGGTCTATTGTAAATAATAACTACCCAAACATACTACAAGTTAATAGTGATGACATTTGGAAAAATAAGTTACTAGAATTTGGAGGGGAATATCAAATTTGGGCAAATGCTCCAAAAAACCCAAACCTAAACTAGCTTATTAAATTCTAATGCTATAGTGTTAGAAATTTCAGTTTTAAAATTTCTTTTCTTATAAACTGAAACTGGCTGTACACCAATTAAAACATTTGTGATAAAAACCTCGTTTGCTTTCTGCAATTCAAAAGGAGAAATTACAGTTTCCTGAATTTCTAGATTTTCTATATTTCTAATAATTTCAAGTATTTTTTTTCTTGCGATACCCTTTACACAGCCCTCAGTTATAGGTGGAGTTTTAATTAAATTATCTTTTATAATAAATATATTTCCATTGATAGCTTCAACAACTTGTTTTTTTTCATTTAATAAAATACAATTATCAACCTCATTTTCAGAAGCATAGATACTTGCTAAAACATTTGTAATTTTATTGGTAGTTTTTAATGTAGATAACAATCCTGAATACAAATAATAATCTTTAAATAAATCAATCTCATAATTTTCTTTAACTATGGAAGTCAATGGTAAAGCCTCAATTAAATAATCAACAGCATTTGTTAACGGATTATAAAGGCCTCCATCTTTTCTATACACTGTAAATCTAACTCTGGCGTTTTCTAAATTTACTTGCTTTACAGTTTTAATTAGCTCATTCTCAAAGAATTCCAATGTGAAATTCATTGGTATTTCCATTCTAAGCATTCGCATAGATGCCATTAATCTAAAATAGTGGTCTTCAATAAAATAAACTTTTAGATCTTTAACTTTTATAGTTTCAAATAAAGCATCTCCATATTTAAATGCTCTATTGTTTGAATTTAAAATATCTTCGGTTTTTTTAATTATTGTACCGTTTAAATTAATCATACTTAAAATTTAGTTAACAAATTTACATAAAAAAAACCTTGAATTTCTTCAAGGTTATATTTGTTTAAAATCAACTTAATTATGCTCCAATGGTGTGTTTTAATTCATCTATTTGGTTTTCCCAAAACATTTTAGATTCTTCTAGTTCATCTTCATCAGCAAAATCTGTAACAATTAATGAAACATCTTTGGTAATTTCATCTACTTCTATTCTAAACTCAAAATATGATTTTGCATCTTCATCTTCAAGCCACTTAAACTTTATTTTCTCACCGGGTCTATCTTGTAATACTTTTGCTTGTTCTTCAGAGTCATCCCAAATAAAAGTATAAAGGACACCACGTAAATTTACATTATCTGCAAACCATTCTGATAAGCCAGAAGGTGTACCAAAATATTGGTATAACATCTGTGGTGAAGCATGTATGGGGAATTCAATTTCAAATTTAATTTTTGTAGACATCTTTTATATTTAAAAGCACAATATATATAAATATTCCTTTTTAAAAAAATTTAAATTCTTAAAAAATAGAAGAATAAATTTGTGTCTATAACTATTTTATTTTTTATATTTGCAGCCATTAATAAATGGCGTGGTAGCTCAGTTGGTTAGAGCGTCGGATTCATAACCCGGAGGTCTGCAGTTCAATTCTGCATCACGCTACAAAAAAACCCAAGCATTTTGCTTGGGTTTTTAATTTTTAGTCAACTATTTTCTTTTAAATTATACCGTTATTGGCAGCGTAAATTTAAACTCACTCCCTTCATTTAAAGCACTTTTTACCCACAGCTTCCCTCCATGTCTTTCAACAAAATCTTTACATAAAATTAAGCCTAACCCTGAACCTTGTTCATTGGCAGTTCCAATACTCGAGTTTTTCACTTCAATACTAAATAAATCTTCAATATCAGATTGTGATATCCCAACACCGTTATCCTTTACAGTAACTTCAACAAAATTAGAGTTAACAGTTGATGAAATTTCAACTGTACCCTTTACCTCTGTAAATTTAATAGCGTTTGAAATTAAATTTCTAAAAACCGTTGCCAACATATTCTTATCTGCAGCTACAAAAATATCTTTAGCAACATTGTTTAAAATCTTTATATCCTTATTTACAGCTTGTATTTCTAGTAATGAAGTTACATTAGATACTTTTTGTATCAATTCAACTTCTACAGGATTAAACTCTAAATTTCCAGATTGAGAATTTGCCCAAATTAACAAGTTGTTCAACAAACTTGAAGCTCTGGTTGTAGATCCCTCAATAATTTTTAAAAATTTCAATCTCTTCTCTTCATCATACTCATGACTATTTTCAATCATTAACTCTGTAAATCCTTTAATAGAATTAAAAGGGTTTTTTAAATCATGTGCTATAATAGAAAATAACTTATCTTTTGTTGCATTCAATTGCTCTAAATAATCTCTTTGAGCTTGAATTTCATCTTTCATTTTATTTATTTGATGATTTCTATACTCTAACAAGTTATATGCATCCTTTTTAGCGGTTTGTTGATGAATTAGAATTACCACAAAAAGTCCAAATAATACTATAGCTCCTATCAAAAAATACAAAAATTTTCTCCCAGCTTCATATCTTGATTCAGTTATTTTATTTTTAACTGCCAAATCATTCATCGTATGTTGGGTGGTTTCTAATTCCTTTAATGCTTGAAATAATTTAACCTTATTTGTTTTATCAATTACAAGTAAGCTATCTTTAATTTCAATATATTGTTTACTATAAATAAATGCTTTAGAAACATTTCCAATGGCTTCATGTGAACTTGAAAGTGTCATTAAATTATCTGCCTGATATTCTAAATCTCCAGTTTCTATTGCTATTTTTAAGCTTTTATCTGCATAATATATGGCACTTAAATATTTTTTTGTTTGAAATTTTACATCTGAAATATTCATTAACAAAACAGAAATCAACTCATTTTCTTTAAGCTCTTCAGCAATTATTAGCGATTTTGAAAAATAATCTAATGCCTTTTTAAATTCTTTTAAACCAATGTAACTATCACCAATATTGTTATAATTTATAGCGATTCCGTATTGGTCATCTAATTTCTCTTGAATTTCAATAGACTTCTCATAATATTCTAATCCTTTTATATTATCTCCTGCATCAGCAGTAGCATTCCCTAAATTTGTATACGTTGCTGCAACACCATCTTTATCATCTAATTTTAGATAGATTTCTAGAGCATCGGTAAAATATTTAATTGCTACATCAAAATTTTCTTTAGAATAAAATAAATTACCAAACCCTAAATAATTCATAGCAATACCTTCATCATTGGCTATACTTGTATTCAACTTTAAAGATTGTAAATAATGCTTAATTACCTCATCTTCAACATAAAGTTGCGAATAACAATAAGCTACATAATCATGAATTTTAGCTGCTTTTTTTATATTATCTAGTTCTTTAAAAAATAAGGCTGCCTTAAGATAATTCGTAATTGCTTTTTCAAAATCATTAATATTCTCATAAAGAATACCTATCTCATAATAAGATTGAGCCATTTGAGGCTTAGAATTAATTTTAGTTGCTAATTCTAAAGCTTGGTTGTAATAATAAATAGTTGAATCATTATCAATGTCAGTAAATGAATTAGCTATTTTAAGTTTAATTGAAACTTTCGCTGTATCAACTTGTTCTTTCTGAAGTTCAATTTTTAAGTTTTCAATACTTGATATTTCTTGAGCCGAAATAAGTGCAGAAAACCCTATAAATAGTAAAACTAAAAATCTTTTTTTCATTAATTTTTTTTAATGTGGGGTTCTAAAAAAACCAATTTTAAAACTGTTATTATTGATTATTAAATAATTACGGCTGATAAATATACTATTAATCTTTATATTTTTATAAAAGTATTTATTTTAATTTGGAATTAATATCAAGAATATGCTGGCTATAATACTTTGTCAAAAATTCATTTGAAAATAAATTACCTCCTTTTATATTCTCTTTTTGAAGAAATTGATTCCTATTAATTAATAAAAACTCTTTCAACATTGGTTTAGATAAATTTTTATAACTATAGTGCCAAGGCTCATATTTAAAGCCTTTTCTATTCGTGTTATTATTATACACTAAGTAAAATCCATATTTTTCAGCTTTTTTGTCCATCCACTTTTTAAGTTTAAAATAGACCCCTTTATGCTCATAATTTTTTGCTATTAATAATTCATTTGGAGGAACTACACTAGCATCAATAATATCAATATCTGTTCCCCAATGATGTCGTGAAGTTCCTGGTATTGTAGAATACTCAATTATTTTTTCAATTGTTTTTTTAGGAGATAACCCTTTAGAAATATATTTATTATACTTCTTATTCCAAATGTATTTTTGCTGTTTAAAACTTCTATAAGCCGAAACTATATGAATTGAAACACCCTCCTTTAAAGCTTCTTTTTGTAATCTTTCGAAAGCAATTAAAGCTTCTTTTTGCAACTTAAAATTAGTTCCTTCTAAAATTAGATTTCCTTTACCTGTTAAAGCCTCTTCAGTATAATTTGTTTGAGAAAACACCCGAATACAACTCAAAAAAAAGAGAATTACAAAAGAATATGTGAAAAATAATTGTTTCTTTTTATTCATTTATTAAATTTTTAAACATCGTATAATGACCTCCTATTTGTTTAACCTCAAATAAATCACCAAAAATTTGAAAGCCTTGTTTCTTATAAAAATCAACAGCAATTATCCGCGCATTACACCACAAACAATCAACTTTTAAGGTTGATAAGATTGAAACGGCCTCTTGCAACATTAATTTTGCTGCACCTAAACCTTGGTACTTATTTAACGTTGCCATTCCTCTTAATTGATATTGTTTCCCTTGAAAAGATTGATGTTTTACTTTCATATAACTAGAAACTGCAATTAATGTATTGTGCTTAAAAACTCCTAAATGAAACGTTTCATCGTTAAAATCACCATCAAATTTATATGGTAATGCTATGTTTTTTCGTAAAATTTCTAAACGAATGGGAAACGTTTCTTTAACTGATATTTTTTTAACTTTGATCATTTTCAATAGTATAAAAAACTGAAGGCTGGTTATCGTATAAAAATTCTTTTTTGAATTTAAAATTACATTTTTTCAATACTTCAATTGATGCTTTATTGCTAATATAAGATCTTCCAACAATTTCTTTCATTTTTAAATTTGAAAATCCATAATTTACACAAGCTTTTGCAGATTCTGTGGCATACCCTTTTCCCCAATGTTTCTTATAAAAACGATAGCCTAAATCTATTTCATTTTTTTCTTCTTCATATTTCAAACCACACCAACCTAAAAATTCATGCGTTTCTTTTAAGCAAACTGCCCATCTACCATATCCGTTTTGTTTATAGTCTGAATATTTTTTTATAAAATTGGTTGCTTCTTCCAAAGAATTAAAAGGTTCATCTCCCGTGTGTCGCATAACATCTTTATCATTATTTAAATGGTAAAAGTGAAATCCATCAGAAATCGTAAATTCTCTTAAATATAAACGTTCAGTTTCTAAAATAATTTTCATATGTTTAAACTTTATTTTTTAGCGTTAACATACACTTTTCGCAATTAACAATTCTCTCAAATACTAAAATTTGGTACGCTTGTCACATATTTTAGAATAAGCAAAGCTAAAATACTATTAATATGGAACAACTTGAAATTAAATTTATACCAACTAAAGATATCTTATCAATAGTACCATTATTGAAAAAATTAAACAAAATCACCTCTGAAAAAATTCTAAAAGAACGTGTTTTAGAGATGACAACGCAGCACTACAAATGTGTTGGAATGTATATAAATAATGAATTAATTGGCATTGCTGGGCTATGGTTTTTAACAAGGCATTACTGTGGAAAAACTATTGAACCAGACCATGTGGCTATAAATTCCAACTACAGAAATCAAGGGTTAGGAAAAAAATTGTTTGAATGGATTTATAACTACGCTCAAAGTATTGGTTATGAAGCAACTGAATTAAACACTTATGTTCACAACCTAAAATCACATCGGTTTTATGAAAACGAAGGCTATAAAAAGCTTGGATTTCATTACCTGAAAATATTTTGAAATTATTTAAAAAAGGCTTGTGAGAGTCTAAAAGGATTGTATATTTGCCAAACCAAATTGCGAGAGTAGCTCAGTTGGTAGAGCTTCAGCCTTCCAAGCTGACTGTCGCCGGTTCGAGCCCGGTCTCTCGCTCAACAAAAAAGCCAAACTTTCGTTTGGCTTTTTTTATTTTAATTTGTGTCCAAATAATAGTAATAATACTATTGGAACTCCCAATAATAATACGGTATTTAAACTACTAGAAAACACTTCAGGGTACACCAATAATAATAAAGCATAACCTCCTATTGCTCCTCCTAAATGCGCAGAATGCCCAACGTTTCCTAATTGTTTTTTCATCCCGTAAATAGAATATAATAAATAACCTAAACCAAAAATATAACCTGGTATTGGAATTGGTAAAGGAAACATCATTAAACTCATATTTGGGTTTAATAAAATAGCAGCATAAATAATTCCTGCAACAGCTCCCGATGCCCCAACTGCACTATAATACAATTCCTTTTTGTGAAAAACTAAGGTAAATACACTTCCTGCAAATAAGCTTCCTATATAAAGAATTATAAATTTAAAGATGCCTAATTTAAAAATAATAATGGGTGCAAAAATGTATAAAACATACATATTTAAAATTAGATGCATATAATCTACATGTAAAAATGCTGAAGTAAACATTCTTATTTTCTCACCTCTATTTATGGCTCCTATTTGAAATTTATACTTGTCAAAAAAGAACCTGTCACTAAATCCTTTCATTGAAAATAATACATTGGCAATAATTATAATTAAAAGTACTGGATTTATATTCATTCTAAATTTATTTTCTATTGGGCGAAAATACAAAATTTACTGAGATTGATTTACAGGTTTATGAAGTATTAAAAATTAAATACGATATTTGCATTCTTAATTATGAATCTATTAATTTACATATTAGTTTACCCAATAATTTGGTGTATTTCTATTTTACCATTTCGTATTTTATATTTTATTTCTGATATATCTTATATCATTATTTATTATTTAATAGGCTATAGAAAAAAGGCTGTTTCAAATAATTTAAAATTGGTTTTTCCTGAAAAATCAACTGAAGAATTAATTAGCATAAGAAAGAAGTTTTATCGCCATTTTGTTGATATGTTTATGGAAATGATAAAGTCATTTACCATTTCTAAAGAAGTCGTTTATAAACGATATAAATACACTAATGTAAATTTATTAAATGACTTATATAAAGATGGAAAGAGTGCCATTCTCACTGGGCCACATTATGCAAATTGGGAATGGATTATGAGTATTGATTCTTTTGTTGAATATAAAGGATATGCAGCCTACACTAATGTAAATAATAAATATTTCAACAAAAAAATATTAAAATCAAGAGAGAAGTTTGGTACTAATTTAATGCAAACTTCAAGAATAATCTCTGAAATTCGACTAAACAAAAAAAATAATATTCAGGCTATGTATGGTTTATTGAGTGATCAATCACCACAAATAAGAAAAACTTTTTATTGGAGAACGTTCTTTAACATTAAAGTGCCTGTCCATACAGGAGCTGAAATGCTTGCAAAAAAATACGATATGAATATTGTTTTTATGGATGTGAAAAAGGTGAAACGTGGCTATTATGAAACTACATTTAGTCTAATAACTAATGATGCTAAAAAATATCCTAATTATGAACTAACGGATATTTTTTTAGATAAAGTTGAAAAACAAGTCCGCAAACAACCTGAATACTATTTTTGGACGCACAAACGCTTTAAACATAGAGATAAAGCTCCAAAAGAGTAAGCCTATTTGGTTAAATTAAACTTTGCACCGAAAACATACATATTTTCAAAAAAAGTAAAATTCTGTGATGCTGAATCAGTTTTACTAGCTGTAGTTCTAACATCTTGCATATTTATATATCCAAATTTCATATTAGACTGAATAAAAAAGTGTTTAAAAAATGTAATATTTAAACCAACATGAGCTGAAACTCCATAACCCGATACATGAAACTCATCGTATCTTTCTTTTCCTACTAATGTAGTATTTGTTTTTGGATACAAAACACCTACTCCAACTCCTTCAGTTAAATTAATATCTATATTCTTAATTGGAAATTTTAGCCAATTATCCAAATTATCAAATCTACTAACCTCAACATTTACATAATTTAACCCATCTGTATGTTCAAATAATAAAAAATCTTCTGATAAAAGTATTTCATCCCCTGTTGTAAATGCTTCTCCACCTGCAGGTAAAACACCATCAAAGTTAACTGTTTGGTTATTTCGCATCACATATTTCATGTGGTCAACACCTAAAGAAATTGTATAATTTTCTTTAAAAAAATAACCTATTCTAAAATTTGTTTGCGGTATGGTAACTTCATCCCATTGAAAATAATAAATACCAAATGGTTTAGGTTTGTCTTTTGATTTCACATTGTGCAACGTAAAATTATAATCATCTCCCTTAAAAGTTATATCAGAAGCTGAGTAATTAGCCCTGTTCCAACCCCAAAAAATATACATTTTTCCTTTGTTGACTTTTACATCTCTAAAATCTTGTTGTTGAAGTTCTTCTTGAGAAAACGAAACTGTGGTTGTTAGCATTACAAATGCTATAATAATTTTTTTCATTGGAATTTAGTTATAAATATTTTTAATTTCAGTTATAAATCTTTGTGCCAATTCATCAGCACTATTTTGTGAATTACTTTCTGTATAAATTCTAATAATAGGTTCTGTGTTAGACTTTCTAAGATGTACCCATTCTGAATCAAAATTAATTTTTACACCATCAATTGTAATAACATCTTCATTTTTATAAGTTGTTGCAATTGTACTTAAAATTGCTTCTACATTAATTTGAGGTGTTAATTCAATTTTATTTTTACTCATATAATAGTTAGGGTAACTATTTCTTAATTCCTTACACGTTAGTTTAGAATTTGCTAAATGCGACAAAAATAATGCTACACCAACTAAAGAATCTCTACCATAATGGGATTCAGGGTAAATGATTCCTCCATTACCTTCACCACCTATAATTGCATTGTTCTTTTTCATTAATTCAACTACATTTACTTCCCCAACAGCACTTGCTTGGTAAGTTCCTCCATGTTTTTGAGTAATGTCTCTTAATGCTCTTGATGATGATAAATTTGAAACTGTATTTCCACTTGTTTTACTCAACACATAATCTGCACAAGCAACCAGTGTATACTCCTCTCCAAACATAGAGCCATCTTCACTTACTAAAGCCAATCTATCTACATCTGGATCTACTACAATTCCTAAATCTGCTTTTTCTTTAACAACCAATTCTGAAATATCTGTTAAATGCTCTTTCAAAGGCTCTGGATTGTGCGGAAATTCTCCGTTAGGCTCACAATATAATTCCACACATTCAACGCCTAATTTTTCTAATAACTCTGGAATTGCAATTCCACCTGTTGAATTTACAGCATCAACCACTACTTTAAAGTTTGCTTTTTTAATAGCTGCTACATCTACCAACGCTAAGTTTAAAACTTCCTTTATATGCTTAGTTATATAATTTTTCTTTTTTCTGAATTTTCCTAAATCATCAACTTCTGAAAATATATAACTATCATTTTCTGCTATTTCCAATACTTCTTCCCCATCTGCAGCATTTAAAAACTCTCCTTTATTATTTAATAATTTTAAAGCGTTCCATTGTTTTGGATTGTGACTTGCAGTAATAATAATTCCTCCATCAGTATTATCAAGTGTAACAGCAACTTCAACTGTTGGTGTTGTTGATAATCCTATATCCACTACATTTATGCCTAAACCTACTAAGGTATTTCCAACTAAACTACTTAGCATTTTTCCTGAAATCCGGGCATCTCTACCTAAAATTACTGTTAAATCTTCTTTAGTTGTGTGATTTTTTAACCACATACCATACGCTGCAGCAAACTTTACGGTATCTATTGGGGTTAAGTTATTAGTTACTTTCCCTCCAATGGTACCTCTTATTCCTGAAATTGATTTTATTAAAGACATCTCTTAATTTTATAAGGAACAAAGATAATTTTTAAAGTTGTAATAGCGAAAAAAAAAGCTGTATCGTTTGATACAGCTTTTTTAAAATTATATTGAAATGAGAATTTTATTTCCCTTCCATTTTTTTCTTTAATGCAGCAAGATCTCCACCTAAATCACCAAGAGTTGTTTTATCTGCAGACTCAGATTTTTTCTGAGCTATTTTGATATTTTTCTCTTCTTGAGCTTTAAATATTGATGTATGAGAAGCTACAACACGTCTAAATTCTTTGTTAAATTCAATAACTTTAAATTTATCTGTATCTCCTTTTGCTAATTTAGTACCGTCTTCTTTAGTTGTAAAACGACTTGGAACAAATGCTTCAACACTATCTTCAAATGTTACAATTAGTCCTTTATCACTTTTATCTTTAACTGTACCTTCATGAATTGAATCAATAGTGAATTTTCCTTCATGTGCATCCCAAGGATTATCAGTAGTTTGTTTATGACCTAAATTTAATTTACGTCCTTCAATATCTAATTCTAATACTTGAACTTCTAATTTATCTCCTACAGAAGTAAAATCTGATGGATGCTTAATTTTCTTAGTCCAAGAAAGATCAGAAATATATACTAAACCGTCAATTCCTTCTTCTAATTCAACAAAAACACCAAAATTAGTGTAATTACGAACTGTACCTGTGTGCGTAGAACCAACTGGATATTTTTCAGCAATTGCATCCCAAGGATCTGGGTGTAATTGTTTAATACCTAGAGACATTTTTCTATCTTCTCTATCTAAAGTTAGTATTTGCGCTTCAACTTCATCCCCTACTTTTACAAAATCTTGCGCAGAGCGTAAGTGAGTTGACCAAGACATTTCAGATACGTGAATTAAACCTTCAACACCTTGTGCTATTTCAATAAATGCACCGTAATCAGCAAGTACAACTACTTTACCTTTAATTGTATCACCTACTTTAATAGTTTCATCTAATGCTTCCCAAGGGTGAGCGTTTAATTGTTTTAATCCTAATTGAATTCTTGTTTTTTCATCATCAAAGTCAAGAATTACAACATTTAATGTTTGATCTAATTCAACCACTTCACTTGGATGATTAATTCTAGACCAAGATAAATCTGTAATGTGAACTAAACCGTCAACACCACCTAAATCAACAAATACACCGTAAGAAGTAATGTTTTTAACAACACCTTCTAATACTTGTCCTTTTTCTAATTTACCAATAATTTCTTTTTTCTGAATTTCAATATCAGCTTCAATAAGTGCTTTATGAGAAACTACAACATTTTTAAATTCATGGTTGATTTTCACAACTTTGAATTCCATTGTTTTCTCTACGTATTGATCGTAATCTCTAATTGGTTTCACATCAATTTGAGAACCTGGTAAGAATGCTTCAATTCCAAAAACGTCAACAATCATACCTCCACGAGTTCTGCATTTAACGAAACCGTTAACTACTTCACCAGTTTCATGTGCATTGTTTACACGTTCCCAAGCTTTAATTACTCTTGCCTTTTTGTGTGATAATACTAGTTGACCCGTACTATCTTCTCTTTTATCAACTAAAACTTCAACTACATCTCCAACAGCTAAGCCTGGATTGTAACGAAATTCATTTAAAGATATAACACCCTCAGATTTTGAGTTAATGTCAATAATTGCTTCACGATCTGTTTTTCTAATTACAGTTCCTTCAATTACTTCACGTTCGTTAACTAAACCTAATGTTCCATCTAAAGCAGCTTCAAATGCTTTTAAGTTATCCTCATCAACAGCTTCAATTCCTTCTTCGTATTTGTGCCAGTCAAAATTTGCTAAAAATTCTTCAGGGTTAACAACTTCTACTACTGGAGCTTCAGCCTCTTCCTCTTCAGTAGCTTCTTCTACTACTTCTTTTTTAGCTTTTGCTTTTGGTGCCTCTTCAACAACCTCTGCAACTTCTTTTTTAGCTACTTTTTTAGCTTTTGCTTTTGGTGCTTCTTCAACAACTTCTGCAACTTCTTCTTTAGCTACTTTTTTAGCTTTTGCTTTTGGTGCCTCTTCAACAACCTCTGCAACTTCTTTTTTAGCTACTTTTTTAGCTTTTGCTTTTGGTGCTTCTTCAACAACTTCTGCAACTTCTTCTTTTACATCTTCAACTTTTTCAGCATAAAAAGATTGCATTCCTAATTCTTCAACTAAAATTGCGTAAAAAATAGCTCTGTATTTGTTTTTGCTAGACTTCCCTATTTTTTCAATAGTAGTTTCAATAGCAGCATCTAATTTTTCACTATCTTCTAAACCTAATTTTTTAATTAAAAAGTTTTTCTTTACAGTTTCTAATTCTTTCTTGTCAGAACTGGATACCTTCTCAGCATCTTCTTTGTAGATTGAAGGACCTAATCCTTTAGTAACTGCTGCTAATAATTCAGCATTTAAACCTAAACCTAACTTTTCAGCTTCATTTGAATAAAGCTCTATTTTTTCTTGTAATTTTGACATATTGTCAATTAAAATTTTGTATCTTATTGCTATTCAGATTATTACACGATAATAACTCTAAGAGATTATTTATATAATTTTTTATTTATTTCCTTTATAAATCTGTTCTCGTAAAAAGGAGTGCAAATTTAATGATTTTATTTAGTATAACAAAAAGAAAATGAAGCTATTATCTATTAGAATTACCCAAGCCAATTTTTAAAATCTTTAACACGTTCACGGCTTACAATAATCTCAGATCTTGATAGCGCAGATTTGTAATCTGTGCTTGATATCTTATTAATTGTAGTTAATTGGAAAACACGGGTTACAACCATCGGGTACACAAAATTTGCTAGCGCGGAAATGTTTTCCGTGCCAACTACAAATTAAAAATAAGTTAAAACTATACAATCGGGGAAAGAGAAACACGGATTACAAATCCGCGCCATCGAGATAAGGGTAATAAACGTTTTTCTTAATGATTTTAATTCTTAAAGTATAACTTTATATAACCTGTATAACTTATTGATTTAATTTTCAATGATTAATCTTACATTTCCTGCAGAAAATTCTGGTAATTGACTTAAAATTCCTATATTTGTATTATCTTTATTCACTATATATGCTTTTTTTGATCCTAATCCATTATCTTCTGATGTCATATAAAATCCACGATCCCCTTGATAAATTGAACTTGATAGGTTTTCTAAAATTCCACCCAGCATCAAAGATAGTCCTGATTCATTTGTTGCTCCAACATTTACTCCATTAGCAAATTCTTTATATTTTAAATCTCCACCAGCAACTCCTGGTCCACCGTACATATTTGCTAGAACTTCTAATTCAGCTGCACTCGCTACATGAGTCTCGAACTCTCGACCATCATCTGCTACTAGTACAATATCTGATAACTTATCAACTTCTGAAGCTGTTAAATATTTTCCAAAGACTGAATTACTTATACTGTCATTGTCATACCAAACTCCTTCTTTGCCTTTATAACTTTCAGTTGTCCATGGCTTTCCGTCCTGCATAACCTTAACTCTATATTTATCTCCAGATTCCTTGTCTGTTAAAATCATATTAGCCGGTATAACACTCCCAACTTCAACTTCTTTAGTTACAGTATTTGAAACATTATAATCGTTTTTCACTAAAACTTCTAAATTCTTTTTTCCAACTTCTGATGCTGGATAAGTAAATGCTTCATTATTGTCACTACTGTCAATGCTATTACCATACTCGAAATTAAAATTATAATCAATTGGTCTATTATTATTGTCAGTTGAAACTGCAGTTGCTATAAATTCATTTCCTGCAATAATATATTTTGGAACTTGCAAGTCTATTGTTATTGGATTATTTGCGGGATCAAGAACTCCTAAATTATCTAATACACTTTGATTAACATCTCCTTCTAAATCTTTAACTTCTAAAGTTGGATTATAATTTCCACCATTATTGAATTGATGTTCTACGGGAGTATTATAGCTTGCATAATCTGTATCAAAGTTTCCATCTGAATCGAAATCCCACCTTGACTTTAAATTTGAATTATCTCCGTCAGGATCATTTGAATTTGCTGAATTAAAAGTTACTGTGTCTCCAATTTCTGCATAATTTTTGTCTGAGCTTCCCACTGCACTTGGTGCAACATTATCCTTAACTTCTATTGGACTAAATGTTTTACTACCAACTGCATCAGCGCTATCTTTAACTTTTAAAATTGAAGTATAATTTCCTGCTTGATTAAATATATGACTAGATGGAGTTGTGTATGCTTCATATTCTGTATCTAAATTACCATCTCCGTCATAATCCCATGCTCGAAGAAGTCCTGAATTACTACTATCTGGATCATTTGATAATGATGCATTATAATTTACTTCATTTCCTGTTTTAATATTATAATTACTAATTGTTCCATCTGCAACTGGCGAAATATTTTCTGCATTTTCTGTAACATTTATTGGGCTAAATGTTTTTTTTGTAGTTGCATTATCATTATCTATAACTTCAAGAATTGATGAATATGATCCTGCTATATCAAATTGATGTGTAACATTTGTTTTATAATCTTCATATGCAGTATCCCAATTATTATCTCCGTCAAAATCCCATCTTCTTCTTAATCCTTGATTAGTTGAATTATCAGGATCATTTGATGATGATGAAGTATATTCTACACTTTCTCCAATTTTAATATCATACGGATTCACTGTACCATTTGGAACTGGTGGTATATTTTCTTCTATTGGACTGGTTATTTCATCATCTCCTCCACAAGAAAATAAGACAAATACGAATACTAATTTTAAATATTTCATAGTAATCTTTATAAGATAATACTTTCAAAAATAAACAATTAATTTCAAAATTAGTCTATCCAATTTTTAAAATCTTTTACACGTTCTCTACTTACAATAATCTCCGATTCATTATAAGATTGAAGTATAATTTTTAATCGACTATTTGAATAAGAAATAATGTCTTTTATAGCATTTATATTTACAAAATATTTACGGCTAACTCTAAAAAATATAGCTGGCTGAAGTTTTGTTTCTAACTGTTCTAATGTATCTTCTATTAAATAACTTCTATTGTTAATTGTATGAATATGTGTTGCTTTATTTTCGCTATAAAAACATTCAATTGTTTCCGTAGAAATCATTTTTAAATGCTGTCCTATTTTTACTGTAAATCGTTTTTTATAGCTTTTTTCTGAAGGTTTAATTAAATTTTTAATCTGCTCAATATTAAACTCTAATTTATTAGTTGTTGCATATAACTCTTTATATTTAGCGACTGCATTTTCTAATTCATCCGCATCAATTGGTTTTAATAAATAATCTACACTATTTAATTTGAAAGCTTTTAAAGCATACTCATCATAAGCTGTAGTAAAAATAATAGCACTTTTAACTTCTACTTCTTCAAATATTTCAAATGACAAACCATCCGAAAGTTGTATATCTAAAAATAATAAATCAGGATGTTGATTGGTATAAAACCAATTTACAGACTCTTCAACTGAATGTAACATTGCAATTGGTTCAATACCTATTTCAGTTAACATTCTACTCAATCTACGGGCTGCAGGTCTTTCGTCTTCTATAACAACTACTTTCATTTTGTATATATATGTATTGATTCTAATATTTAACTTTCAAAATTAGGGTTTAATTTACTCCCAAGTATCTCTTTTATCTTTATCCATTAATTCCTTAATTTTATTGTCTTCCCAATTTTTACCTAAAAGAATATCCATTCCAAAAACTCCAAATGCGTGAAATGCAACACCAATTCCCCAAAATAGTGCTGTATTGTACGATTGCCATTCCCAAAAAACTTCCCATCCTCCATCTGACAAGGCTTTAGACAACAATATAAATCCGTTTACCAACAAGTAAACCATAAAGTGTACATAAAAACCTTTAATTGATTTAACCATCTTTTTTGCTTTTAAATATTTTTGCTCTTCTGTATAATTTGTTTCCATACTATTAAAATTTATTTTTATCGTCATTCATAAACTCCTTAATCTTTTTTTCCTCCCAATCTTTACCCAACCCAATTTTATGATTGAATACTCTAAAGGCATGAAATGCAATGCCAATTCCCCAACCAAACATTGGCCACCAAAACCAGAAGTAATTTGGAGATGTCATTAGGTTTATAAAAATTAAAAAAGGGATCACTAAACAGTATGATAATAGATTGTAATAAAACCCTTTTAATTCATCAACCTTTTTCTTTGCTCTTATATACTTATCTTCACTTGTATAATCTGTTTTCATTTTTTGCTTTTATTATTGATTTATAAATAATCGTTGTATTTGCCAACGCGCCTGCTAGCCTCTTCGCTAAAAATGTTCATTAAACATTTTATTTACACTCAATCCTATTCCCAATATTGCTTATCATCATCTTTCATAAACTCTTGAATTTTCCGTTCTTCCCAGCTACTTCCAAATACTGGACTAAACGCTTTAAACCCTTGAATAACCAGCCCTATCCCCCAACCGAACGCTGGAAACCAGAACCATTGAATGGTGTTAGAGCTATATTTAAAATAAATGAATATTAAAAACGGGATAACAATACAATATGCTATTAAACTTGCATAAAACCCCTTCATTTCTTCTACACGCTCTACAGCACGTATATATTTATTATTTTGTTGTGTATTTGTATTTGATGTGTTCATTGTTTTTATTTTTTGTCTTAATAGTGGTAGCTTCACAATAAATTTATTGGAAGATTTTTCAACTAAAACTTTTTTTAATGTTATTAAATGATACCTGTCAATTATATTTTTTAACCCAACTTTTGTACCTTTTTCTAATATTGTCTTAGGGTTAAAATTATTTGAAACAACTAAGTATCCTTCCTCTTCAGTTATTGTCACTTTTAATGGGTTTTCTTCTGAAACCACATTGTGCTTAATCGTATTCTCTAACAATAATTGAAGTGCTAATGGTATTATTTTTAGTTCAGAATTAGAAGCTTTTTCAGGAATTTCAAATGTGACAGCATTTTCAAATCTCATTTTTAATAATTGCATATACGTTTTTGCAAAGTGCAATTCTTCATCTAACTCAATTAAATCTTTGCTTTTTTGCTCTAAAACATATCTATATACTTTAGATAACTTGGTTGTGAATTTTTCAGCTTGCTTAGGGTTTTCTCCTATTAGAGAAGTTAGAACATTTAAACTGTTGAATAAAAAGTGAGGATCTATCTGACTTTTTAAAGTTTCGAATTTTGCTGTTTCGGTTTTCGCTACAATTTGTTGTTCGTTTACTTTTTTCTCTGTTAATGCCTTATAAAAAAATATCGAATGAAATATTAAGCTAATTATTAATGTAATAACTAAGCCAAATGTATAATAGCTTTTTGCGCTTGCATCATTCAAAAAAGTTTCTAATGGCTTACCTAAAATAACAACAAGTGTTACAAATCTTAAAGCCACCAATCCAATCATTGTTAAGGTTATAGAACCAACAGCACCAATAATTAAACGAATTTTAGAATTTTCTTCCCAAGAAATTTTCGTGTTTAAATAATCATAAAAATAGGCGTTAATAGCTGTAAGCACCACTGCGTACATAAAATGAATACTTAAAACTTTTAGCAATTCATTTATCATTAAATTAAAACCATTACTTGATAACGATCTTTCAATTATAAATATTACAACTGCAAGTATTACTGAAATTTTAAGTATGTATTTTAAATCCGATTTCATTTCAATGAGTTTATTTTTTAATAATTGCAATTTAAAACTTAATTTCTAGATTTAAATTTTCTTCTGTTACTTTAAATTTTGCATTGTAAAATTGTGGAGGCCCCATTTCCATTACATTATTAGATGCTCCATAGCTTTCTTTCGGCATTCTGTTTTCGTAAAAGTCCATTCTTCCATTTTCATTTTCATCATGAAAACATAAAATTGCATATTCTCCTTCTGGTACATTTTCAAAAATAACTGTGCTTAAACCTTTCTCAATAGTACCCGTTTTTGCAAATAATGGTGCTGCCTTCATAAAAGTAGTTTCATTATGAAATGAAAAATGAATCTTTCCACTGTCGTTTAAAGCATTGACTACAGAAACTGTAATTTTATTTCCTTCAAAATTATTCTCGTTAGTTTGCGTTTGAGCAACTAATAGTAATGAAAAAAATAATGCGATTGTTAAAATAATGTGTTGCATAATAAGTTGATTTTAAATTAATATAATATTGTTTTTACACTGCAAAAGTCATGTAAAGGCTCGTAATACTAAATTAATTTTAACCGAGTTGTAATTTAATTAGGATGAATTGTAATTTATGATTGACTAAATATTGAATCCTACTATTAAGTTAATTCTAAATAGTAAAACAGATTGATAAAAACCCTAACATTCGTCATCTTTTTAAAGTAAAAAGTTTGTAACTTTATACAACTTTTCACAAAAACAGTTAAATTATGAAAATATACGATGATAAACACATTAAAAATGTTGCCTTTGTAGGAGCTCATAAAAGCGGAAAAACTACACTTGCAGAGACAATGCTCTTTGAAGCTGGCTTAGTCAAACGCCGTGGTAGCGTAGAAAACAAAAATACTGTTTCAGACTATCACGAAATTGAGCAAGAAAGAGAAACTTCCATTTTTGCCACTCCACTTCATACAGAATGGCGCAACTACAAAATAAACATTATTGACACTCCAGGCTTAGACGATTTTATAGGTGAAATTGCCTCAACAATGCGTGTGGCAGATTCAGTTGTTACAGTTGTAAATGCACAACATGGTGTTGAAGTTGGAACCGAAATTATTTGGAATTATGTAGATCATTTTTCTCTTCCAACATTATTTGTTATCAATCAAATTGACAGCCCTAAAGCCGATTTTAATGAAAGTTTTAAAAGTATTGTAGATTTAGTTGGAAACAATGCTATTAAAATTCAATATCCTATAATAGATGGTGGTGCACAGTGTATTATTGATGTACTTAAAATGAAAATGTACAAGTTTGGCCCTGAAGGTGGTAGACCTGAAAAGCATGAAATTCCTTCGGATCAAATTGATATAGCCAATCAACTTCACAATGAATTGGTTGAAAAAGCTGCTGAAAATGATGAGGATTTAATGGAACTATATTTTGATAAAGGAACCCTTAATGAAGATGAAATGCGAGAAGGGATTAAAAAAGGAATGCTAAATCATGAGTTATTTCCTGTATTTTGTATTTCTGCCTTAAACGATATGGGAAGTGGTAGATTAATGGGGTTTATTGATAACGTTGCCCCTTCTGCAGCCGATTTAAAACCAGAACAAAGTGTTGAAGACAAAACAATTGAATGTAAAATTGATGCACCAACATCGTTATTTATTTTCAAAACTTTATATGAACCAAATTTAGGTCAAATAAGTTTCTTCAAAGTTAAATCTGGAGAAATCAAGCAAAATGAAAAATTAGAAAACTCTAGAAATGAAGAAATTGAAATCTTAAATCAGCTATTTATCATCAATGGTAAAAACCGTGAACCTGTTGAAAAATTAAGTGCTGGTGATATTGGAGCAACTTTAAAATTAAAATATACTGAAACTAATGATACGCTTAGAACAAAAGATTCTAATATTACAATTAAACCTATTAAATATCCTTCAGCGAGAATAAATAAAAATATAAATGCTGTTGATAAAAATGATGAAGAAAAATTAAATGAGGCGCTGAAAAAAATTCATAGCCAAGACCCAACAGTAATTATTAAATATTCAAAAGAGTTAAAACAACAAATTTTGTCTTGTCAAGGTGAATTACATTTAGCAACTATAGACTGGACTTTGAAAAAAGTTTATGGAATTACAGCTAGCTTTGAACAACCAAAAATTACTTATAGAGAAACTATTCAACGTTCTGCAACTACAAGTTATAAGCATAAAAAACAATCTGGTGGTTCTGGTCAATTTGGTGAAGTACACCTAAAAATTGAACCTTATTTTGAAGGAATGCCTGAACCTGAAGGATTTAACATTAGAAAAAAAGAAGAAGTTGATTTAGAATGGGGTGGTAAATTAGTTTTTTATAATTGTATTGTTGGTGGTGTTATAGACACACGCTACTTACCCGCAGTTTTAAAAGGAATTTTAGAAGTTATGGAAGAAGGTCCATTAACAAAATCTTATGCAAGAGATATTAGAGTTATGTTATTTGATGGTAAAATGCATGCAGTAGATTCAAACGATATATCATTTAAAATTGCAGCTGGTCATGCATTTAAAGAAGCTTTTTTAAATGCCAAACCTAAATTATTAGAACCAATACACGAACTAACTGTAAAGGTTCCTGAAGAATTAATGGGTAATGTTATGACTGATTTACAATCAAGACGTTCTATTATTTTAGGAATGGATAGCGATGGTAAATATCAAACTATTAAAGCAAAAACTCCTTTAGCTGAAATGTATAAGTATTCAACTACTTTACGTTCAATAACACAAGGTAGAGGAAGTTTTAAAACTGAATTTTCTAGTTTTGAATTGGTACCAAATAATGTTCAACAAGAATTAATTAAACAAAAAGATTAAATTTAAAAATACTTAAAAAATTAAAGACTCGTCTAAATTTAATTAGACGAGTCTTTTCATTGGTATTTAGTCAATTAATATCTGAAATATTAATTCAATCAATTCTAGTAATTTAAAAAGGTTTAGATGGTTGGTTTCAACTTGTAATCTTTAAAAACTTAAATATCAATTAACTAATTGCTAATTTAGCAAATTTTTATGGAAATTAATAAGAGAATAACTAGTATATAACAATATTTATATTTTAAGGTTAATATTTAACAGTTTTTATTACATTTTTTATAATTTTTATTTACGTATCAAATGTACTTTTACATCACTAATAATTAAGTATATTTGCACTTTAAATTTCACTTATGAAACTCGTATTAATTACTATTGCATTATTAGGTTTAGGAATTGCTGGTTTAGCAATCAAACTTTGGTTAAAAAAGGATGGTAAATTTGCTGGAACATGTGCAAGCCAAAATCCACATTTAAATAAAGAAGGTGAAACCTGTGGGTATTGTGGTAAAATTCCTGATCATCAATGTACAAGAGAGTAAAAAATAATTAAGAAGTAAATTATCCTATTTCATTCATTTCTTTTTACTCCATTTTTCAAACTATTTTTGATATATAAACAAATGTTTACCTTTATCAAAAATCTTATTTCAAAACCTACACGTTGGTAAAAAAAAATATTGAGATTACTGAGTTAATAAAAAAAGCTAGAGAAAAAGATCAGAAAGCCTTTAATACCTTGTTAAACACTTATTGGAGTGACGTTTATAGATTTCAATTTTTAAAAACTGAAAACGAAGATGAAGCCGAAGATATTACTATAAAAACTTTTGCTAAAGCCTTTGATAAAATTAATTTATACAACGAACGATACAATTTTAAAACTTGGCTAATTTCAATTTCAAAAAATATTTTTTTAGATCATATAAGGAAACAACGTGCCGAAACTATTTCCTTCAACAAGTCAGCATCCGAAGCTTATAAAATTTCTGATGAAACCCCCTCTGCAGAAGATCAGTTAATTATTGAACAAAATTTGGTGCAACTTAGAAACTACATTAAGCAATTAAAGCCTCATTATCAAGAAATTATAAACCTTCGCTACTTTAGAGAAATGAGCTATAAAGAAATAGCTAACACGCTCAATGAGCCAATGAATAACGTTAAAGTTAAATTATTAAGAGCTAAAAATTTATTGGCTGAAATAATTCAGAAAACTTCTAAAAATTGATAGCTAAAAAATTTGGATGGCTACAAAAACTAGGTCCAGGTTTACTTTTTGCAGGCGCTGCAATTGGCGTCTCACATTTAGTTCAATCTACAAGAGCTGGTGCAGATTTTGGATTTGGATTAATTTGGGCGTTGGTTTTAATTCATATCGTTAAATATCCCTTTTTTCAATTTGGACCTCGTTACGCAACTGCTACAGGAGAAAGTTTGTTAGACGGTTATAAAAAATTAGGAAAAAGTGTTCTTGTAACCTACTTTGTTTTAAACTTTGCCACTATGTTTACCATACAAGCAGCAGTTACGATAGTTACTGCAGGTTTAGCTGCAAATTTATTTGGAATTAGTACAAGCCCAGTTGTGTGGAGTATTATTATAACTATAATTTGTGTAACCTTATTAATTATAGGGAAATACAAACTGCTAGATAATTTAATGAAACTTATTATAATAACATTAACTCTTAGCACAATTATAGCCCTTACAATTGCTGTTTTTAATACAAATACACCTCAAACATTTATACAAATTTTACCCAAAGGAAGTATTGAAGTTGGGTTTCTAATTGCTTTTTTAGGTTGGATGCCAGCTCCTCTTGATGTATCTGTTTGGCAATCTCTTTGGGCAATAGAAAAACAAAAAGATAAATCAATAAAATTCAATACAAAACAAGCCATTTTCGACTTTAACATTGGATTTATTGCTACTTTAATTTTAGGGATTTGTTTTCTTGCTTTAGGAGCTTTGGTAATGTATAATTCAGGAGAAACATTTAGCGGTAGTGCAGTACAATTTTCGCAACAATTAATCACACTCTACACAAAGCATTTAGGACCTGAAATGTATATTTTTATTGCTGCTGCAGCTTTTACAACTATGTTTAGTACTACAATCACAACTTTAGACGCATCACCTAGAGCTATGACAAAAACATTTGATTTACTCACCAATAAATCTTATAAAAATATGTATTGGTTTTGGATTGGTTTTCTTGCCATAGGAACTATCCTAATTTTAATGTTTTTTGCTTCTAAAATGAGTGTTCTAATAAAAATAGCTACTATTTTATCGTTTTTAACTGCTCCATTTTATGCAATTATAAATTACATTTTAATTTCAGGAAAACACACTCCCAAAGAATGGAGACCAACACTACAATTAAAAATTCTTAGCTGGTTTGGAATTCTATTCTTAATTGGTTTTAGCATCTGGTACCTTTTTAGTTTATAATTTCTTCGTACTTTTGCAGTCAATTTTAGCAAAATGTCTGAACAAACAATCACAAATAAAATACAAAAACCAAAATGGTTGCGAGTAAAGCTTCCTGTTGGAAAAAAATATACTGAATTAAGAGATGTAGTTGATAAGTATAAACTAAATACTATTTGCACAAGTGGAAGCTGCCCAAATATGGGTGAATGTTGGACTGAAGGCACTGCTACCTTTATGATTTTAGGTAATATTTGCACACGTTCTTGTGGTTTTTGTGGGGTGAAAACCGGTAGACCAGAGACTGTAGATTGGGAAGAGCCAGAAAAAGTTGCACGTTCTATTAAATTAATGAAGATTAAACATGCTGTAATTACTTCTGTAGATAGAGATGATATAAAAGATGGAGGCTCCATAATTTGGGCTGAAACTATTAATGCTATAAGAAGAGCAAACCCAAATACAACACTAGAGACTTTAATTCCAGATTTTCAAGGGAATACAATTAATATTGATAGATTACTCGCTGTTACTCCTGAAATAATTTCGCACAATTTAGAAACAGTTAGACGTTTAACACGAGAAGTTAGAATACAAGCACGTTATGATCGTAGTTTGGAAGTTTTAAAATATATGAAAGACCAAGGTCAGAGAAGAACAAAATCGGGGATTATGCTTGGTTTGGGTGAAACTGAAGCTGAAGTTATTGAAACAATGCAAGATTTAGCGAATGCAAAAGTTGATATTATAACTATTGGTCAATATTTACAACCAAGTAAAAAACACTTACCTGTTATTGAGTTTATTACACCTGCACAGTTTGATAAATACAAAGAAATTGGTTTAAAAATGGGCTTTAGATATGTTGAGAGTGGTGCTTTAGTGCGTTCTTCATACAAAGCTCAAAGACATTTAGTTTAAATTGACAAAAAATCTAAATTAACTTTTAATTAACAATAACGCTATTGTTTGGCACAGGCTTTGCATCAATATATCATGAAGCAAAGAACTTGCAGAACTTTGTTTTCATTGTATAACTTTTGAGTTAATTAATAAAAAAAAGCGCTTTAAAAGCGCTTTTTTTATGCTTTATAGATATACATTATTTTATCAATTCACCATCTTCTACTAAAATATCATACACATAACCTTGTCCAAAGTCTTTATCTAAAATAAGCAATCCTTTAAAAGTAACAATATCACCTACTTTAACAATTTCAAGCGTTGTAATTGTTAAGCTTTTTTTACCTTCAAATTGAGTCCCGTCGTTTATATGCACCCAATTTTTTTCCATAATACCATTGTTAACTTTTACAACTTTTCCTTTTACAATAATAGATGTATTTACATACGATTCTTTATTTTTGAAAAGTGTTTCAAAAGAAATTCCATTTTTAGGCGTTTCAATTTTTATCATTTCTTCAACAACTTTATCTGCTTTTACATGTGGATTCCCTTCTTTAATTACGTTGGGTTGCTTGGTAATTCTAATTCCTTCAACAAACGTTATAAAATCAAAAGTTCTTTTTAATTGCTTGCTTTCAAAATCTTTCATAAGCATTCCTCCATTGTAATAATAGGTTTCTCCTACTTTCACGTTCATACTTGGTATTGCCATCCAATATTTATTACCACTTTCATTTACATGAATATAAGCGTAACTACCACCATCTAAAAATTCATTAACAATTATTTTTTGCACACTCGATGTGCTTTGAGTCTTCTTTTTTTCAATTTTTGAATAGCCTTCTTTTTCTTTACAACTAAACACAACTAAAACACTAAAAATTACCGCTAAAAGTTTAATTTGATACTTCATTTTATTAAGATTAATTTATTGTAAAAGTAACAATTATTACAAATTCAAAGTATGATATTAATCACCATTGAATTTCAGTTAGCTCATTATTTTTCAAATATTTATTTGTTTCGCTAAAATGCTTATTTCCAAACCAATAACCTCTATTAGCACTTAATGGAGATGGATGTCCTGAAGTTAAAACACAATGCTTATCTGTATCAATTTTTAGCCCTTTCTTTTTGGCAAAACCTCCCCATAATAAAAAAACTACCTCTTTTTTTTCTTCTGAAATTTTTGAAATTATCGCATCTGTAAATTTTTCCCATCCTTTCTTTTGGTGAGACCCCGCATTGTGAGCTCTTACAGTTAAAGTTGCATTCAACAAAAGTACACCTTGTTTTGCCCAGCGCTCTAAATTTCCACTTTGTGGATATTCAATTTTCAAATCGGTAGCAATTTCTTTAAAAATATTAATTAATGATGGCGGATGCTTAATTCCTTCATTAACTGAAAAGCACAAACCATGTGCTTGATCAACACCATGATATGGATCTTGACCAATAATTACCACTTTTAAATTGTTAAAATCACACAAATTAAAGGCTTCAAAAATTTGATTCCCTTTTGGAAAACAAGTAGTTGTATTATATTCTTCTTTTACAAAATTGGTAAGTTCCTTAAAATAAGGCTTTTCAAACTCTGGCTTTAGTATTTTATTCCAGCTTTTAGCAATTTTCACATTCATAGTGGCTATTCGTCTTAAATTTATACTTTTGTCTAACTTTCAAAAATAGCAATTTTTATGAGTACTATCTCAGAAAAAACATTAATAGATTTAGAATTAGCTACCATTTTAAAATCGGTAAGTGAATTTTGTATTTCTGATTTAGGAAAAAAAGAAACACTATTAATAAAACCATTTCCAACTTTACAAAAGTTACAACCAGAGCTTCAACAAGTAAATGAATACCTTTCAGCGTTTGTAAATGATAATAGAATTCCAAATCATTATTTTGATGATATTCAAAAGGAAATTCACTTATTAAATATTGAAAATAGTTATTTAGAACCTGCCTCATTTTTAAAAATTTTAAACAACGGGACTACTATTTTTGAACTGTTTCAGTTTTTTAAAAAATTTAAAGAATACTACCCTTCCCTCTTTAATACTTCGGAAGAAATTGAATATCAAAAGGCAATTGTTCAGAATATAGAAAAAGTAATTACATCTTACGGAGAAGTTGATGAAAAGGCTTCTGCTATATTAAAACAAATTAGAAGTGAAATAAATACGGTTCGATCTAAAATTGGAGGTAGTTTTACCAAAGCTTTAAGTAAATATAACAGTGCTGGATATTTAGATGAAATTAAAGAGTCTGTAATAGACAATCAGCGAGTTTTAGCTGTAAGTGCAATGCATAGACGCAAAATTAAAGGTAGTTTAGTTGGTAGTTCTAAAACTGGAAGCATTGTTTATATTGCGCCAGAAGCAACTTTACAATTTAGTAGAGAACTTCAAAATTTGATGTATGAAGAACATCAAGAAATTATACGAATTTTAAAAGAACTAACAAACTCTCTAAGAATTTTTACGCCAAATTTAATAGCATATCAAAATTATTTAACAAAACTTGATGTGATTGCTTCTAAAGCTAAATTTGCACAAAAAATAAATGGTGTTTTACCAAAAATCACTTCAGAAAAAAGAATTTATTTAAAAGATGCTTTTCATCCTATCTTATTGTTAAAAAATAATGAACAACGGCTAAAAACCATTCCGCAAACATTAGAATTAAATAAAGAACAACAAATTATTGTTATTTCAGGTCCTAATGCTGGTGGAAAAAGTATAGCCTTAAAAACTATTGGATTGTTACAAGTTATGTTGCAAAGTGGCTTATTAGTTCCTGTACATGAACGTTCGGAAACATGTTTTTTTGAAAAAATACTAACAGACATTGGAGATAATCAATCTATTGAAAATCAACTAAGTACTTATAGTTATCGATTAAAAAATATGCGTAATTTCTTACGTAAATGCAATAGTAATACCTTGTTTTTAATTGATGAGTTTGGTACAGGTAGTGACCCTGAATTAGGTGGTGCACTTGCTGAAATATTTTTAGAAGAATTTTATACTAAAGGTTCTTTTGGAATAATTACCACACATTATGCTAATTTAAAAGTTTTAGCCAATGAATTAGAAAATGTTTCTAACGCAAATATGCAATTTAATGAGAAAACATTAGAACCACTTTACAAACTTTTTATTGGGCAAGCTGGAAGTTCTTTTACATTTGAAGTAGCACAAAAAAACGGTATCCCATTCAGTTTAATTAATAAAGCTAAAAAACGTGTTGAAGGCGAAAAAATAAGATTAGATAAAACCATTTCCAAGCTTCAAAAAGAACGCAATAAATTGCAAAAAACTTCTGAAACATTAGATAAAGAGAAATCAAAAGCTATTGAGAAAACAGAAAGTTTACAAGTAAAGCAACAAAAAGTTCAAGAAAAATTAGAGAATTTTCAAGAATTGTATGATAGCAATCAGAAAATGCTAGTTTATGGAAGAAAAACCAATGAATTACTTCATAAATACCTGCAAACAAATAATAAAAAACAATTAATTTCCGATTTTAATAATTGGGTTCTAATTGAAAAAACAAAGTACTTAAAAAAGAATCCGCCTAAACCTAAATCTAAAGTTCAAAAAAAGCAAGTCAAAGTTGATAAACAACAAGCTGAAAAAAAATTAAAAACAATTGAGAGTGAAGTGTTAGTTGAAGTTGTAAAAGTTAGGGAAATAAAGAAAATCGAAGCTAAAAAAATTGCGAAACAAAAAGCAGACTACGTATTTAAAACTAACGACAAAGTTAGAATTGAAGGTAGTAATTCTTGTGGTACTATTCATAAAATCGAAAAAAATAATGCCTTTATTAATTATGGTTTTTTCACAACAAAAACTACAATAAACAAGCTTGAATTAGTAGAGGCTGCTAAGAGAAAATAATGTAACTAGTCGTTTTTTAGTAGTTTAGAATTGTTCCAAACAATTTAATTATTAAATTTAGCACGCTAAAATAAAATCATGCTACATTATTTAAAAGCATTCTCGGTATTCTTACTATGGGCTCTCGTAGCTTTAACTTCACACTTTTATAGTAGCAACAACCATTTTAACAATTGTAATTTAGAACATAATTCTTCAGAAAAAGAAAGTATACTTAGTGAAGAGTTTATAATTACAGATGCTTCAAATACTATTGTATATCGTTTTCCTGAAGGGTTTACTATAAATAAAAACAATGCAACTGTTTCAAGTATTAAAATAATTCCAAATTTAATTGATAGTATTCAGTATGTTTTAACGAGTGATTACACTAAAGAATTACACATTACAGGAAAATTTTTAAAGAGCGAACTAGAAAATTCGCAAACTAAAAATAGCGGTATTCAACGTGCAGAATTTCTTAAAAATGAATTAATTAATAATGGAATTAACAATTCAAAAATTAAAGCTTTTGGCAAAGCAACTAATTACACTTATAATAAAAATGAAGTTTATACAAATGGTATTGAAATGAAATTCAATGCAATACGACAAAGTAATATAGACAGCTTGGAGTTTAACATAGCCAATAAAAGACTTTATGTTGAGTTTGTAAATGATAGTCTTATTCTAAACAAAAGTTTATTAGCTTACACACCAAAACTCAAGTTTTATTTACAAAAGTATCCAAGCAAAACTTTATTAATAACAGGCCATACAGATAACTTAGGTTATTTTGATGAAAATTTAAGTACTGGTTTAAACAATGCCAATCTACTTAAATATTATTTTATTAAATACGGCATAAATATTCATCAAATTGAAACCTTTTCTAAAGGTGAATCAGAACCAATTGCAGAAAAAATTACTAAAAAAGGAAGAGCAAAAAATCGAAGAATTGAACTAAAAATTAATTAAACACGAATGCTTTTATCAATATTTTCAAATCCTAACATCGTACATTTAGCTGAAATTTTCGGTTGGATGCTAGGTGCATTTTTAATTGGCTTATATTTTGGGCGCTTAACAAAACGTAAAGTAAAAAATACCCATTATCTAGATTCAGAAAACTTTGAAGATTTAAATATTAAAGATAATATCTCAAAAATTAGAGCCACTAAAACTTTTGAACGTGGGGGAAAGGAAATGATAAAAGCAGTACCCATTGATATTTATGATAATGGGTTAAATTTTAATAGAATTGGAACTGCAACTTTTGAAACTAAAGATAATCTTCAAAAAATCAAAGGAATTGGCATTTCAATTGAGAATAAAATGAATAGTATTGGTGTTTTTACATTCAAACAAATTAGTAATTTCAACAGTAACGATATTAGTAAAGTTACTGAATTAATTAAGGTCCCCCCTAGTAAGTTTGGACGTAATGATTGGGTTGGGCAAGCATATAACCTTTTAAATGAAGATAAAAATTAATTCTACTTACTCTTCTTGATATCGTTTCATTTCACGATCATAAAACTCACTAGACTGGTCTATTAGTAAAGCAACTTCTGTTTCTAGTTCTTCTTGATCTTCACCATGAAAATCTTCTAACCATTCAATTTCATCATCAACTAAATTGATAATAAATCGTGGAAATTCTGTATGGATAACAAAAATATCATCTTTACAGTCTGTGTTATCTCCTAGTAAAAATTTAGGTAAGTTCATTTTTTTCTTGTATTAATTTATTTGACAAATAATTGAATCTAAAAAATAACATCACTGCTGAACACGTCAAAGCAGTAAGCAAACCAATCCATATTCCTAAAGTTCCTAAGACATCTTCTTTCCCCAAAAAGTAGCAAATTGGAAATCCAATAATCCAATAGGCTATAAATGATAATATTGAAGGCCACTTTACATCTTGCAAGCCTCGTAAACCACCTAAAATAACAGCTTGTAAACCATCTGATAATTGAAATAATCCCGCAATTATTAACAAACTAGAAGCCATTCCAATTACTTCTAAATTATCAGTAAACATCCAAGGTAAAACATCTTTCAATAACACAAATCCAATTGAAAATGTAAACATTATAATTAATATTAATAGAAAGTTAGAAAAAGCAATACGCCTTAATTCAACATAGTTTTTCAATCCTTTTTGATTACCAACTCTAACAGTTGATGCTACTCCAACACCTACTGCTATCATAAATGTTGTTGAAGCTAACTTTAATGCAATTTGATTTGCTGCTTGTGGAAAAGCACCCAAAGTACCTGCTAATAAAACTGAAGCTGTAAATAACCCTACCTCAAAAAGCATTTGTAATGCTGTAGGAAAACCTAAATTCATTATTTTTTTAAATACTTTACGCTTTAATTCATTAACTTTTAACCTATGCATATATACTGCAAATTTTTCTTTTTTCTGTAATACAATAAAAAGAAAAATAACCATAACAACTCTAGAAATTAAAGTACCTAACGCTGCGCCAACAATTTCTAATCTAGGGAAGATCCATAAACCATAAATCAATGCAAAATTTAATAATACATTTACAATGTTTGTTAAAATGGTAGCATACATCGCATATTTTGTTTCAGACAAACCATCTGTAAATTGCTTCAACCCTTGAAATATCATCAATGGAATCATAGATATTGCAACTATTTCATAGTATGGAATTGCTAACGCTACTACTTCTTCAGGCTGATCTAAATGATATAAAATTGGTTTTATTAACAGTAACATTACAAATACAGCTACACCCAAAATAGTCATTAAAATTAAACCATGCTGAAAAATACTTCTTCCTTTTTCTTTATCTCCTTCCCCATCAGATTCAGCAATTAATGGCGTAATTGCAAAAGAAAAACCAATACCTATTGAAAGTGCTATAAAAATTAAACTATTACCTAATGATGTGGCTGCCAATTCAACAGGCCCTAGCCTACCCACCATAATATCATCAATTAAACCAACCAATAAATGCCCAAGAGACCCCATCATAATTGGAGTTGCTAATTTTAAGTTGTTCTTAAATTCTGAAGTGTAATTTTTAAGCTTCAATACGTGTTAATTTTAAGTTGCGAAGATACAAGAATAATACATATCTATAAATTGAAATTTATTAACAATAAATAAAATCTATTTCGGAATAAAATTTAAAAATTAACTTCATTTTAAATAGATGTATAATTGTGTACATTTGCTTTATAAAAATTAATATTCACAAATAAAAATTATAAAATGGCTGTATTAGTTGGAAAAAAAGCACCAAAATTTAACGCTCAAGCGGTAGTAAACGGAATAGAATTTACTGAAAACTACTCTTTAGAACAATTCGAAGGAAACAAATATGTTGTATTATTCTTTTACCCTAAAGATTTTACATTTGTTTGCCCTACTGAATTATTTGCTTTTCAAGAAAAAATAGCAGAATTCGAAAAAAGAAATGTTCAATTAGTTGCTGTATCTACAGATACTGAACAATCTCACTGGGGATGGTTACAAATGCCAAAAGCACAAGGAGGAATTCAAGGTGTAACATATCCTCTAGTTGCTGACACAAACAAAACGATTTCTAAAAATTACGATGTTTTAGCAGGTGATTATTTTTATGATGACAATGATGAGTTACAAGCAAGTGGAGAATTAATTGCGTACCGTGGTTTATTTTTAATTGATAAAGAAGGTATTGTACGTCACCAACTTGTAAACGACTTACCATTAGGAAGAAATGTAGATGAAGCCTTAAGAATGGTTGATGCATTACAATTTACTGAAGAACACGGCGAAGCTTGTCCAGCAAACTGGAATTCAGAAAAAGAAGGATTAAAGACGACACACGAAGGTGTTGCTGATTATTTATCGAAACACTAACAAAAATTAAATATTTTTTAAAAACTCTCGAATTAATTCGAGAGTTTTTAGTTTTTAAACTAACTTTGAAACTTATAATTATAAAAATTTATTATGGCTAAAATAACATTAAAAGGAAACCCAATAAAAACAGTAGGTAGTTTGCCTAAAATTGGTAAAAAAGCACCTAAATTTAATCTTGTAAAGGCTGATTTGTCTAAAGCAAAATTAAAAGATTATAGAGGTACTAAACTTATATTAAACATAACTCCAAGTATTGACACAGGTATTTGTGCACTTTCTGTCATAAGATTTAATAAGGAAGTTGCTAAATTAGAGAATACCAAAGTTTTATATATCTCTAAAGATTTACCATTTGCACAAGCACGTTTTTGCGGAGCTGAAGGTATTGAAAATGTAGAAACCTTATCGGATTTTGTGAAAGGAAAATTTGGAAAATCTTACGGAGTTACAATTGAAAATGGTCCTATGACTGGATTACATTCAAGAGCAATTGTTGTTATTAATGAAGAGGGTATTGTTACTTATACTGAGCAAGTTTCTGAGATTGTTGACGAACCAAATTACGAAGCAGCTTTAAAAGCACTATAACTTATGAATACTGAACGTAATTTTTTTATGAACCGCATAAAGTCTGTTAAGTATGCAGCTAAAGGGTTTTGGATTTTAATTACTTCTGAAAATAGTATTATTGCGCAACTCATCATTGGTGTTCTTATGACAATTGTTGGCTTTATAATGCATATTTCTGCTACCGAATGGATGTTCCAAGTTTTTTCAATTGGACTTGTTTTGGTAGCAGAATCATTAAATACGGGTATTGAAAAACTTGCCGACTTTATTCATCCTGATTATCACAAACAAATTGGTAGAATTAAAGATATTTCTGCAGGTGCAGCTTTTTTTGCTGCAATATTTGCCGTAATTATAGGTTTAATAATTTACTTACCTAAATTTATTTAGGATATTAACCACAATCATATTAATTTTATATTTTTGTGTGATACAAAAGTAAATGACAAAAAAAAAGGAAACAACAACTAAAAAAGCAGTAAAACCAAGCTTTCAAAAGACAAAATCGTTTTTTGGAAGTAGACAAACACAAACTATTATAGGATTGTTTGTGATACTTTTTTCGTTTTTTTTATTGGCATCATTTATTTCATACCTATTTAATTGGCAACAAGACCAAAGTCAACTTGTTAATTTTACAGACAAGAACACTAGTGTTAAAAATCTTTTAGGAAAAATAGGAGCTAGTATTAGCCACTTTTTTATTTACAAAAGTTTTGGTGTAGCTGTATTATATTTACCCATACTACTATTCTTTTCTGGTATTGCTATTTTTATAAAAGGAAGTTTAAAAGCTGTACGAAAACCTTGGGGCTGGGGTATCTTAGGAATCCTTTGGTTTGCTATCTCTTTTGGATTTTTAGCACACAAAAATTCATTACTACCAGGTGTAATTGGTTTTGAATTAAATAACTACCTACAACAATTTTTAGGAAAAACTGGACTTATTTTAGGATTGCTATTTTTAGGAATTTCTTATTTAGTTATTCGTTTTAAATTAACACCTGAACTTATTAAAAATTTATTTACTAGTACTAAAAAAAATAGCGAAAAAATAGCCGTTAAAGACATTCCTACTGAAAGTACTTTAAAAGAAGGTAAATCAACATTTGAATTACCAATTGAAAATTTACAACCAACAATTAAGAATCATTCAAACTCTTCTTCTGAAGAAGGTACTATTGATAAAACTCTAGAAATTACACTTACAGACAAACCTGAAAGTGTTGAAGTAGAAATTGCAGTAGATAAAATTGTTGATGAAAATCATGTAAATGAAAACTTATCTGATAAACTTGTTGCAGATTTTGGAGAATTTGACCCAACACTAGAATTGAGCAACTATAAATTTCCAACGCTAAATTTATTAAGAGATTATAACGAAAGTATATCTGTAGATCAAGAAGAATTAGAACTTCATAAAAATAAAATTGTTGAAACATTAAGCAACTACAATATTGGTATTGAACGAATTAAAGCAACAGTTGGCCCTACAGTTACTTTATATGAAATAGTTCCTGAAGCTGGTATTCGTATTTCAAAAATAAAAAACCTGGAAGATGATATTGCGTTATCACTTGCTGCTATGGGAATTAGAATTATTGCTCCAATCCCAGGGAAAGGTACTATTGGAATTGAAGTGCCAAATAAGAAGCCAACAATGGTTTCTATGAAATCAGTAATTTCTTCAACAAAATTTCAAAATTCAGAAATGGAATTACCAATTGCATTGGGTAAAACTATTTCAAATGAAACCTTTGTAATAGACCTAGCAAAAATGCCTCATTTACTAATGGCAGGTGCTACAGGACAAGGAAAATCGGTTGGTTTAAATGCTGTGTTAACTTCATTATTGTATAAAAAGCATCCTGCTGAAGTTAAATTTGTATTAGTTGATCCTAAAAAAGTTGAATTGACATTATTTAATAAAATTGAACGTCATTATTTAGCAAAACTTCCTGATACAGATGAAGCTATAATAACTGATACCACTAAAGTTGTAAATACTTTAAATTCTTTATGCCTTGAAATGGATGCACGTTACGATATGCTTAAAATTGCAATGGTGCGCAATATTAAAGAATACAATGTTAAGTTTAAAGCACGAAAATTAAACCCAAATGATGGTCATAAATTTTTACCTTACATTGTATTAGTTATTGATGAGTTTGCTGATTTAATTATGACTGCGGGGAAAGAAATTGAAACACCAATTGCTCGTTTAGCACAATTAGCTCGTGCTATTGGTATTCATTTAATTGTTGCGACTCAACGTCCATCAGTTAACGTAATTACAGGTATTATCAAAGCTAACTTCCCTGCTAGGGCAGCTTTTAGAGTAACTTCTAAAATTGATTCAAGAACCATTTTAGATAGCCAAGGTGCCGATCAATTAATAGGTAAAGGTGATATGCTTTTTTCAGGAGGAAATGATATGATTCGTTTGCAATGTGCATTTGTTGATACTCCTGAAATTGAAAAAATAACCGACTTTATAGGTTCGCAGAGAGCATATCCAAATGCTTATATGCTGCCCGAATATAGCGGCGAGGAAGTTGGCACAAGTCTTGATATTAACATTAGCGAAAGAGATGTGTTGTTTAGAGATGCAGCCTTAGTGATAGTTCACGCTCAACAAGGTTCTGCCTCTTTACTACAACGAAAATTAAAATTAGGATATAACAGAGCTGGTAGATTGATAGACCAATTAGAAGCTGCTGGTATTGTTGGACCTTTTGAAGGAAGTAAGGCTCGTCAAGTTTTAATACCAGACGAAATGGCTTTAAACCAATTATTAGATAACGAAGTAAGCAATAGTTAAAGAACAACGTAAGAACATGAAAAAATTAACATTTATACTAATAACTCTAATAAGCATTTCCGCTTTTAGCCAAAACTCTAATGATGCAAAAAAATTATTAGATGAAGTAGCTGAAAAAGTTGAAGCTTATGAAAATATTTATATTGAATTTAACCATAAATTTGATAATACTGATGCTGATATACATCAAGAAACAAGAGGGAGCGTAACCTTAAAAAAAGAATTGTACCATTTAAATTATATGGGTACAGAGCAAATTTTTGATGGAAAAAAAGTGCATCTTATTATTCACGAAGACGAAGAGGTAATTATACAAAATTCATCCGATAATGAGGAAGATACATTAACACCTTCAAAAATGTTTTCTTTTTATAAACAAGGGTATACTTATGCAATGGGAGATTTAAAAACCATTAAAGGAGTTAAAATTCAGTATGTTAAATTAAGACCTATTGATAGCAACTCCGAAATTATTAGTGTACTTGTTGGAATTGATATTAAAACAAAACACATTTATAACGTTATTGAAACTGGTAAAAATGAAACCATTACAACTCTTGAAGTAAGAACTTTCAAAACAAATCAGCCTATATCAGAAAAGCTTTTTATCTTTGACATAGCAAAATACAGAGATCAAAAAAAATACACCATCTCTGAACCAAAATAAGAGCGTTGAAAATATTTGATAAATACATTTTAAAAAGTTTTTTAGAGCCTTTTTTAGCAACATTTTTTGTAGTGTTGTTTGTATTGGTTATGCAATCTTTATGGCTAGCATTTGATGAAATTGCAGGGAAAGGAATTAGCCTTTTTTTTATCTTAAAATTCCTTGGATATTTAGCTCTTATGCTTACTCCTACTGCTTTACCTATTGGTATTTTATTATCATCAATAATGGCACTAGGGAACCTCTCTGAAAATTATGAAATGGCTGCTATTAAATCAGCTGGTATTTCACTAAAAAGAGTTATTAGACCCTTAATTATTTTAACACTATTTATTAGCGCACTTAACTTCGTGTTTTTAAATAATATTTATCCTTGGGCTACTTTAAAGCAGAAGAATTTGTATTTAAACATGAAGAAGAAAAAACCAGCATTAGCTCTGGTTCCTGGAGCTTTTAATACTGAAATACCTGGTTATAGCATAAAATTTGAAGAAAAGTATGGTGAAGAAGAAAATTTACTCAAAAATGTTCAAATAGCTGATTTAAGTGCTGCAAAAGGGAAAATAAAAGTGATCACTGCAGAAAAAGGAATTATCTCTACAGAAGAAGGAAGTAAGTATATGACTTTGACGTTAGAGAATGGCAATTACTACGAAGAACATATTAAAAAATCTATGTTGCCAAAAGAAAGAGCTAAAATGCCTGCTTCAAACGCCACTTTTGAAACATATATTATAAATATTGACATTTCTTCATTTAATGATGAAGACTCTCTTGATGGTGAAAAAATTAAAGAACATCAAGGAATGCTCAGTATCGTTCAGCTAGATTCTATTTCAAAAGCAAAAAAAGTAACTTATGATCAATATATTTATACAAGAGCTCAATACTTTTATAATATAATTGAAGCCAAAAAATTATATAAATATCATGACTCTCTTATTGATAAAAAATTGAATCCTGATATCCTTGAAAATTTTAATACTAAAAATAAAAGTATCGTTTTAAGTGAATCTCTTCAATTATTAAAGCGAACAATAGATCGTAAAAAAAATCAGAAGAAATCTTTTAAGGATCAAAGAAAATTATTGAATTTATATGACCATGAATTTAATTATAGAATATCATTTTCATTAGCTTGTTTAGTGTTATTCTTTATTGGAGCACCCTTAGGTTCTATTATTAGAAAAGGTGGTTTTGGATTACCAATGATAATGGCAATTACCATTTTTGTAATTTACTTCTTTATATCTCAATTAGGAAGAAACCTCTCTGAAGAAAGTGCAATTTCAGCAATATTTGGAAGTTGGCTTTCAACATTAATATTGTTACCATTTGGATTTTTATTAACCAAAAGGGCAACTAAAGGTATGGGTATCTTTAATATTGATGCAGTACTTGAAAATATCCAAAAATTCTTTGCCAAAATCACAAAAAAAACGACCAATTAAAAAATGGAAAGTTCAAACAATAAAATAAAATTAAACACAATACAAGAAGCCATTGAAGATATAAAAAATGGTAAAATGATTATTGTTGTTGATGATGAAGATAGAGAAAATGAAGGTGATTTTATCGCTGCTGCCGAGTGTGTAACCCCTGAAATGATTAATTTCATGGCAAAACATGGAAGAGGGTTAATTTGTGCTCCTTTAACAGAAACAAGGTGTGAAGAATTAGACTTACCTCTTATGGTAAATAAAAATACAGTATTACACAATACGCAGTTTACTGTTTCAATAGATTTAATTGGAAACGGTTGTACAACTGGAATATCAGTTCAAGACAGAGCAAAAACAATAAAAGCGCTAACTGAAACTGCAACAAAACCAGATAATTTTGGAAGACCTGGCCATGTTTTTCCATTAAGAGCAAAAGAAGGTGGGGTTTTAAGAAGAACTGGACATACTGAAGCGTCAATAGATTTAGCCCGTTTAGCAGGTTTTAAACCTTCTGGAATATTAGTTGAAATTTTGAACGAAGATGGAACAATGGCACGTTTACCTCAACTAATGGAAGTAGCTCAAAATTTCGATTTAAAAATAATTTCAATTGAAGATCTAGTTGCGTATCGTATGAAATACGATTCGTTAATTTATAAAATTGAAGATTTTACAACACAAACTCGTTTTGGTGAGTTTCGCTTAAGAGCCTATAAACAAACTACAAATAACCAAGTTCATATAGCATTAACAAAAGGTACTTGGAATGAAAATGAACCCGTAACAGTTAGAGTAAATTCATCGTTAATTAATAATGATATAATTAGACTCCTAACAAAAAAACCTGATGATACTTTTTCTAGAGTATTTAAAATGATTGATGACGAAGGAAAGGGCGCCGTTGTATTTATTAGTCAAGAAAACCAATCTTTTAATCTTGTAAATCGTTTATCATTACTTAAAGAATCACAAACAGCAACTGAAAATAAAGTTCCAAGAATAAAACCCGATGATAAAGACTTTGGTATTGGTGCTCAAATTTTACACGATTTAGAAATAACTAAATTAAGAGTTTTATCTAATGCTCCTTCTGTAACAAAACGTATTGGTATGACTGGTTATGGACTCGAAATAGTTGAATATATGAATTATTAAACTTTTAATATGAAGCGTTTATTTTTACTTAGTATTATTTGTGTGCTACTGTTTTCTTGTAAAAAAAATGTTTCTAAAGTTAATATCTCAACTACAACAATTACTAATTCTAAAAGCTTTAACCTTAAAGGAAGGTTAGAAAATTTTTATCCTAAAAAAGTATATTTAAATAAAATTATTGAAAATACTATTTACCCAATAGATTCATTTAGTGTTATTGAAAATAATTTTAATTTCAATGGTATTGTAGATTTCCCTGAAAGATATGCCATAACTTTTGAAAATTATTCAGCAGTTACTATCGTTATCTTAGAAAATGTAGAATTTGAAATTTATATTAATGGTAATTCAATAAACGACCCTCAAATAAATGGTTCATCATTAAATAATAAACTATCTGAATATAAAGTTGAATCTAAAAAAATCTTCAAAAAGATTGATCATTTATTTCCTCAATTTCAAAAAGCAAGACTTGAAAATGATGCTGAAAAATTACTTAAAATTGAACAAAAAATGAAAATTATTGAAAATGAATTCATTAAATTTAGTTACAATTTTATTGTTCAGAATAAAAATTCATTCGTTGCAGCAATGATTTTAAGAGATCAGCTAAAATCATCAACTATTGATACGCTACTAGTCAAAAAAACATATCAATTATTGCCTTCTGAAGTTAAAAACTCTCCAGATGCAGAAATCACTGCTTCTTTTTTAAATTTACACTAGATAACTAAAATCGGTTTCAGGTGGTAACTCAAATGCTGTTTTATTCTGCTTGAATAGCCTAGCTTCAAGCGCGCCTTTTAACAATATTTTATTTCCTTCAACTTGCAACCAACTACCTTCTCTAAGTCCTAAAACAGTTGTTTTATTTATAGTGTGATACTCATTAATACGTGTTTCTCTTGTTTCACCCATGTGTGTAGAATTTACATCTGGGTCTAAGTAATGACAATTTAAATTAAAATTTAAAAACCCAAAAGTATCAAAGCTTGGTGGATATATAATTGGCATGTCATTGGTGTTTTGCATAGTTAATCCAGTAATAACACTCCCTGCACTTGTCCCAAAATAAGGGACTCCATTTTCAACTACATTTTTAATTGTTGAAATTAATTTATGTTTATATAATTGCTTAACCAGTAAAAAAGTATTTCCACCTCCTACAAATATTGCTTTGGCATTATTTACCGCTTCAATTGTATTATTAAATTGGTGTATACCCTTTACTTCAATATTAATTTTTGAAAACCCATTTTTTGCTACCGCTGTGTATTCATCATGAGTCAATCCGCTTGGCCTTGCATACGGGATAAATAAAATCTCAGGAATGCCTTTAAAAAATTCTGATAATTGAGGTAAAATATATTCTAAATAACCCTTTCCATGAACAGTTGATGTACTGGCAATAAATAATTTTCTCATTAAAATAAGTTTTACCAAATTTACAATTTTTCAACCTTTAACAAAAGTTTACCACAGTATTAATATTATTTTAAGATTTCAATCTATTACTTTGTTTTAATGAAATTAAGACTAACCAACTTACTTCTTTTGCTATGAAATTAAAAATCCTATATTTTATTTTACTATCTGTATTCCTAAAATCAAACGCTCAAGAAAACCGAATACAACTTGAAGGAACTGTAAAATACAATTCCATGTATTTACCAGACATCAATATCTCTAATAAAATAACACTCTTAGGAGTGGCTAGCAATAAAAATGGAAATTTTATCATTTTAGCTAAAGAAGGAGATTCTGTATTATTTTCATCACTTGTTTATACAAATAGAATTATCATAATCTCAAAAACACATATAAAGTCAAAAAAAATCACAGTCTATTTAGAACCCGATTATTATCAATTAGATGAAATAATGTTAAACAAGCAAATTGTAATTGACTGGGCCAAAACATCTGTAACTAAAGGAACTATTTTAAATAACGATGCTATCATCAATAGTAAAGCTCCAAATGCTAGAAAACTAACAGACCCTAATGCACAAGCTGGTGGTCTAAACCCAATTTCATTATTTATGTCGCTTACAAAAAAAGCACGTATAAAACGTAAAAAAAGAAGAGCTAAAGAAGAAAAATTACAACAACTAAAGAGTGATTTCCCTGACGATATCAGAAATTTATACAATGATAATTTTTATATAGAATGGCTTCATATTCCTGAAGAAAAAATAAACTTATTTTTAGATTTTTGTGAAAGCAACGGATTATTAGAATTGTACGACAAAGATGAAATTATAATCAAAGATTTTTTAATAAAACAAGCTAAAAAGTTTAATTTGATTAATAATTAACAAACAATACCTCTTGACTTTTAAAATGCTTTTTGTTAATTAGCCAATAAATCAATTACAATGAAAATCAATAATATTCTCATGCTCCTTTTGGTAGTGCCCCTTTTAGCTTTTAGCATACATAAATACTATATAAGTTTGTGCGAAATTGAATATATTGAAGATCAACAATCACTTCAAATTACACTTGGAATTTTTATTGATGACATTGAATTAACGTTAAACAAAAACAACAATAAAACGTTAAATTTAGCTACAAAGCAAGAGGCCGATAGCATTGACACTTACTACAAAAACTATTTAAATAAACACTTTCAAATTAGTGCCAACAACAAATTACAATCTTATACTTATATTGGGAAAGAATATGATGGAGATATTGTTCGATTTTATTTAGAAATAACTAACATTCAACAACTTACATCTATAGAAATTGTAAACACTTCACTTTTTAGAGATTTTAAAGACCAGCAAAATATTATTAAAATTAATGCAAACAACATTCATAAAACATTTTATTTAACAAGAAAAAATGATAAAGGTTTGTTAAAGTTTTAATATTCAGACTTAAATCTTACTTAAAATAATTATTTTTCAAACGTATATTATAAAATAACTTCTAAATGAAAAAATTATTACTCTACTCACTTTCAATACTTTTTATTGCTTCCTCTTTATTTGCACAAGAAATTGAACAAAAAACAGAAAGACAAAATAGTCACTATAATGTTAGTAAATTTAAACAATTAAAGGAAGAATTACCTACTCCAAATAAGCAACATACTGCTTCTGGAGCCCCTGGTTATGAATATACACAACAACAAGTTGATTATAAAATAGATATTGTTTTAGATGAGGAAAACAATAAGATTTTTGGAAAAGAAACTATTACATATCATAATAATTCTAGAGATAACTTAGACTATTTATGGGTTCAATTAGATCAAAATATGAGAGCCCCAGATTCTAAAACTAACGCTATTAAAGGCGGTGGCCCAGATGTATTATATTCACCTTCTAAGTTTACAAAGTCATTTATGGGAAAACCTTTTCAAGGAGGGTTTAATCTTGAATATATTACAGATGTAAATGGAAATGCCCTTGAATATATGATAAACCGTACCATGATGCGTGTTGACCTACCCAAGCCATTGGCTTCAGGAGAAAATTTTGTATTTAATATAAAGTGGTGGTATACAATTAATGATTATACAGCAGATAGAGGACGTTCTGGTTACGAGCCTTTCCCTGATGGAAATAATTTGTACGTTATTGCTCAGTTTTTCCCTCGTTTGGCAGTCTATAACAATGTTGAAGGTTGGCAAAATATGCAATTTTGGGGAAGAAGTGAATTTGCGCTTGAATTTGGAAATTATGAAGTTGCAATTACAACTCCTAAAGATCATATTTTAAACGGTACTGGTGTTATTCAAAATCCAAAAGATGTTTTTACCAGAAAACAATATAAAAGGTATCAAGAAGTTAAAAATTCATATGATTCTCCCGCTTTTATTGTTACTCCAGAAGAGGCTTTAGAAGCTGAAAAAGGAAGATCAAAAGAAACAAAAACTTGGAAATTTTATGCAGAAAATGTTCGTGATTTTGCTTTTGCAAGTTCTCGTAAATTAATTTGGGATGCTATGGCAGTTAAATTAAATGACAAAACTGTAATGGCATATTCTTTATATCCAAATGAAGGAAATCCACTTTGGGAAGAGCATTCAACAAAAGTAGTTGCAAACACTTTAAAAGTATACTCAGAACATACTTTTGACTATCCATATCCACACGCAACATCAGTTAATGCTAGACGTCAAGGGATGGAATATCCTATGATTTGCTGGAATTATGGAAGACCTAGCCCAAATGGTAAATATTCAGAAAGAACAAAGAAAGGAATGATTGGTGTGGTAACGCATGAAGTTGGTCATAACTTTTTCCCTATGATTGTAAATTCTGATGAACGTCAATGGACCTGGATGGATGAAGGTTTAAATTCTTTTGTTGAAATTTTAGCAGAATACAAATACGATTCTGAATTATTCCCAATGAAATCTACACCAAAAGATATAACAAGATATATGTCTGGAGATCAAAGTAGATTATCTCCAATAATGTCTCAAGGAGATAATGTAATTAATTTTGGCTCAAATGCGTATGCAAAACCTGCTGCGGGTTTATATATTTTACGCCAAACAATTATGGGTCCTGAATTATTTGACTACGCTTTTAAAATGTATGCTAAACGTTGGGCGTTTAAACACCCTACTCCTGCTGATTTCTTTAGAACAATGGAAGATGCATCTGCAATGGATTTAGATTGGTTTTGGAGAGGTTGGTTTTATACTACCGGAAATAATGATATTGGCATCAAAGAAGTAAAAAAATATTATGTAACTGATAAGCCAACCAAACGAGCCGAAAATATGGCAAAACGGTATGGAATTACAATTGATCAATTACCACCAGCGTTGTATTTAGTCTCTGAAGATAGTGAAGAGTTTACCAAGAATTTAAAAACTAAAAAAGTGGAAGAATATAATTTGCTAAGTGATTATATTGATAAAAACTTTACTGAAGATGAAAAGTCTACATTAGAAGCACCTAAATATTTTTACGAACTAAAATTTGAAAAGCCTGGAGATTTAGTAATGCCTATAATTGTAGAATTTGAATACGAAGATGGTACTAAAGAACGTAAACAATATCCAGCACAAATATGGAGATACAACGATAAAGAAGTTACCAAAGTATTTCCTTCGAGCAAAGCTGTTACTAAAATCACCATTGATCCTGATGAGCAAACTGCAGATGTAGATTTAAGTAATAATAGTTGGCCAAAAAATAAAGAAACTAAATTCCTGAAATTTAAAAGAGAACAAATTAAAGGATAACAGAAAAGCCACTTTAAAAGTGGCTTTTTTATTTCGTATAATTTTAACTATTTTAGAAACCTAAAAAATTAACCACTCCAAACATGAAAAGATTAGTCATCACCTCTATTTTATTACTTTTTGCAACAACATTCGTTTTTTCACAAGAAGCACAACGTCAAAAAGGACATTACAATACTAGTAAATTCAGACAATTAAAGGAAGAACTTCCAACACCTAATAGCCAGCACACAGCTTCAGGAGCACCTGGATACGAGTATACACAACAACAAGTTGATTATAAAATTGATCTAATTTTAGACGATGAAAACCAACGTATTTATGGTGAAGAAACCATTACATACCATAATAACTCAAAGGATAACCTAGATTATTTATGGATTCAATTGGATCAAAATAAACGTGCTTCAGACTCAAAATCACCTGATATCCAAAGAAGTACTGCTCCAACTTTATATAGTCCATCTAAATTTTCAAAAGCTTTTTTTGAAGACCCTTTTGATGGTGGGTTTAAAATAGAATATGTAAAAAATAGCAATGGAAGTAATGCATCCTACTTAATTAATCAAACAATGATGCGTTTGAATTTAGAAGAACCTTTAGTATCTGGTGCAACACACTCTTTTAAAATTAAATGGTGGTATAACATTAACAATCATGTCACTCAAGGTGGACGTTCTGGCTTTGAACATTTTCCTTCGGATGGAAACAATAGCTATGTTATTGCACAATTTTTTCCACGGCTTTGTGTGTATGATAATGTTGATGGATGGCAAAATATGCAATTTTGGGGAAGAAGCGAATTTGCTTTAGAATTTGGTGATTATGAGGTTTCAATAACAACACCTGCTGATCATATTTTAGGTGCAACTGGAATTCTTACTAATGAAGAAGATGTTTTAACTAATACACAACAAAAAAGATTAGCTGAAGCAAGACTTAATTTTAACAACCCTGTAATTATTGTTACCCAAGATGAAGCTATAAAAGCTGAGAAAAGTAACTCTAAAAAAACCAAAACTTGGAAATTCTTTGCTGAAAACGTAAGAGATTATGCTTTTGCTACATCAAGAAAATTTATTTGGGATGCCATGGCTGTAGATATTAATGGAAGAACTGTAATGGCATATTCTTATTATTCAAAAGAAGCAAATCCATTATACGGAGACCATTCTACAAGAGCCGTAGCCCAAACTTTAATTACGTATTCAAAACATACAATTGATTATCCATATCACAAAGCTATCTCAGTTGATGGGCAAATGGGTATGGAATACCCACAAATATGTTTCAACCCTGGAAGACCAAATCCTGATGGAACTTATTCTGACAGAACAAAATATAGAATGATTGGTGTAACAATCCATGAAGTTGGTCATAATTTCTTCCCCATGATTATTAATTCTGATGAGCGCCAATGGACATGGATGGATGAGGGTCTAAATTCTTTTGTACAAATATTGGCTCAAATTGAATATGAGGATGGTTATCCACTTAGCAGAGGATTACCTAAAAATATTGTTGGCTATATGAAAGGAGATCAATCAAAAATTGTCCCAATAATGACACAAGGAGATCATCTTTATCAGTTTGGAAACAATGCATATGCAAAGCCTGCTGCAGGATTAACTATGCTTAGAAACACTATAATGGGTCCTGAATTATTCGACTATGCATTTAAAACCTACGCAAAACGTTGGGCATTTAAACACCCAACACCAGCTGATTTTTTTAGAACAATGGAAGATGCTTCTGCAATGGATTTAGATTGGTTTTGGAGAGGTTGGTTTTATACTACCGGAAATAATGATATTGGCATCAAAGAAGTAAAAAAATATTATGTAACCGATAAACCCACCAAACGCGCTGAAAATATGGCAAAAGCTTATGGAATCACAATTGATCAATTACCTCCGGCCTTGTACTTAGTTTCTGAAGATAGTGAAGAATTTACAAAAAAATTGACAACTAAAAACCCTAAAGATTATAAGTTGTTAAATGATTATGTTGATCAAAATTTTACTGATCAAGAAAAATCAACATTAGAGGCTCCTAAATATTTTTATGAACTAAAATTTGAAAAACCTGGTGATTTAGTAATGCCAATTATTGTAGAATTTGAATATGAAGATGGTACTAAAGAACGTAAACAGTACCCTGCTCAAATATGGAGATATAACGATAAAGAAGTAACTAAGGTATTCCCATCAAGTAAAGTAATAAAAACAATTACTATTGACCCTGATCAGGAAACTGCTGACGTTGACTTAAGTAACAATAACTGGCCGAAAAATAAGGAAACTAAGTTTGAAAAATTTAAGAGAAACCAAATTAAAGGTTAGTTCTAATTAATTAAATACTTCAAAGAAATACTTGCATAATTAAACATAAAAAAACCAAGCATATGCTTGGTTTTTTTTATCAATATCAATTTAAAATTAATCACCAGGCTCCATATTTGGAATATCCGAATTCCAAGCATCACTAGAAATTTCTGCTCTTTCACCTGCAGTAATTAATTTATTAATTCTCCAATAATATGTAATGTGTGCTAGTTTGGTAGTAAATGCATCGTGCAGCTCTTGCCAGTTATTTGATTGAACATCCCCTTTTCCATAATCACCATAATAACTATCATTAATTTGAGCTATTAAATTGTCTATTTGGTCTTGCATAGTGGTACCACAATCTACAAATTGATTGTCTATATCATAATAAATATTTTCTCCAATGCTAAGCATTTCACCTAAATTAGAATATGGGTAGGCATCTTCTTCATTCATACAACCATCGGCATCAAAATCAATACAATCTCCAAAGGATACATCATCAATACTAAATAAAGCGTAGTTATACATATCTGAAATAATAATTTTGGTTATTGGTTCTTCAGATACTACTCCAAAATAATAATCTGGACCCCAAAATTCTGCGTATTGAGATATTGAACCCAAATATCCTGACACACCATACACTTGCATTTCCATTGTAGTACCACTACTAATAGAGGATACTTTCATTCCAACACTTGAAACATTTGTACCTTCAAAATTTATAATTAAATCCTCTTCAGTAAAGTTGGTTGCTAATTCTAAATAACTACCTACACTTACATCATACCAAGGCCAAAAACCAACATTTTGAGAATCTATATGTGTATTTGTTGTTGTAAATGAAATATTAGGGGTTATTGCTCCAAAAGAATATATCTCATTATCTGTGTATTGGTCTAAATAATTAGGGAACCCTGAGAAATCATTAAAATTACTGAAGTCCTCCATTGGCAAGTCATAACAAGTTGCATCAAAAAAATCTTCATTATCAAAATAAAATGACAATCCAGAGTCATCTGAATCATCTGAGTTATTAGTCGTTTTTTCAGTTAAAATAGTTGTTTCTTTTTCACAACTAATAAATATTGCTACAGTAAAAAGCAGCAACATAGATATTTTCAAATGTTTCATTTTTTATTTTTTTAGTTAGTTATGTAACAAATATAGCAAAAAAACTCTTTTATAAAAATTTGTAATAGAGCATATTAAAAGGTGAGATATGCTATTTATAAAAATTGATGTTTTAAAATATGATTTTTATTCAATATAAATATCATATTTACTTAACAAACCTGAGATTTCTTGACGTGAAAATTTTGCTTTTTTAATGCTGTTAATTTCAGGATCAATTATATAGTTAAAAGATGTCCTAAAATCTGCTTTTTCTAATAGTGTGTTCTCAAAAATAGTTCCTTTCAAATCACAATTATTAAATACTGAATTTGTTAAATTAGTTTCGGTAAAATCTGTTTCTATCAATTTACAATCATTAAATTTAATTCCTTTCAATTTTAATTGATAAAAAGAGACAAGGTTTAAATAACAATTATCAAAATTTAGTTGTAGTAAAAATTCATCACAATTATGGAAATGAATACCTAAAACTTTACAGTTCTTAAAATTTACATCTTTAAATGATGTATTTTTAAAATTGGTCATACTCAAATTACAAGAATCAAATTCACACTCAATAAATGAGTTATTTGACAAATCAGAATCAGAAAATATACAGTCTATAAAAGTGCAATTATCATATTCTGCTCTTGGGAATTTCTCGATTAAAAAATTCTTTTTTGTAATTATTTTATTCTCAATAAATAAATCTAACACTTTAAAACTTATGCTTTTGATTTACGAAACATAAAAAACAACCCAACCAATACTAGTGGAATACTTAAAACCTGTCCTGTGTTTAAGCCTAATACCCAATCTTCACGTCCTTCAACTTGTGCTTCTTTAAAAAATTCAATAACAAACCTTACTGACCAAAGTAGCACAAAAAACAATCCGAAAATATACCCTAATTTTTTCTTTTTGTTAGTTTTCCAATATACAAACCAAAGAATTGCAAAAATAGCTAAGTAACTAATTGCTTCATATAATTGTGCTGGATGACGTGGAAAATCTTCTCCTAGTTTTTTAAATACAAAACCATAATCAGTATTTGTTGGCTTTCCAATAATTTCTGAATTCATTAAATTACCTATTCTAACAAACATTGCTCCTATAGCTACCGGTACTACAATTCTATCTAAAATATATAGCATTGGTTTTTTTAGTACTTTTTTACTGAATAAATACATGGCTATAATTATTCCAATTGCTGCTCCATGACTTGCCAAACCAGCAAATCCTGTAAACTCAAACTTTGGTGAAAATCTAAAAGGTAAAATTACTTCCAATGGTTTTTCTATTAAAAACATTGGATCATAAAATAAGAAATGACCTAACCGTGCTCCTATTAATGTTGCAACTACTACATAAATGAATAAAGAATCTAATTTTTCTAATGAAATTTTTTCATTCACAAATATCTTTTTCATTAAGTGCAACCCTAACATAAAAGCTATCACAAACATTAAGCTATAATAACGTATTGCAACAGGGCCTAATTTAAATAATATTGGTGAAGGATTCCAGTCTATTTGAAGTAACATCATTTTGATTTTTATTAAAATTTAAGTTATAAAAGTAAGTTATTTTTTCTTAGTTATTTTATCCTTATCAGGAACGGGATCGTAACCACTTCCTCCCCATGGATGACAGCTTCCAATACGTTTAATTGCCAGTTTTCCACCTTTAAAAAACCCATGCTTCTGTAAAGCTTCTAATGTATAGCTAGAACATGTTGGTGAATATCTACAACTTGAAGGTGTATATGGTGAAATTGCTGCTTGGTAAAAACGCACCAGCCAAATAAAAGGAATTGCCAATATTTTAGTAAAACCTTTCAATTTAATTTACTGAAAAAGTAGTTCCATCTTTTCCATCTTTTAATTGAATTCCCAAAGCTGCTAATTCATCTCTAATTTTATCTGAAAGTGTCCAATCTTTATTATCACGAGCATCTTTTCTCATGTTTATAAGCATCTCTACAACACCACTTATTTTATCTGAACTATCTTGCTGTACTTCATTTTGCAAACCCAAAACATCAAAAACAAACACGTTAATTGTTGCTTTAAATTCTTCTAAATCTTCAGCTATTAATGTCTCCTTTTTATCAATTAGCAAGTTTACATATTTTACAGCTTCAAATAATTGTGCAATTAAAACCGGACTATTAAAATCGTCGTTCATTGCATCGTAACATTTTTGCTCCCAAGCTTTAATATCAATTGAAGAGGAAGTTGAAGTTTCAATTTTATCTAATTTATTAATTGCCTCAATTAGCTTTAAATACCCTTTTTCTGAAGCTTCTAAACCTGCACTTGTAAAATCTAAAATGCTTCTGTAATTAGCTTGAAACATAAAGAAACGAGTAGCACTTGGTGAAAATGGCTTGCTTAAAATATTATTTTCACCTGTAAATATTTCATTAGGTAAAATATAATTCCCTGTTGATTTAGACATTTTTTCACCATTCAAAATCAACATATTAGCGTGCAGCCAATAATTTACCGGATCTACATGATTATTTACTTTAGACTGTGCTATTTCACATTCATGATGAGGAAATTTTAAATCCATTCCACCACCGTGAATATCAAATGTTTTTCCTAAATATTTTGTACTCATTGCTGAACATTCTAAATGCCAACCTGGAAAACCATCGCTCCAAGGTGAAGGCCAACGCATAATATGACTTTCATCTGCTTTTTTCCAAAGTGCAAAATCTTGTGGGTTTTTCTTTTCAGATTGTCCATCTAAAGCTCTTGTATTTTCAATAGAATCTTCAATTTTTCTACCTGAAAGTATTCCGTAATTCTCAGTTTCGTTGTATTTCAAAACATCAAAATATACCGATCCATTTGCTTCATAAGCCATTCCTTTGGCTAATATATCTTTAATAATTTCAATTTGCTCAATTATATGACCCGTAGCAGTTGGTTCTATACTTGGTGGTAAAAAATTAAGTTTTTGAATTACTTCATGAAAATCAACAGTGTATCGCTGCACAACTTCCATTGGCTCAATTTTCTCTAAACGTGCTTTTGTAGAAATTTTATCTTCGGCATCATCATCAGTTAAATGCCCTGCATCTGTAATATTACGAACATATCGTACTTTATAACCCAAATGTTGTAAATAACGAAAAATCAAATCGAACGACATAAAAGTTCTCACATTTCCTAAATGTACATTGCTATAAACCGTAGGTCCACAAACGTACATACCAACATTCCCTTCTAGCACTGGTTTGAAAATTTCTTTAGACTTACTTAAAGAATTGTATATTTTAAGCTGATTTGTTTTGTATAATTCCATTAATTACTAGTTGTTTTTGAAGTTGTAAAGATAAAAACAAATCCCTAATGGAAAAATTTATACTACAATGGATTTTGTAGTATTTAAATTGAAGTAAAATGTAATCTTAATTTAACTTAACTGTGCTGTAAACACCCGTTAAAACAATCTTATTTTGAGAAGATTCATCTTTTAAAAATCCTTGAATAGTTGCTACACCCTCCTTTTTAAAATTGGCTGTTATATTAAAATCATCTTCCATGAAAACTGAAGAATCTTTTCCATGTATTTGAAATGTACAAGCAGCATTAGACAGCTTAAATGTACCTTTTGCATAATCTAAAACTACATTTAGGTTATTAAACTCTGGCACAATTGCTAGTACTTCTAAATTTCCAAATTTTTGACTTAAAGCAACGTTACTACCTACTTCATCAATAATCACATCTGAAGAATTCGAAAATAAATTAGCATTTGAAAATGTTCCAAACGTAGCGTTTGGAACATTTTTTAAGGTTATATTTCCTGAGTTTATAGTGTTAATTATCACTGGAGAATTAGAAAATTTTAATTCATTATCACCCTCAATTGTACCACCTACAAAATTTCCATAAGATAAATTAACCGACATTTTAGTGCTAGAATTTGGTACATTTAATTTCCCATGTCTTACATTTAAATCAAAAGTTGCCTTTTTTGGAACTTTAACTTTAAAATATTTTCTGATTTTAATTTTAGAATTTTTATCATCATTAAAGTGAAAATAAACATTCTCACTGTGCTTATGAATAGAATCAAATCTACCCTCTTCTTTCATTTTTTTAATCATTTCAATAGCCATTTTACTAGCTTTCTTAGCTTCTTTCATCTGTTCTTTAAATTCAGATTTATTCTCAAGCATTTCTCTTCTAACTACTTCTGACACTCTTTTAGATTCAATCATCATATTCTTAAACTCTTTAGAGTTTTTAAGCTCTTTCATTTCTTTAACCATTTCTTTTGTAGCCTTCTTAAACTCTTCCATTTGAAGTTTATATTCGTCTGAGTTTCTCACAGAGTCTAACTTCTTTTTCCAATCGCTATTTTTAAATTTTTTAACTTGTTTAGCAATCTTTAATTTATATTGTTTCAAATACGTTGAATCATTTTTATACGCATCATAATCAAAATCAATTCCATCAATATCCATTTCAGGTAATTCTGGCATTTCAGGTAATTCTGCTAGTACTGACAAGGCAGATAATCCTGATAATGCTGACAGTTCTGATAATGCCGATAAATCAGGCATATCAATTTCGAGAACTTCAATATCTGGAAAATCAAAATCAAAGTCAAAATTGAAATCAAAATTGAAATCAAAATTATCTGATAATGAAGTTATTTCAACTTTTCTTTTATTACCCAAAGCTTCAAAATTCCAATTTTTAAAAATTTTATTCGCTTCTTCTTTTGACACACCTTCAACTTCTATTATAGCTTCAACGGAAACTTCATTTCTGTTCCATGTTTCAATATCAACATCTGTATTATCAGCTAAAATTTCAATAATAACATCTGAATTAACTTTAAATTTTTCAGTTATTTTCTTGTCAAATTTTTGTGCTTGAACACTAGTAATTGTTAAAAACAATAGTGCCAAAGTGGCTATTTTATACTTGTAAGTTTTCATTTTCTATTATATTAAGTTTCTTTAATTCGTTTAATTGCTCTTTAAGCTGGTACAATAATTTTAAACGCAGTTGCAAATTATCAATTAAGGCATTAATTGTTTTTTCATTTAGGCCTTCAGTATTTAATTCGTTAGTAAGTAATTTATACTCATTGGTTAATTCTCCTATTTTCTCTAAATAACCATCTAACAATTCTTTATTTTTAGGAGTTTCCTGAAGGTTTGAAATTTCAGTATTGATACTTGCCAAATAATAATTTTCTATATTTTTTAATTCCGGAGAAATACTTCCTAAATTTTCAATCTTAGCAGTTTTTGATGTTTTCTGAACTGCATTTCCTGAAAAGTAAAAAAGTGAAGAACCCAAACCTACAATAACTAAAAATGATGCTGCAATCTTTAAAATAAAATTGTAGTTCTTTTTTGTACTATGCACTTCTTGTTGCAGCCTTGTTTCAAAATTAATTCTATGATTTTTTGAAAGCTTACTTGTTTGCATTGGTTCTTTCTTTAATAATTCTCTTAAATCTTTAGGCATAATTATACTGTTTTAATTGTCCTTTTAATTTGTTTTTACCACGCATTAACTGTGATCTTGAATTTACCTCAGTAATGTTTAACACTTCTGCAATTTCCTGATGATCGTACCCTTCAATTAAATACAAGTTTAAAACTACTTTGTATTTTTCGGGTAAACTGTTAATTGCTGAAGTAACAATACTTGTTGTAACTTCCTCTTTAACCATCCAATCACCATCATTTGCAATGGTTAGTTCTTTTTCTTCAATTGATACCAACTCAATTCTTTTCTTTTTCAAATAATCAATGCATTGATTAATTACAATTCTTTTAATCCAGGCGCCTATAGTAACTTCACCTTTAAAGCTATTTATGTTTTTAAAAACTTTTAAAAATGCATCTTGCATCATATCTTCGGCAACAAAACTATCTTTCACATACCTTAGTGCTATGGTGAACATTGCTTGGCAATACATATCATACAATTGCATTTGTGCTTTTGTATTGTTTTGCTTACAATCTTCAACAATATTGTTGTTTAAAAAAACTGTTTTACTCATTCAGTTGGTTACTTCTACTTATAAAGACGAAACATTATTTTGAGTGTTGCATTTTTATCAAAATAAATATTTTAAATTTACGACAATTATTGAGTTTGCAATATGGCTAAGAAAAAATCATTAGAAGCTACTTTACATGAAATTGAAGGAATTAAACAACCTACAACTACTAATAATAGCTCAATTAATAAAGTTAAACTACAAAGAAGTAAGCAACCTTCGGAAAAAGAATTTGTTGAAAAAATTTTAAAAGGAGATATCTCATATTTAAGTAGGGCTATTACCTTAGTTGAAAGTACCAACGTAACACATCAAAAAAAGGCAAATGCAATAATAGAACAATGTTTACCTTATGCTAATAATTCTATTAGGATTGGAATTACTGGTGTACCGGGTGTTGGTAAAAGTACATTTATTGAAACTTTTGGAAAATACTTTACAAACAAAGGTAAAAAAGTAGCAGTTTTAGCAATTGATCCAAGTAGTTCTATAAACAAGGGAAGCATTTTAGGAGATAAAACTAGAATGGAAGAATTGGTAAAAGACCAAAATGCATATATTCGTCCTTCTCCAAGTGGTGAATCTTTAGGAGGTGTAGCACAAAAAACACGTGAAACTATTATTTTATGTGAAGCTGCCGGTTTTAATGTTGTTTTTATTGAAACTGTTGGTGTAGGCCAAAGTGAAATAGCTGTACATTCTATGGTAGACTTTTTTTTACTACTTAAACTCTCAGGTGCCGGTGATGAATTACAAGGTATTAAACGTGGTATAATTGAAATGGCAGATGCTATAGTAATTAACAAAGCAGATAAAGAAAATATTAAAAGTGCAAACCTCGCTAAAACAGAATTTTCAAAAGCCTTACATTTATATCCTTTAAAAGAAAGCAATTGGCAACCAAAAGTTACAACGTGTAGTGCATTTTACAATGAAGGAGTTGATTCTATTTATAACTTAGTTGAAGACTATTTTACTTTGACAAAAGCTAATGGATATTTTGAAAAACAACGAAGTAAACAGAATGAATATTGGCTGCTCGAAACAATTAATCAACAGTTAAAAGATAATTTTTATAATAAAAGCACCGTAAAAGAAGCATTAAAAAAATACACATCAGCAATTAAAAATCTAAAAACCACTCCTTTTAAAGCTGCTGAAGAAATTTTAAAACTATCAAAAAAATAATGAATTACGAATTTACTATTGTAGTTCCAGTTTACAATGAAGAGGACAATTTAAAGCGTGTTGAAAAAGAATTATCTAACTACATGAAAATTGCTACAAAAAAAACCAAAATTCTTTTTATTAATGATGGAAGCAATGACAATAGCCAAAAATTAATTGAAGAAATTTGCAAAAATAATACTGATTTCAATTTTATTAAATTTCAAAATAACTGTGGATTAAGTACTGCTATTACTGCTGGGTTCATGAATACAGATACTGAACTGGTTGGTTATATAGATTCAGATTTACAAACAGCTCCCGAAGACTTTAATTTATTATTAAAAGAAATTGGAGAATTTGATTTAGTGACAGGAGTTAGAGCGACCAGAAAAGATTCTTTTGTGAAAAATATGTCTTCAAAAATTGCAAATAGAATTAGACGTTCATTCACTCACGATGGAATGGACGATAGTGCTTGCCCATTAAAAGTAATTAAAACTGAATTCGCTAAGAAAATTCCAATGTTTAAAGGCTTACACCGATTTTTACCTGCTATGATTTTATTACAAAATGGTAAGATAAAGCAAGTTCCTGTTCAACATTTTCCCAGAATTGAAGGCACAACAAAATACGGTTTATGGAACCGATTAATTGGACCATTAGTGGATTGTTTTGCATACTTATGGATGAAAAAAAAATATATTAATTACACTGTTGAAACTAATAGTTAATGAGTAACTGGCTAATTTATAGCATCGGTTTTTTTGCCCAACTTTTATTTACAGGAAGATTAATATTGCAATGGGTTTTATCTGAAAAAAGCAAGAAGGTTTTAACACCAACTCTATTTTGGAAACTAAGTTTGTTTGCGTCTTTTTTATTATTTGTTTATGGATATCTCCGTAATGATTTTGCTATTATGTTAGGTCAGGCACTTACCTATTTTATATATATTAGAAATTTACAATTACAGGGCGAATGGCAAAAAGCCCCAAAATGGTTACAAGGATTTTTATGGGTATTTCCAATACTTCTTGTCATTTATTCCTATAACAATAACACGTACGATTTAGTAAAATTATTTAGAAATGAAACTATCCCCTTATGGCTTATTCTTTTAGGCAGTTTTGCCCAAATAATTTTTACGCTTCGTTTTGTATATCAATGGATTTACTCAGAAAAAAACAAAGAATCTTCTCTTCCCTTTGGCTTTTGGATATTAAGTTTAATTGGTTCACTACTAATTTTAATATATGCTATTTTAAGAGAAGACCCAGTACTTTTAGTTGGGCATTTAATGGGTAGTATTATTTATATTAAAAATATTATAATTTTAAAAAACAATAATTTACGATTGTAAAGATTTTAAAATTCTTTTCTCTTACCATTTAATGTATATATTTGTATCACTTGTAAATTACAACATATAAAATGACCAAACTATTTGATTTATGCATAATTATACCTTGCTATAATGAAGGAAAAAGACTTGATACTAAACGTTTTTTTAATTTTTTAGAATCACAAAAAAATGTGCTACTATGTTTTGTAAATGATGGTTCAAGTGATCATACTTTTGAGGTACTTACTTTAATTAAATCAAAATTCCCTACTAATGTTGAAGCTATTTCCACTAAAAAAAATGTTGGTAAAGCTGAAGCCGTTAGAGCTGGGATACTACACTGTAATACCAATTTTAAACATGAAAAAATAGCCTATTTAGATGCTGACTTGGCAACTACACTTGAAGAGTGTTATGAAATAAGTAAACTAATTAAAAATAAAATTGTGTTTGCCTTTGGTTCTAGAATTAAAAAAATTGATACTAATATTCAAAGAAAAGGCTACCGCTTTTTAATTGGAAGAGTTATTGCAACATTTATCTCAAGACAACTTAACTTAGGTGTTTATGATACACAATGTGGATGTAAAATATTCAACACTCAACTTTCAGAAAAAATATTTGATAAAAGCTTTATTTCAAAATGGTTATTTGATGTAGAACTTTTTCATAGAATTATTAAACTTTATAGTGTTAATGAAATGTGTGAAATTTCTACTGAAGTTCCATTAAAATCTTGGATAGATTACGATGATTCTAAAGTGAAAATGACTTACTTTTTTAAACTTTGGTTAGATTTATACACAATTAAAAAAGCATATAGATAACTAATCCCTCATTAAAATGAAATTTTTCTCAAAAAAATTTTCTCCATATTCTCTAATTGTCATTGGGTTATTACTATTTAGAGCATTTTTAAACTATGCCCTTCCTTTAATGGATAAAACGGAAGCTCGTTATGCCGAAATAGCCAGAATCATGGCTGAAACCAATAATTGGATTACACCACAAATAGATTATGGAGTACCTTTTTGGGCAAAACCTCCACTTTCTACTTGGTTATCTGCAATAAGTTTTGAAATATTTGGAGTAAATGAGTTTGCTGCAAGGTTTCCTTATTTACTATTAAGCATATTTATCATATTACTTATTGGAAAATATGCAAAACGAAAAGGGTTAGATTTCTTTATTCCTGCAGTAATTTTATTAACCATTCCTGAATTTTTAATTCATGCCGGAGTTGTTTCAACTGATACGGCATTGGCTTTTTCTGTAACTTTAGTTATGATTTCTTTTTGGGAAGGAATCAATAACAAAGAACAACATATTTGGAAATATTTATTTTTTGTTGGTATTGGATTAGGCTTATTGGCAAAAGGGCCAATAATTATAATTTTAACAGGACCTCCAATTTTTATTTGGTTGATTTTATCTAAAGAATTTAAAAATTTATGGAAATCATTTCCTTGGATTTTAGGAGTGTTAATTACTGCACTAGTAGCACTTCCTTGGTATTATTTAGCTGAACTAAAAACACCCGGATTTATTGATTATTTTATTGTTGGTGAGCATTTTAAACGATTTCTGAGCTCTGGTTGGCAAGGTGATAAATATGGGTTTCCTAAATCACAACCTTTAGGTATGATTTGGGTATTTTTATTATTATTTGCTATTCCTTGGATTCAATTATTAATTGCTAAAATTTGGAAAAAAAAATCAAGTATATTAAAAAACAAATGGCTTACTTATTTATTGCTATGGCTATTATGGACACCTCTGTTTTTTACAATTTCTAAAAGTTTAATTCACCCATATATTATGCCAGTGATGATTCCTTTAGCTTTATTAATTAGCTATTGGTGGAATGATCTAAAAAATAAGAAACGCTTTATTGCTGGTGCGTTAACTTTTCCTATAATTGCACTTCTATTTTATATTGCAGTTACGATTAGTGGTAAAAAAGAATTCTACATGAATTCTGACAAATATTTAATTGAAAACAATTCAATTAATGATTTACCAATTTATCACTGGCAACATAAAAGTTACTCAAGTCAATTTTACACAAAAGGAAATATTAAAGTTATAAAAGATTCTATCGAACTTAAAAAGCATATCTCATTAAATGATTCTTTTATAATTATTATTCCAAATAAAAAATTAAAATATATTGATAACTCAGATATGGCATTGTTAAAACAACTAGATGCTAACTATAAAAAAGGAATTTATATTTATACTAAATAACTTTTAATAACCTCTCTTTTTTAATCAATTATAAATGATAAAGGTCCTTGAAAAAAAACCGCTAGTAACATTAAGTATTCTTACTTTATTAATGCTACTTGTTCATTTAGATGTACAAAATATAACTATTATGGAAGCTCGTAATTTTATTACGGCTCGTGAAATGGTTAATGAAAATAATTGGTTATTAACCACTATGAATGGTGAACCTCGCTATCAAAAACCACCTTTACCAACATGGCTGACAGCTATTTCAGGATTGATATTTGGAATGAAAAGTTTGCCTACACTACGCTTACCAGCAGCATTAATGGTATTATTTTCAGGGATTTGTATATACTATTTATCATTAAAACTAAAGCTATCAAAAACACATAGTCTACAAAATAGCTTAATTTTTGTTACTTCATTTTATATTTTTATGATTGCAACAGAAGCACCTTGGGATATTTTTGCACACGGATTTATGCTTGCTGGATTGTACTTTTTATTTAGCTTTTTCGAAAAAAGTGACACTCGATGGAAAAATGCAATGCTGTCAGCTCTTTATATTGGCTTTTCAATACTGAGCAAAGGTCCTGTATCGCTATTTGCACTTTTTTTACCATTTTTAATTTCGTATGGTATAGTTTTTAAATTTAAAAACCTTAAAAGTAAATTTCTACCTATAAGTTTTCTCATTTTAATTTCTCTTGTTATAGGTAGTTGGTGGTTTGTATATGTTAGACTTTTAGATTCTAAAACTTTTTTACAAATTGTATCAACAGAAACAAACAATTGGAGTACATATAATATAAAGCCTTTTTATTACTATTGGAGTTTTTTTACACAAAGTGGGCTTTGGACAATTCCAGCATTTATAAGTTTACTTTATCCCTATCTAATACATAAAGTTAAAAATAAGAAGGCGTATAAGTTTACTTTTTGGTGGACTATAAGTGCTCTTCTATTGCTATCAGTAATTCCTGAAAAAAAAGTACGATATTTAGTTCCTGTATTAATTCCACTAGCCTTAAATACAGGTTTTTATATACAATATTTAATTACAGATTTTTCAAAATTGAAAAACAAAAAAGAAACACTCCCTGTTTATTTTAATTTTGGACTTATATCATTTATAGGTATCACATCTCCCATATTGCTCTATTTAATTCTAAAAGAATCTGTTGAACACTATTTAATAAGTTATTTGTTAACTTCTGTAGTTCTTATAATTATTGGGCTTCTTATGCTTCTATATTTATATTTAAAAAAAATGAATTTCGTTTTTTATTTATCCATACTATTAATGGTTTCAATAATCACATTTGGGTTACCAATTTTAAAAAGTTTAAATAAAAATGAAGCATATAATTCTATTAATTCATTGCATCAATTCGAGAGCACAAACAATATTACAACATATACTATAGGAGAAATTACACCTGAATTATTATGGGATTACAATGGTATTCTAAAAGATATTTATACAAAAAACATATTACAAATCCCTTTAGACAATAAGTTTGGATTATTAATAATGAATAAAAATATTAATAATACAAAAGCTTTACTTAACAATAAGTATCACATGAAATTTATTGATACATACAATTTAAATGTTGGTTTAAAAAAGAAAGAAAGGTTAATTAGGCAATTTTATTTAGTTTCAAAAAAATAGTATTTTTGCACTATGAAAAAAATAAACCTTACTAGCACTGAAAAATTAGCTTACACTTTTTTAATTTTAATTTTTGGATTAGGTATTTATTATGCAAATACAAATCTCACCTTTTTTGATGAAGTGTATACCAAAGAAGATGGGTTTGCTGAGTATGGAACTGCCTTTTTACTTTTAAGTTCAAGTTTATTGCTTTTTTTAAGGTTTTTAAAGCTTTTTAAATCAAAAAATACACTTTGGAAAATTGGCATTTTTTTAATGGCTACAGTATTTTTATTTGGAGCTGGAGAAGAAATCTCTTGGGGACAGCGCATTTTTAACGTTGAATCTTCTGAATATTTTTTAGAAAACAATGCTCAAGGTGAAACCAACTTACATAATATGGTTGTTGATGGAAAAAAAGTAAATAAAATCATCTTTAGTCAACTTTTAACATTAGTCTTAGTCATTTACTTAATAATTGCACCACTACTCTATAAAAGGTTTGATTCTATTAAAAAACTAGTAAATTTATTTGCTGTACCAATTGTAAAATGGCATCATACAATTGCTTTTCTAGCGAGCACAGGTATTTTAATATTTATGCCTTCTAGCAGAAAATGGGAATTATACGAACTGGCTTTTGGTGTTATCTTCTTTTTAATATTTTTAAATCCTTTGAATAAAAATATTTATCAAGCTAATCCATAATCTTTTTAAAAAATAGTTGAAGAAATTTGTAAAAAATAGTTCCGTATAAAACACCGAAAAACATCCCTGTAATTACATCTAGAGGAAAGTGAACTCCAATATAAATCCTACTATAAGCGACTAATACTGCCCATAAAACAAGTGTTGGAAGTACGTATTTTAATTTAGCTTTAAGTAATAAACCAAAAAATACTGCTATTGCCATTGAATTTGCTGCGTGTGCAGAGAAAAAGGCATACATACCCCCACAACTAGATTTTAGCAATCTGATTAAATGGGAAATATTTTCATTATGGCAAGGTCGTAATCTTTTAAAACCGTATTTAAATAAATTACTAGTTTGATCGGAAAGTGTAATTAACAAAACTATAAATAGTACTACTACAATTGTTTTCTTTAAACCAAAATACTTATACGTAAAAACAAGTAAAAACAAATACAATGGAATCGCATAAAATTTGTTTGTTATAAACAACCAAAAGCCATCCCATTGTAATGTTCCTAAATTATTTAAATAGATAAGTAACTCTATATCTTTACTTATAATTGAATCTAACATAAGTACTTATCTAAATTAATTTATTATTTTTTGGTAACTATCTCAACCAATTCAAGTATAAAAACCAAATCAGTATTTGGTGGCACTACATCCCCTGCTCCATGAGCTCCATAACCCAAATGAGAGGGTATAAATAGCATGGCTTTATCACCTACTTTCATTTGCTGTAATCCTTCTCTAAATCCTGGTATTAACCTAGCTTCAGAACTATAAACTGTTGTAAAAGGAGCATATCCATTTTTCTTGCCTTTTGCCTCATTATAAACTTCGTACTCTTTGGCGACAGAACTAAAACTTGTGTCAAACAAACGTCCATCTGTAAAATAACCTGCATAATTAACTTTTACATTAACTCCTTTAGCTGGTTTATCTCCATTTTTGGTTTCAAAAATGGTAATTTTTAATCCTGATGGAAGTTCAGTTGCTTTTGCTTTATTTTCTTCAAAGCTTTTTAATGTTTCAGTAGCAACTTGTTTTAACCTTTCAATTTTAACTTGTTGTTCTTCAATATATTTTGAAAACTCTTTATTAGCTTTAAACTTTTTAGCTGGCTTTCCTATTTTTATAATTTCAATAGTATTAATAACATCATCTTTAACAATTGAATCAACAACAGATTGTCCTTTAATAACATTTCCAAAAACAGTATGTTTACCATCTAACCAAGAAGTTTCTTTATGTGTAATAAAAAATTGACTTCCATTCGTTGCTGGTCCAGAGTTTGCCATAGATAAAATACCTGGTTTATCATGTTTTAACAATAATTGACCATTTTCATCTTTCGGAAATTCATCTTTAAATTTATATCCAGGATTCCCTTCTCCTGTTCCTGTTGGATCACCACCTTGAACCATAAAATCTTTTATAACTCTATGAAAAGCTACACCATTAAAATAAGGTTTCTTTTTTAGTGAGTCGGGCAATTGCTTATTTGTTCCTTCTGCTAAGGAAACAAAATTAGCAACGGTAACAGGCGTTTTTTCAAATTCTAATTTTAATAAAATTGAACCTTTATTAGTTTCCATATTAGCATACAACCCATCTGCTAAATCTGCATATTTGGTTGGTTTACAAGAAACAATAGCAAGTGCAAAAATTACTAGTAAAAAATTAAATATTTTCATTTTCTTATTTTACAATTTCTAATAATTCTACTTCAAAAATTAATGTTGCAAACGGTTCAATTTTACCTCCTTTACGTGGTGTACCCCCATATGCTAATTCTTGAGGAATTATAAACTTGTATTTAGAGCCTACATTCATTAATTGTAAACCTTCTGTCCAACCTTTTATCACTCTATTAACCCCAAATGTTGCTGGTTTTCCTTTATCAACAGAACTATCAAACACTGTTCCGTCAATTAATGTACCGTGGTAATGTACTTTTACTTTTGAAGTTGCATTTGGTTTATCTCCTGAACCTTCTTTTAACACAATATATTGTAAACCGCTTTCAGTAATTTGAACTCCTTTTACAGATTTGTTATCTTCTAAATATTTTTCTCCTGCTACTTTTTTATCTCCAAATTCTGCTTCTGCTTTTTTTAGAACTTCCTCTTGTTGCTTTTTTCTAGTCTCAGCTTGTCTCTTTTTAAAGAATTCATTCAAAATAACACCAACTTTTTCAGGCTCAATTAAGATATCTGTAGAATCAATTCCACTGATAACTCCTTGAATAAAAAGTTCTTTATCAACATCTGGAAAATTTCCTTTTAACTTGTTTGCAATATCAATTCCCAATGCGTAACTAACGGTATCTAAATCATTTGTTAACTGCTTTTTCTTAATTCCTTGGCTATTACATGATACAACAGTAGAAATTAATGTAACTATTACTAAAAACTTAATTATTTTCATCTTTTTTCTTAATTTTATTTAATTGAACTTTATAAATTAATGATTGATTTATATTTATTTTTTTTTGATCGCCTAAATATCCGTAAACTTTATGAGATGGAAATAAAAAAGTTACAATATCTCCTTCACTCATTAGTTTTAACCCATTCCGCAATCCTTCAACTATTTCTTGTTGATCTACAGCATATTGTTGCTCACCAATTTCTTCAGAAGTATAAATGATATTCATATTTATATCACATATGTTATAAGTATAGGTAAGTTGGTCTCCAAACTTAGGAAAATATCTTAAATCGGTTTTCTTTATAAACTTATACCAAAATCCATTTAATGAAGTCTCATAAACATTTAATGAATCATTTCTCATAATTTCTTCAAATAGCTTCTCTTCATCTTCTATTAAAGATTTATTGAAAGAAATAGATTCTTTCATAAATGATGAAGTTTTTCTAACTACTGGTTTTCTAGGTAGATTATTCCCACAAGAAAACAATAATAATGAAGTAATGATAAGAAATAAACTATGCTTCATATGAATTTAGTAACTCATTTTTATAATTAGGCAATACACTTAAAAACTTAGAAATAGTTGCTTTTAATGAAACTTTAGATTTCCCACCTGCTGCATTATCATGTCCTCCTCCGTCAAAATGTGCTCTTGAAAATTTATTTACTGAAAAACTTCCTTTAGATCTCAGTGAAATTTTAATAATTTGCTGTTCTACATCTTCAATAAAAATTCCTGCAAAAATAATTCCATCTAATGATAGCGCATAATTTACAACACCTTCAGTATCTCCTTTTTCAAAATTAAACTCATTTAGTTCCTTCTGGCTTAACGTTATATAAGCTGTTTTCAGCTTATCAACTACAACTAAATTACTTAAAGCACGCCCTAAAAGTTGTAATCTTCCAAACGAATTGGTATCATAAACATTGTTATGTATTTGAGCATTATTAGCACCTTTATCAATTAAATCGGCAATTATTCTATGAGTTGTGCTTGTTGTTGATGGAAATCTAAACGAGCCCGTATCTGTCATAATTCCTGTATATAAACAACTTGCAATTTCAGCGTTTACTGCATTTACATCGTCTAATTTTTCTAAAAAATGATACACCATTTGACAGGTTGAACAAATGGAAACATCTGAATATAAATACTTAGCAATTGTATCTGGTTGTTGATGATGATCAATCATTATAAATGTACCACTATAAGCTTCTAACGTATTTTGCATATTGCTTCCTACCCTATGCAATGCATTAAAATCTAATAAAAAAACAATTGAAGCTTCATCTAAAGCACTTTTAGATTGCCTATTTTGCATATCAAATTTATAAGCCTCTTTAGAGCTAGGTAACCATTTTAAAAAATCTGGATAATCATTTGGTGCAACAACAGTGGCTTTATGTCCTTTATTAGTTAAATAATGATACATGGCTAAACTAGCGCCAATAGCATCACCATCTGGATTTCTATGTGGAACAATTACTACATTCTTAGGTATTGAAAGTAATACCTTTATTTCCTTTATTTCGTCTACAGTCATAAGAGGCAAATATACAAATATTCCTAACAATTTATTTAGCAAGAACTGTATATTTGTTGAAAACAAAACTCTAAAATGAATTATTATAAATTACTCTTAATTTTATTATTTATAAGCACATCGTGTAAAACTGATGTAAAAAACAACAAACAAATTTTTACTTCAGAAAAAACAACCAATTTTGTAATTGCTTTTGGCTCTTGTAACAATCAAAATTTACCCAATACACTTTGGAATGAAATTACAAAAAACAACCCTAATATTTGGATTTGGGGAGGTGATATTATTTATTCTGACACTGAGGATATGAGCTATTTAGAACAAAATTATCTAAAGCAAAAAAATAATATTGATTACTCTACGTTTGCAAAAAATATTGATATTCTAGCCACTTGGGATGACCATGATTATGGGATGAACGATGGTGGAACTGAATATCCAAAAAAAGCAGAAGCACAACAATTATTTTTAGACTTTATTGATATACCTAAAAATGATATTCGAAGAAAACAGGAGGGTGTATATTTTTCAAAAGATTATACTATAAATAACAAGGTTATTAAAATTATTTTATTAGACACTCGCTACTTCAGAACAGCATTAACTCAAGACAAAAAAACTAAAAAAAGATACAAGCCAAATACTTTAGGCAATGGAACAATGTTAGGGGAAAAACAATGGAAATGGCTACAAACAGAATTACAAAATTCTAAAGCTTCTTACCATATACTTATTAGTAGTATTCAGTTTCTATCTGCTGAACATGGTTTTGAAAGTTGGGGAAATATGCCAAATGAAATTAAAAAGCTAGAAAAACTTATTGCAACTACAAAAACAAAAAATGCAATTATTCTTTCTGGAGACAGACATATTTCTGAAATTTCAAAAAAAGAAATAGACGGATTAACATATCCATTAATTGATTTTACATCAAGCGGATTAACACATTCGTATTCTAATTTTAGTGAAGAACCAAACATGTATAGAATTGGGAATGTGGTTTCAGAAAAAAGTTTTGGATTGTTAAAATTTGATTTTAACAACAATGCAGTTACAATGGAAATGAGAGGTAAAAACAATGCTATTTTAGAATCCTTTACTCAAAAGTACAAGTAAGAAAATTATTTTAATTGAAAAATACTATATTTGCCCAAAATATATAAAAATAAGACAAATAAAAATGGCAACAAATAGAACATTTACAATGCTTAAGCCTGATTCAGTTGAAAAAGGTTTTACTGGTGCAATATTAGAAAAAATTAATGCTGCTGGTTTTAGAATTGTAGCAATGAAAAAAACTCAAATGACAGTAGCTGATGCTGAGGAATTTTATGCAATTCACAATGAACGTCCATTTTTTGGAGAATTAGTTGCGTTTATGACACGCGGTCCAATTGTAGCTGCAATTTTAGAAAAAGAAAATGCTGTTGAAGATTTTAGAGCTTTAATTGGTGCTACAAATCCTGATGATGCTGCTGAAGGAACTATTCGTAAATTGTATGCAACTTCTATGGGAGAAAATGCAGTTCACGGTTCAGATAGTGATGAAAATGCTGTAATTGAAGGTGCTTTTCACTTTTCAGGAAGAGAAATGTTTTAAGAAAAAACAACTATTTAATAAAAAAACCGTTGCACTGCAACGGTTTTTTTATTAGCTTAATATAAGTCTTGAAATTAAATCTTCTCCCAATTCTTCATTCATCATCTTTATAATTTTCTCTTTTCCGTGGCTTAGCTCCTCTCTTAAAACTGATGATTTTAAATTCACAATTAATGTTTTTCCATTCAATTCAACTTTGTTAGTGTAAGAAACAATTCCTTTTCCCATTAGTTTACTCCAAGCTTCTTTAACTGAGAGTTGATGCATTCCTTTTGTTAATTTATTTTCCTTAATTACATCCTTCATTAAATCTTGAATAGAATGAAATTCATTTTGACGCTTTGCCATTATAATTGAAATATTTTATACGGTTGTTTTGTAACTTTCACCACTTCTTCAGTACGGTCTTTATGTGTATCACTTATAAATAATTGTCCAAACTCATTTTTATTAACCAAGTTTATAATTTGAGCTACTCGCAAATCATCTAACTTATCAAAAATATCATCTAATAATAAAATTGGTTTTACTTTTGATTGTTTTTTTATAAAATCAAATTGTGCCAGTTTTAAAGCAATTAAATATGATTTTTGTTGCCCTTGAGAACCAAATTTTTTAATTGGATATCCATCAATTTCAAAAGTTAAATCATCTTTATGAATACCTGCACTTGTGTATTGTAACATTCTGTCTCGTTCAACATTTTGCTCAAATAACTCTAAAAAATCAATGTCATTTAATTGAGTTTTATACACTAAATCTACCGTTTCATTATTACTTGAAATGGCTTTGTATCTACTTTTAAAAATTGGGATAAATTCTTCTAAAAAATCCTTTCGTTTTTTATAAATTACGCTACCATAATTATTTAATTGCTCATCGTACACTTTTAAATTTATAGCATCAAAAGTTCTATTTAAAGCAAAGTATTTCAACAATGAATTACGTTGAACCAATACTTTATTGTACTTAATTACAGTTTGTAAATATTGATTATCTGATTGTGAAATAACATTGTCAATAAATTTTCTTCGTGTATCACTTCCATCCGTAATTAAATCGCTATCAGCTGGTGAAATTATTACCAAAGGTAAATAACCAATATGATCCGAAAATTTTTCATAAGCTTTCCCATTACGCTTAACTACTTTCTTATGGCCTCTTTTTAAACTACAAACAACAGTATCAATTTTATCGTTTATTTGATACTCTCCCTCAATCATAAAAAAGTCTTCAGTATGCCTAATATTTTGTGTTGCGACCGGATTAAAGTAACTTTTAGCAAATGAAAGATAATATATAGCATCTAAAACATTGGTTTTCCCTACTCCATTATTCCCAACAAAACAATTAATTTTCTCTTGAAAATCAAACGTTTGGGCTTCAAAATTTTTAAAATTTACCAGTGTTACTTTTTGTAAATGCATCTATTTTTTTTGAAAGTTTAAAATTATTGAAAATAAATGGAAATTTAGATATAATTGCATTTTTACTTTTCAATTAAAAAGGCTATTTTTGCGTCCACAAATTATTACAATAAATGGCAACATATAAAAAGACAGGAAGTAAAGCAAAAAAAGGTCAAACTAAAACCGAAGCACATTCAACAACTGCTGATGTATTTAATACATTAGATGAAACAGCTTCAAGATCTGAAAAATTTATAATTAAAAACCAAAAAACAATATTTATTGCTTTAGGTTTAATTGTAGTTTTAATTTTAGGTTATTTACCTTACCAAAAGTATATAAAAGCTCCTAATGAAAAAGAAGCTGCAAACGAATTAGCTTTTCCAAAAGCGTATTTTGAAAAAGCAAATACAAGTACAGTTGCTGCAGATTCTTTATTAACACTAGGTTTAAACGGTGCTGATGGGAAATACGGTTTCGTTGATGTTTCTAATCAATATAGTGGTACAAAAGCTGGGAATTTAGCAAACTACTATGCTGGTATTTCTTACTTAAAATTAAAAAATTACAAAGAAGCTATTGAATATTTAGAGAAATTTTCTTCTGATGATGAATTGCTAGGTCCAACAGCTAAAGGTGCTATTGGTGATGCTTTTGCTGACATCAATCAACCAGAAGATGCTTTAGATTATTATTTAAAAGCGGCAGATTTAAAAGATAATAATTTTTCAAGTCCTTTGTTCTTGTTTAAAGCCGGAAATACAGCAATGGATTTAGAAAAATTCTCAAAAGCGTTAGATATCTTCAACAGAATTAAAACAGATTACCCAAACTCTGAAGAAGCAAAAAATATTGATATTTACATCAATAAAGCAACATACGCATCTAAAAAATAAGCTATAATGGCTACAACTAATTTATCTAATTACGATAAAGATACAATCCCAAACGCGAATAAATTTCGGTTTGGGATTGTTGTTTCTGAATGGAACCCTGATATTACAGAAAACCTATTTTTAGGAGCCGAACAAGCACTTATCGAAAATGGTGCAACTAAAAAAAATATCCTTCGTTGGAATGTCCCAGGAAGTTTTGAACTTATTTACGGTTGCAAACACATGCTAGACACTCAAAAATTAGATGCTATTATTGCTATAGGAAATGTAATACAAGGTGAAACAAAACATTTTGATTTTGTATGCGATGGAGTTACACAAGGCATTAAAGATTTAAATATTAAGTACGATGTGCCTGTGATTTTTTGTGTATTAACTGATAACACCAAGCAACAATCTATTGACCGATCTGGTGGTAAACACGGAAACAAAGGTGTTGAATGCGCCATTGCAGCAATTAAAATGGCAGCTTTAAGAGAGTTTTAACAGACTTCTTATTCACAAAACTTGACCACAACTTCTGAATTCAGTATTTTTGACTATTATGGGATTTTTGAAAAAGCGAACAAATAAAAAATTTGATTATAAACCTAGGTATTATAGTGGTGAGGGAAACCCCTACCAAATAGGTCACAAATTTGACGAGTTTAGAACTACTGTTGGAGACTCCAAAGGGCTAAAAGATAAATTTAAATCAGCTTTTGAAGAAAGTGAAAATTCAGAAGATAGAGGGTTTAACAAAACAATTTTAATTATTATTGCTATATTAGTCTTTGTCTTTTTATACATCATAGATTTCGACTTATCCATTTTCAAGAATCCATTTTAAATGCCAGATATTATTCAGCTACTGCCCGACCATGTTGCAAACCAAATTGCAGCTGGTGAAGTTGTGCAACGCCCGGCTTCAGTAGTAAAAGAATTATTGGAAAATGCAATTGACGCACAGGCTACTAGCATAAAATTAATTATTAAAGAAGCTGGAAAACTACTAATTCAGGTAATTGATAATGGCAAAGGGATGAGCCAAACTGATGCGAGAATGAGTTTTGAGCGCCACGCAACTTCTAAAATAACAACCGCTGAAGATTTATTTAATTTAAATACCAAAGGATTTAGAGGTGAAGCATTAGCATCTATCGCTGCTATTGCGCATGTTGACTTAAAATCGAAGCAAGAAAATCAAGAATTAGGCACACATATTAAAATTGAAGGGAGTACACTTATTTTTCAAGAAAACACTTCTACTTCAAAAGGAACTTCGGTGGCTGTTAAAAATTTATTCTACAATATCCCTGCTCGAAGAAATTTCTTAAAATCTAATAGTGTTGAAACTCGACATATTATAAATGAATTTCAACGTGTTGCTTTGGCGCACCCTACTATTACTTTTTCATTTTATCATAACAAAAGTGAAGTATATAATTTAAATACAGGTAATTTACGCCAACGTATTGTTGCCATTTTTGGTACTAAAACTAATGAGAAATTAGTACCAATAAATGAAGTAACAGATGTACTTGAAATTAATGGGTTTGTTGCAAAACCTGAATTTGCTAAGAAAAAAAGAGGGGAACAATTCTTTTTTGTAAACGACCGTTTTATTAAAAACGCCTATTTAAATCATGCTGTAACTGGCGCCTTTGAAAGTTTACTCTCTGGTGGTTTTTTCCCAACTTACTTTTTATATTTAACAGTTCCAGCAAAAAGTATTGATATAAATATTCATCCAACTAAAACAGAAATTAAGTTTGATGATGAAAAAACATTGTATGCCATTTTACGTTCAACAATTAAACATAGTTTAGGACAATACAATGTTACTCCGGTATTGGATTTTGATAGAAGTGCTTCATTTGATACACCGTATGATTTTAAAGATAAAAAATCTAAAACACCTAAAGTATCAGTAAATCCAGATTTTAATCCGTTTAAAAGTGACGAACAAAAATCGACTCAATTACCATACAAACGTAAAAGTACAGAACAATGGGAAAGTTTATATACAGGAATTGACATTCAAAATATTGAAGTTGAAGCAGAAACTGTAAATACCTCTCTATTTTTAGAAGATAAATCAACCAGTAAAACATATCAAGTTCATAAAAAATACATTGTTAGCAGTATTAAATCTGGAATTGTGTATATCAATCAGCATTTAGCACATCAGCGTATTTTGTACGAAGAATTTTTAGAAAATATAACTGTTAAAGAAGCAATGAGTCAACAATTATTGTTTCCTTTAGAAATTTCATTCAATAAAAGTGATATTGAATTGATAAAAGAAATTAAAGAAGATTTAGAAAGTGTTGGGTTTCTATTTGATAAAATTTTAGACGATACAATTATTGTAAAAGGGATTCCTGTGACAATTACAGAAAGTCAGATTACAATTATTATTGAACAATTATTAGAAGATATTAAAAACGACATACCAGATGCCAGTTTTAGTCAGTTAGATATTATGGCGAAAAGTTTGGCGAAAAGTTTAGCGATTAAAACTGGTACAAAATTAGATTTAAAAGAACAGGAAGAAATTGTAAACAAACTATTTAGTTGTAAACAACCTGATGTGTCTCCTTTTGGAAAAACAACATTTGTTACCATTAATATTGATGAAATAGATAAAAGATTTAACCATTAAACACTGCTACCACTATAAATTATGGGAAGAATTACAGAAGCTGTTAAGCATTTAATAATTATAAATGCACTATTTTTTATACTACCACAATTGGCACCTAATTTAGGGCTGCAAAGTATGTTTGCCTTACATTTTCCAGAAAGTCCACAATTTGGATTTTGGCAATTCGCTACACATATGTTTATGCATGGTGGATTTAGCCACATATTATTTAATATGTATGGGTTATGGGCTTTTGGAACACCTTTAGAACAAATGTGGGGAAAAAATAAGTTTTTATTTTTCTATCTTTCTGCAGGTTTAGGAGCAGGAGTAATTTACACTTTAGTGAATTATTATCAATTCAATGGGGTTTATGAAGAGTTAATTAGAATTGGAGTCTCTAGTACAAAAATTCAACAGTTATTAACCACTGGAAGCTATAACTCACAAATATTAGAGCATATTTCTGAAGTAAGTTTATCTGAATTCTATGCAACATACCACACCCCTGCGGTTGGAGCTTCGGGAGCAATATATGGTATATTAGTTGCATTTGGTTTATCTTTTCCAAATGCTAAATTAGCATTGATATTTTTCCCTGTACCAATTGCAGCCAAATACTTTATCCCTTTTATAATTTTAGGGGATTTATTTTTTGGAATGACTAGATATTCTATTGGAAACGTAGCACATTTTGCTCACATAGGTGGAGCATTAATAGGATTTATAATTGCTTGGTATTGGAAACAAAACCAATTTAAACGCTGGAATTAATTTGAATATTATAAACGACATAAAACACGCTTACAGAACTGCAACAGTAGTTGAAAAAATAATATACATTAATGTATTTCTATTTTTAATAACGGTACTATTTACTAAATTTATTATTCAATGGTTTGCACTACCTTCAAATTTTGATAGTTTTTTAAACAAACCTTGGACATTAATTACCTACGCTTTTATTCATAAAGATATTTTTCATGTATTATCTAACCTATTAGTGCTATTTTACATTGGGAATTTATTTTTAACCTTTCACACAAAAAAACAATTTCTAAACTTTTATTTTTTAGGAGGTATTTTTGGAGCTATTATATTTTTAGCATACTATTACTTTATAGATAATACAGGTGCATTGCCTCTTGCAGGAGCATCAGCAGCTGTAACCACCATTTTTATAGCAATAGCTACAAAAACTCCTCGCTACGCCCTTCGGTTACGTTTTATTGGAAGTGTTGAATTATGGGTACTCGCAGCTTTTTGGGTTGGTTTAAGTATTTTACAATTAGCTAATCCCGATAAAGGATCAGCAATTGCTCATATTAGCGGTGCAATTTTTGGTTTTATTTATTCAAAACAATTAGCCCAAGGAAATGATATTGGTAAATGGTTTGAGACAATTTTAGATTTTTTCACAAATGTATTTAAGCCTAAAAAGAAATCTCCGTTTAAAGCTGTTTATAAAACAAAAAAGAGAAATACCGCTAACGAAGTTTCTAAAACTAGACAACGCAAAATTGATGATATTCTTGATAAAATAAGTAAATCAGGATATGAAAGTTTAACACAAGAAGAAAAAAACTTTTTATTTAGAGCTGGAAAAAAGTAAATGAAAAAGTTATCCTTAATAGATAAATTAATTGCTGTTATTAATTCATTAGTAGCAACGCTATTACTTATTTCATTTTCAGGCTATTATATAGCACCAAACACATTCCCTCTTCTTTCTTTATCAAGTCTAATAATACCATTATTAATTATTACAAACCTGCTGTTTATTGTTTACTGGGGTGTTAAATTAAAGAAATCATTTTTAATTTCTACAGTAGTATTACTCATTGGATTTCAACACGTTACTAAATTTTATTCTTTTGAAGGAAAAAAAATATTACTTAATAACGATGTGAAAATAATGAGTTACAATGTTAGAATGTTTAACATTTATAAATCTATTGAAAATGAAAACATCCCCCAAAATATTTATGAATTTGTAAATACCAAAAACCCTGATATTTTATGTCTACAAGAATTTAGTAAAAGTGAAAATTTAGGCTTCAAATATAACTATCAATTTATAAAAGTGAATCCGAAAGAAAATTTTGGACAAGCAATTTTTTCTAAATATAGAATAATAAATTCTGGGTCGTTAAATTTCCCAAAGAGCAATAACAATGCAATTTATGCTGATATAATAAAAAATAATGATACTGTTAGAATTTATAACGTGCATTTAGAAACTCTTAGAACAAACCCAAAAGAAGAAACTTTTAGTACAGAAAATTCAGAAAAACTTAGAATTAGACTTCAAAATGCTTTCAAAAAACAAAACAATCAAGTAAACTTAATTGTAGAGCATCAAGCTAATTTAAAACATAAATCAATTATTTGTGGCGACTTTAATAATACTGCTTTTTCTTGGGCATATCATCAATTAAAAGAAGGTAAAAACGATGCTTTTGAAGTTGCAGGAAATGGGTTTGGAAAAACTTATAATTTTACATTTCCGTACCGCATTGATTTTATCTTGGTAGATGAGAAAATTGAAATTAATAATTTTAAAACTTATACGGTTGAATATTCAGATCATTTCCCAATAATGGCACGTTTAAATTTTTAGCAACAACTGATAAACATCAGTATTCAATTACTTTTATTAAGTAACTTTGTTACTTATCATTAAAATAACTCTACAAATGAAAAAAACAGTCCTATTTTTATTTTTATGTACCTTTTTTTTAGGTTTTTCACAACAAGAAAAATTAACAATTAACGATGCTGTCTTAGGCTATTCCAAAGGTTTATACCCTTCATCTTTACAAAACTTAAAATGGGTTGATAATTCTAATACGTACGTTTTTCAACAAGAAAATGATTTAGTGTTTACTGATGCTAAAACAGGTGCTAAACTGAAAAGTATTTCATTAGATGAACTTCAAAAAGTGTATCCAACATTAAAACGTTTTCCACGTTTACAAGAAATATCTTCAACGCATATTTCTTTTAGAAATAGAAATACTATAGAAGTTTTTAATTACGAAACTAACAAAAAAAAAACGTCAATTAAGTTTGAAGAAGGAGCTCAAAACAGCGAATATAATTCTAATGCTGAAGCAATTGCATATACTTTAAAAAATAATTTATTTATTGGAACAGCTTCAAATTCAAAAATTACAGTAACTAATATTAATGATAAGAATATTGTTTCTGGGCAAGCAATTCACAGAAGTGAATTTGGAATTGTAAAAGGTACTTTTTGGAGTCCTGAAGGAAATTATTTAGCTTTTTATCAGAAAGATGAAAGCAATGTAACAAATTATCCATTAGTTGATGTTACTACCTATCCAGCGACATTAAACAACATAAAATACCCAATGGCCGGACAAGGAAGTGAAAAAGCTAAAATTGGTATTTTCAATTTAAAAACGAATAAAACAAGCTACTTAAACATTGATACTTCTGACGAACATTATTTAACAAATTTATCTTGGACTCCTGATGAAAAATATGTGTTAGTTGCTGAAATAAATAGAGGTCAAAATCATGTTTGGTACAATAGATATGATATCGCAACTGGAGAAAAAGTAAACACACTACTTGAAGAAACTAGCTCTAAATGGACTGAGCCAGAATTTGATGCCGTGTTTTTACCAAACAGCAACACCAACTTTTTATGGTTTAGTGAACGTGACGGATTTATGAATTTATACCAATACACTACTGAAGGAAAACTGGTAAAACAACTTACAAATTTTGATTGGGTGGTTACTGGAATTTTAGGGTTTGACACCAAAGGTAAAAATGTACTTATCACAGGAACAGGAATTGATGCTAGAGAATTACATACATTTAAAGTAAATTTAAAATCTGGTAAACATAGAAGAATCACAAAAAAAAGTGCTACACATAGAACTCAACTAAGCGCAAATGGCGCCTATATAATTGATAATTACTCTAGTTTAACCATACCTAGAAATATTGAAATTACTGATACAAAAAAAGGAAAAACAACTTCAATATTTAAAGCTGAAAACCCTTTAAAAGATTACAAATTAGGAACTACAGAATTTATAACCTTAAAAGGAAATGATGGTACAGATTTATATGCGAAAATTACAAAACCTGCTAATTTTGATGCTTCAAAAAAATATCCAGTTTTAGTGTATGTCTATGGTGGTCCTCACGCGCAATTAGTTACAAATTCTTGGCTAGGTGGTTCCAGTTTATGGATGCCTACTTTTGCAACGGCTGAAAACTATATTGTATTTACATTAGATAATAGGGGTTCTGCAAATAGAGGTTTTTCTTTTGAAAGTGTAATTCATAGAAATTTAGGAAATGTTGAAATTGAAGATCAATTAACAGGAATTGACTATTTAAAATCGTTAGACTTTATTGATAGTACTAGAATTGCAATAAATGGTTGGAGTTATGGTGGCTTTATGACTACAAGTCTAATGTTACGAAATCCAGGAGTTTTTACAACTGCTGTTGCTGGTGGGCCTGTAACTGATTGGAAATATTATGAGGTAATGTATGGTGAACGTTATATGGATACACCTCAAGAAAATCCTGAAGGATATAAAAAAGCCAAAGTTCACAATTATATTAAAAATTTGGATGGGAAAATGCTTATTATACATGGAAGCGTAGATCCAACTGTTGTACCCCAACATAGTATGACTTTACTACAAGAGGCTGTGAAACAAAAAGTACAAATAGACTTTTTCACATACCCAATGCACAAACACAATGTTCGTGGAGTTGATAGAGCACATTTAGTAACAAAAATGTTAAATTATATTATTGAAAATAACCACTAAAACAAACAAAATCTCTGCACTAAAAGTGCAGAGATTTAACCTTATACTGAAACTAATAAGCCTATGACTAACATGGCTTATTTTACTTCTTTTTATAAACCAATTTTCCTAATTCAATAGCTATCCCCGTTTTTGCAAGTATTGTAAAAATAAATGCACCCATTGCCCAAATACCAATAGTAACAGAAACCTCCACAAATGTTGGTGTGTATTCTGCAATTTTTCCCCAAGGACCTGGAATAAAACCTGGAACTATCAATCCAAAACCTTTTTCAATCCAAATGGCAACAAATAACATTCCACAAACAATATATAATATCTTAAAATTACTTCTTAACTTATGAAAAGTCAATACCACTGTTGCAATAACGTTCATGGTTATTGAAGTCCATATCCAAGGTAATAATGCTATTTTCCCTTCTATTCCAAAAAATAAATATACAGCACTTATACTATGATGTGTAGGTGCATAAAATTCCTTAAACAATTCCGAAATTAACATAATCAAATTAATTTGGGCAGCAACAGTCACAATCATGCTAATTTTTTTAATAGTATTATCAGGTACTTTAAACTCCGTAAATTTTCGAATTACAGCCAATACCAAAATAATTAATGCTGGACCTGCAGCAAATGCCGACGCTAAAAATCGAGGTCCTAACAAGGCATTGTTCCAAAACGGACGGGCTTGTAACCCTTGGTATAAGAAAGCTGTTACCATATGAATTGCTACTGCCCAAAATACCGAAATAAAAACACCTGGAATATAAATTTTAGGATTGGGAGTTTTTCCCTGATAACGCATTATTAAAATATATAATGGCACTGTTATATTTATAAATAAGTATCCATTTAGCACTAAAACATCCCAAGTTAGCATAGAATTTGGAAAGTTAAAAACTCCAATCACCGGAATCATATGCCATAAACGAGCTGGTCCTCCCATATCTGCAACTATAAACGCCAAGCACATCAATAACGCTGCAACTGCCAATCCTTCACCAATTAAGACCGCTTGTTTAAAATCTATATTTTTTAAAACATATGCTGGCAATACTAACATTACTGCTGCTGCTGCTACTCCAACTAAAAAAGTAAAATTAGAGATATACAACCCCCAACTTACACGATCTGTCATACCTGTAGCAATCAAACCTTGCTCTAACTGAGTTCCGTAATTATACATACCAAACAACATCACAAAAGTTAATACTGCCATCCATATATGATAGGCTTTGCTTCCGTGAGTTATTTCTGTTAAAGAATCTTTAATTAAAGAACCAACTACTTTTAATAATTTCATTTGTTTATATTTTTTTGGCGTGTCATTTTATTTCTAAAAGGCCGGGCTATCGCTACTTGCTTTTTTATTTCCAATAAAAAGAACTCAAACATATCGCTCTATCCCTCACGCTATTTTTTTTACTTTATTCAATTAATTAATCCATGTAATACCAAAACTTAGGTTCTGTACCTAAATTTTCTTTCAATCTAAAAACTTTTTTATTCTCTAAGATCCAACGAATATTACTATCTGGATCCAATAAATTACCAAAGGTTCTCGATCCTGTTGGACATGCTTCAACACAAGCAGGGTTTTGCCCTTCTCGCGAACGTTGGATACAAAACGTACATTTCTCCATCACTCCCTTCTTACGTAATCTGTTTCCTAAATAATGCTGATTTTTGTTCACCTCTTCCTCTGGTACCTCAGGTGTTTTCCAGTTAAATCTTCTTCCGTCGTAAGGGCAAGCTGCCATACAATATCTACATCCAACGCACCAATCATAATCAATAACTACAATACCATCTTTTTCTTTCCAAGTAGCTTGTACCGGACAAACCTCTACACATGGTGGATTTTCACAATGAAAACATTGTGTTCCCATATAAAAATGACCGTCAGCTGGAACTTCGTGATAATAATTATCATCCGATTCTTCAAAATTAAACCCTTTACCATCTTCCATTTCGTGAATTCGAATGTATTGCATTTGAGTAGACCTGTCTTGGTTATTCTCTTCAACACAAGCATTTACACAATCCATATATCCCTGACATTTAGAGATATTGAATGCATAACCAAACAACACATTATCTTCAGCATCTTTTGAAGACATGTTCACCTTTTTTCCTGTTCTTAATTCATACGAACGAACCAGTCTATTAACTGTTTCATTTTTCTCTTCATCGGTCATTAATTTATAATTTCCTTTAAAGTATTCGTCCCATTCAATCGCAGATTTTTCTTTGCTTTCATCTCCACTAATAACACTACAAGATGTACCTACAGCTCCAGCACCAATTAACAATCCGGCTGTTAATTTTTTAAATGCAGATCTTCGACTCATAGACACATCCATTACTTGGCTGTACCCATCTTTAGGTGTTTTCTCATCACAAGAACCTGTATTGTTTCCACAACCACAAGTCTCAAATTTTTTAAATCGATTTAAATTTAAAGAAAACCATTTTATATTTTTTTTACTCATTGTTTACGATCTTAAATTATTGTCTTTCTTTAACCTTTTCAGTATTAAAACGTACTGGCCAACGTTTCTCAATTTGTGGTGTATGCGGATTATGGCAATTCACACAAGTATTTGATAATCTTGGTGGTGCCCATCCTCCTAATTGTTTTCCATGCGCTCCACCTTTCCAGTCTTTAAATTCTTGCTGATGACACTGGCTACATAATTTATAGCTGTAGTTAAAGTCAATGGTACTATCTGTTAAGCTATGCAAATTTCCCATATCATTTGAAGTATGGCACGTAGCACAATTCATAGTTTCTAAATTGGCATGATTCATTTTAATATCCCAATGTGCTGCTTTTTTATCAGCTTGTTTTTGAGCCAATGCTTCTAATGGTTCTGTATGGCACTCCACACAATTATACGATGAAATTTGACTTTTACGTTCAGGAATTAAAAACTCCGTTTCTCCTTCTTTTACAGGTACCGTTTTAATTTCGGCATTGTATGTAGATGAACTTACAGAAGGTACTTTATAATTTACACTTTCACCTTCTATCTTTTCCATCACATTATGGTATTCTTTTCCGTTATGCTTACAAGAAATTATAAACAAGCAAACGAATGTACCTAACATCATTTTTCTAATTATATCTATCATTATATGTTTCATATGCTTAAATGTTATTTTTTAGCGGTAACATATGCTGTTCGCTATTAATCATTCTCTTGTGTGTCAAATTTCACATGCTCGTTTCATCTTGCTATCGTATAAAATCTCCTATATCCTTCAATTCTTTATTATTTACAACATGACATTGTCTACAATTAGAACGTTCTGGATGAATGACTCTAATTTCTTTCGGTGCCGCTGGTCCTGCATGACAGGCCAAACAATTCTCGTGCAATTGAATTTGATGAGGAATTACTGGAGGTCCTCCAACAAATTCCGCATTGTTTTCAATAGGCACATAAAAATCTTGCTTGGTATAGTTTCTAAATACACCTTTGGTATTTTCAGTAACATGACATTGACGACAATTCACTTTTTCTGGGTGTGGAACTACAGGTGCGTAAGCTTTAAACTTGGATACATAACCACCATTTTGATGACATTTCAAACAACTTTTCTCTCCTATGTTCAAATCATCAATTATTGGATGAGGAATACTTGGAGGAGCTCCGTGAAAAGCTCTGTTATTATAATAGGTTTTCAAAGTTCTTTCATGATTTTTATCTTCAGGCATTTTTGCATAATCCAATGCATATTCAGCCCGCTCAAATACTCCTTTTTCTGAAGGAATAAATGCTTGTTCTGTTTCAACTGAAAGCTGAACATATGCCTCTTCCTGTGATGTATAATAGCTTTTAGACCACATATAAATCACGGCGAGCATTAACAAAGCAAATAGTACTATTAAAAATAATCGTTTCATTTGTGTGTTTTTTCTTTGTTAAACTCTTTCAACTTTTACTGCACACTTCTTATAATCTGGTTCTTTTGAAATAGGACAAAAGGCATCTAAAGTAACATCGTTAATTAACAAGCTTTCATCAAAAAATGGTACAAATACTTGTCCTCTCGTTGGTAAACCACGCTCATTAATAGATGCTGGCAATGTACAAGAACCTCTTCTAGAAGTTACTTTCACTTTCTCTCCATTTCTAATTCCTAATGTTCTTGCATCTTCTGGATGAAACTCTACATATGCATGTGGCATTGCTTTATGCAATACAGGAATTCGTCTGGTCATAGAACCTGTATGCCAGTGTTCAATAACTCGTCCTGTATTTAACCAAAATGGATATTCCTGATCAGGAAATTCTGCTGCTGGTTCATAAGGTCGTTGCCAAATAACTGCTTTTCCATCTGGTTTTCCATAGAAATGGAACTCTTCTCCATTAGAACATGCTGGATCATATTCAGCATTGAATCTCCATTGGGTAGATTTTCCATCTACATATGGCCAAATTGCACCAGATTCTTTCTTTAAAACTTCCAGTGGAGCCATTCCGTGTTTTGCACCTTCGTGGAATTGTCTGTACTCATTATATATTTCTTCTACGTGATTTTCTTCACTATACGGAAACAATTCTCCGTAACCCATTCTCTTCGCAATCTCAATGGTCATCCAAGCATCTGGCATCGTGTCACCAGGTCCTTCAACCATTTTATCCCAATGTTGAGTTCTACGTTCTGAATTTCCATACAATCCTGCTTTTTCTATGTGCCAAGATGCTGGTAAAATAACATCTGCTACATCAGAAGTTGGTGTTGGAAATACATCAGAAACAACTACGAAACAAGAATCTTTTTCCATTCCCTCACGGTAACGACCTGTTTTAGGTAAAGACACTAACGGATTGGTAACCTGAGTCCAAATAAATTTGATATCTCCTCGGTCTACTGCTCTGAACATTTCTGTTGCGTGATAGGTAGGTTTTGAAGGAATATTCTCATAAGGTACTTTCCAAATTTTAGCTGCCAATCTTCGATGTTTTTCATTCATTACCACTCCTTTTGGTAATTTATGTGTAAACGTTCCTACTTCACGAGCAGTACCACAAGCAGATGGTTGTCCTGTTAAAGAAAACGGTCCATTACCAGGTTGTGATATTTTTCCTGTTAATAAATGAATGTTATATACTAAATTATTGATCCAAGTACCTCTAGTGTGTTGGTTCATTCCCATACACCAATACGAAACCACTTTTTTATTTGGATCTCCATATATATTTGCTAAATACTTGATATCTTTTACAGATACTTTTGAATATTTTGCTACTTTTTCTGGAGTATAATCTTCTAAGAACTTTTTATATTCTTCAAAATTAATTCCTTCAGGCTTGTCTTTAAACTTAAATTTATCTTCAGTCCCATATCCAATATTGGTTAAACCTTTGCTGAAATTACAATGCTTTTCAACAAACAATTTATTTACCCAATCATTATTAATTATTTCGTAGCAAATTGCATTGGCAACCGCAAGATCTGTTTGAGGCTCAAACAAAATGGATTTATTGGCGGCCATACTTGAACGCGTGGTTCGAGTAGCAAAGTCAATAATTTTTGCTCCCCTGTTATTCTTTTGTTCCAACATTCTTGAAAACAATACTGGATGCATTTCAGCCATATTATTACCCCAGGTAATAAAATAATCTGCGTAATTGATATCTTCATAACAACCCATTGGCTCATCAGCACCAAAAGTTGTTAAAAAACCTGCAACTGCACTTGCCATACATAAACGAGCGTTACAATCTAAATTATTTGTTCCAATAGCTCCTTTCATTAATTTTGAAGCTACATAACCTTCTGGTATTGTTGATTGCCCTGATGTATACATCGCCACTGAATCTTTCCCATGTTTTTCCATGGTTTCTTTCATTTTGTTTGCAACAATATCTAAGGCTTCATGAATTGGTGTTTTTACATAACTACCATTCTTTTTAACCAAGGCATGTGTCAACCTATCTTTGGCTTGAATACACATGGTTTGATGATAACCTTTTACACAAAGCAATCCTTTGTTAACCTCACAATTAGGATCACCTTTTACAGCAACTGCTTTCCCCTTGTCAACTCCAACTAAAATTCCACATCCTACTCCGCAAAAACGACAAGGACCTTTTTTCCAGTCTAAATTCGCTCCTTTTGGTAAATTTTCTAATTGTTCTGAAGCAAAAATAATTCCTGGAAACATTGTAGCTGCTGCTGTCATTGCTGCTGCAGCTGCCATTTTTTTAATAAAAGATCTACGATCTATACTTTCTTGTGCCATTTTATCTATTATTTAGTATCAAATCCAGAAACCAACGACATATGTTTTAAGCCATTTATTTCTAATAATTTATGATATAATTTGTTATCTAATTCTTCTGTCTCAGTTTCAGTAACTATGATAATTACGTCGTGATTTTTAGCGGGAAAAACTTCACAGTTTTGTAGTTTTTGCAGTTCTCTAACTAACGTTTCTTTTTTATCTTCTTCATAATGAAGAATGTAGCTTTTTATGGGCATTTTCTTTATTTAGTAACTAATGTTACAAAGATAATCGTATTTATTTAACTGAAAAGCTGACTTTTATCAGTTTTTAAATTTTATCATTTAATTTAAATCAAATCTAAATAATGATTTAAAGATGTTTTTATCTTTTTAATGACTTACTAGAACCATTCTTTTATTAAATGAGACCATTTGAAAAATTCTTAAGAATCGTTCATCTAAAATTATTTTAGGGTACTACAAATTAATTATAAAAAAAACGCTTTCAAATAAATTGAAAGCGCTTTTTTTATAATTAATTAAATGCTTATTTTACTAAAGAACCATCAATTATAGATTCAACAACATCTGGGTTTAATAAGGTTGAAATATCACCTAAATTACTTGTATCATCACAAGCTATTTTACGTAAAATTCTACGCATAATTTTACCACTTCGCGTTTTAGGTAAACCAGCTGTAAACTGAATTTTATCTAACTTTGCAATTGGCCCAATATGCTCTGTAATTATTTGATTTATTTCTTTTCGTAAATTATCATGATTACGAGATTCTCCTGTTTCTTTCAAGATTACATAACCATACAATGCACTTCCTTTTACATCATGTGGAAAACCAACAATTGCTGATTCTGCAACAGCAGGATGTTCATTAATTGCATCTTCAATTGGTGCTGTTCCTAAATTATGACCAGAAACTATAATAACGTCATCTACTCTACCAGTAATTCTATAATACCCAACCTCATCACGTAATGCCCCATCACCTGTAAAATACATGTTTTTAAAAGCCGAAAAATACGTTTCTCTATAACGTTCGTGATTCCCCCAAATTGTTCTTGCCATTGCTGGCCAAGGAAATTTTATACACAATCGTCCATCTACTTGATTCCCTGTGATTTCTTCACCCTTTTCATCCATTAAAGCTAATTGAACTCCTGGTAACGGTAAAGTTGCATAGGTTGGTTTTGTAGGTGTTGCATATGGAATTGGAGAAATCATCATTCCCCCTGTTTCTGTTTGCCACCAAGTATCTACAATAGGGCTCTTCTTTTTCCCCACATTATCATTATACCAATGCCAAGCTTCTTCATTAATTGGCTCCCCTACAGAACCTAATACTTTTAATGATGACAAATCATACTTTTCAACAAAGTCTAATTTTTCTTTTGCTAATGCTCTAATTGCTGTTGGCGCCGTATAAAATTGACTTATTTTATGCTTTTCTATAACCTCCCAAAAACGCCCATAATCCGGGAAATTTGGAACCCCTTCAAACATTACCGTGGTAGCTCCGTTTGCTAACGGACCATATACAATATAGCTATGCCCAGTAATCCAACCTATATCTGCAGTACACCAATACACATCATTTTCTCTGTAATTAAATACATTTTTAAACGTGTATGCCGTATAAATCATATAACCGGCGGTTGAATGCACCATTCCTTTTGGCTTTCCTGTTGAACCAGAAGTGTATAAAATAAACAATGAATCTTCAGCATCCATAATTTCAGGTTCACACTCGTTTGAAGCTTTATCTAACAATGGTTGCAACCATTTATCTCGTCCAACTTTCATGTTAATTTCTGAATTAATTCGTTTTGCAACTAAAACAGTTTCAACACAAGAGCATTCTTCTAAAGCTTCATCTACAATTCCTTTTAAGTCTATTGTTTTACTTCCTCTAAAAGAGCCATCAGATGTTATCACCATTTTACAATCTGAATCATTAATTCTTGTAGACAATGCTGTTGCTGAAAAACCTGCAAATACTACGGAATGAATTGCTCCTATTCTTGCACAAGCTAACAATGAAATTGCTAATTCAGGAATCATAGGTAAATAAATACAAACTCTATCTCCTTTTTTAACTCCTTGCTCCTTTAATACATTGGCAAACTTATTTACCTGCTCATAAAGTTGTAGGTAGGTAATATGCTGAGCTTCCTCCTCTGGGTTATTTGGTTCAAATAAAATAGCTGTTTTATCACCTCTATTTCTTAAGTGCCTATCTATACAGTTTTCAGTAATATTTAGTTTTGCTCCTTCATACCATTTTACTTCAGGCTTAGAAAAATCCCAGCTTAACACTTTATCCCAACGTTTACGCCAAACAAAATGTTCTTCTGCTACTTCTTCCCAAAAAACTTCTGGATATCTTACTGATTTTCTATAAACTTGGTAATATTCTTCTAAATGTTTGATATGGTAATTACTCATTCTTTCTTTTTTAATGCGTTTGTGCCTCACCTGCACCAGATGGTATCCTTATATTATCTACTATATCTTGAACCTCTTTTGGTGGATTTGGTGTAAATGACGCAATAATTAATGAAACTACAAAATTTACTAGCATAGCCACTGTTCCAAAACCTTCAGGTGAAATACCAAACCACCAATCTACTTTAGATCCACCACCAAACCAATCAAATTTAAATTTCATCATATAAAATAACATTACAAACATTCCTGTTACCATTCCTGCGATTGCTCCTTCTTTATTCATTTTTTTATAAAAAATACCCAATACTATTGCGGGGAAAAATGAAGCAGCTGCGAGTCCAAATGCTAACGCCACTGTTGCGGCGACAAAATCGGGCGGATTTATACCAAACCAACCAGCTATTATTACTGCAACAACTGCCGATAATCTTGCAGCAATTAATTCTCCTTTGTCAGAGATTTTAGGATTTACTATTTTTTTAATAATATCATGTGACACTGATGATGATATTACCAATAATAACCCTGCGGCAGTTGATAAAGCTGCGGCTAAACCACCTGCGGCTACTAAAGCAATTACCCAATTTGGCAAATGAGCAATTTCAGGATTTGCCAACACCATAATATCTTTATCAATAGTTAGTTCATTTATTGAGGGATCAGCAACATATTGAACTACTCCATCATTATTTTTATCATCAAATGAAATTAAACCTGTTGTTTCCCAATTAGAAAACCATTCTGGCAATTCATCATATTTATTATTACTTACAGTTTCAATCATATTTATCCTTGCAAATACTGCAATAGCTGGAGCTGTTGTATATAAAATTGCAATAAATAATAATGCCCAACCAGCCGATTTACGTGCATCACTAACTTTTTTAACCGTAAAAAATCGAACAATCACATGTGGTAATCCAGCAGTACCAACCATTAATGCGGCAGTAATAAAAAAGACATCTATTTTAGTTTTACTTCCTGAAGTATATTCGTGAAAACCTAATTCTCTATGCAGTCCATCTAACTTATCTAACAAATAAATCCCATCTGCACTACTTCCAAAACCTAATTGAGGAATTGGATTTCCTGTCATTTGAATTGATATAAATATAGCTGGAACCATAAAAGCAAAAATCAACACACAATATTGAGCCACTTGTGTATATGTAATTCCTTTCATCCCTCCAAGTACAGCATAAAACAACACAATAAACATTCCTATAAGGACACCTGTATTAATATCGACTTCTAAAAAACGAGAAAACACCAAACCTACACCTCTCATTTGTCCAGCGACATACGTAAACGAAACTATTAATGCGCAGATAACTGCCACTACCCTAGCCACGTTAGAATAGTACCTATCTCCTATAAAATCAGGTACTGTAAATTTCCCAAATTTCCTTAAATAAGGAGCTAACAATAAGGCAAGTAACACATAACCACCGGTCCACCCCATTAAATAAACGGAACCATCATAACCACTAAAGGAAATTAGTCCTGCCATAGAAATAAATGATGCAGCAGACATCCAATCGGCTGCCGTTGCTAACCCATTTGCTATTGGGTGCACTGCTTTACCAGCTACATAAAATTCACCTGTTGTGCTTGCTCTAGTCCAAATTGCAATCCCTATATATAATGTAAAAGTAATTCCTACTAAAATCCATGTCCAAGTTTGTATATCCATATTTTATTTTTCTAAATTATATTTTTTATCTAACTTATTCATTAGTCATATGTACACAAAAATTAAAACTACAAATACATAAATTGAACCTTGTTGTGCAAACCAAAAACCAAGTTTAAAGCCACCTATTCGTATCGTATTCAATTCATCTACAAGTAAAATTCCAAATACAAATGAAACTAAAAACCATATTGATAACAGTATTGCTAAGTATTTTAAATTGTTTGTCCAATACTTTTTTTGATGTTGTTTGTCCATAAAATTAAGGTAAGTTAAAAGTGAATATTCAAGCAATATAAAAAAATATTTTATTAATTTCATAAACTTTATTAAATAAATGTCATATTTACGTTTATTTAATAAAAATATTGAATAATGTTAAATGGATTCGTAATGTTTAGAAATTACAGTGGATTAATTAAGTAATAGTATCTTCGCAGTATCGTATTATACTTATATGAATTTAAACTTATTATTTGAAACATTAATTTTAAACTGGGAGATAATATTACTCTTTTTTGTAATTGCAATTTTGTACTCCTCAGTTGGTTTTGGAGGTGGTTCTAGTTATTTAGCAGTTTTAGCATTAACATCGTTAGCTTTTATACACATTAGAGCAATTGCACTATTATGTAATATTGTAGTTGTTTCTGGAGGAACTTACATCTATATAAAAAATAAATTATTTAATTGGAAAAAAATTGTTCCGTTAGTACTTATAAGTGTACCCATGGCTTTTATTGGCGGCTACTTAAAAATTAATCAAACCTTTTTTTATATTCTATTAGGAATAACTTTATTAATTGCCGCTATATTAATGTGGACATCTAAATACATTACCAAAAAAGCTGAACAAACAGCTTTTAAAAATTCAATAAGTAAAGATGTTACATATGGTGGAGGAATCGGTTTTATTTCTGGAATGGTTGGTATTGGTGGAGGTGTATTTTTAGCACCCCTTTTACATTTAACTAAATGGGATACTCCCAAAAGAATTGCTGCTACTTCAAGCTTTTTTATTTTAGTAAATTCAATTGCAGGCTTGGGTGGACAGTTTTTAAACCCAAATTTCTCTATTGAACCAACACTCACCATAATTTTAATGTTTACTGTTTTAATTGGTGGACAAATAGGTACAAGATTAAGCACAAAATTTATTTCACCAGTAAAACTTAAAAAAGGTACTGCTTTACTAATTTCATTTGTTGCACTACGTATTTTATGGAAACATTTAATCTAAAAAAAGTACTTTTATTAAAATCATAAAAAAACAAAATTTTTATTGTTGATTTAATTATTTACAACGTTCATATTGTTTTATTGAATTTACTACAACGTATTCGTAAGTTTAATAGGGTGTAAGGCTATATTTTGCTTATTTTTGTATCAATTCTACAAATAGACTTATGATGATGAAACAAGGACTTTACTTACCCGAATTTGAACATGAAAACTGTGGTGCAGGCTTTATCTGTAACTTAAATGGAGAAAAAAACAATCAAATAATTCACGATGCTTTAGAAATTTTAGTAAAATTAGAACATCGTGGTGGTGTAAGTTCTGATGGCAAAACAGGAGACGGTGCTGGGCTTTTAATTGATATTCCTCACGAGTATTTTAATAGAGTTTGTGATTTTAAATTACCCGCCAGAAGAGAATACGCCGTGGCGATGACTTTTTTACCTAAAAATAAAAATCAATACACTTTTTGTAAAGAACTATTTGAAAAAGAAATCACTAATCAAGGGTTAGAAATTTTAGGTTGGAGAACAGTTCCTGTAGATTCTTCACAACTGGGAGAAATAGCTTTAGATAAAGAACCAACTATCATTCAAATTTTTGTTGGGAAGGGAAAAATTAAAGACGAAGCTATTTTTAAAGCCAAATTATATGTTGCCAGAAAAATTACTGAACATGCAATAGCAGCTTCAAAAATGTCGCAAAGTTCTTACTTTTATGTAACAAGCTTTTCGCACACAACATTAATATATAAGGGTATTATAATGCCCGAAGATATTGGCCCGTATTTTATTGACTTACAGCAGCCAGATTTAGTAACACGTTTAGCTTTAGTACATCAACGTTTCTCTACAAATACAATGCCTTCATGGGAATTAGCACAACCTTTTAGGTATATGTGTCAAAATGGAGAAATAAATACATTAAGAGGAAACGTAAGTAGAATGCGTGTTCGTGAAGAAATTATGCAAAGTGAAATTTTTGGTGACCAAATAGAAAAATTATTTCCAATAATTTTACCTGGTAAATCAGATTCAGCTTCTATGGATATGGTTGTTGAATTACTTTCATTATCAGGAAGATCATTACCTGAAGTTATGATGATGATGATTCCTGAAGCTTGGGAAAAACATACAACAATGTCTGAAGAGAGAAAAGCATTTTACGAATACAATGCTTGCATTATGGAACCTTGGGATGGCCCCGCTTCAATTCCATTTACAGATGGAGATTATATTGGTGCTTTGTTAGATCGTAACGGTTTAAGACCATCTAGATACACCGTAACTAAAAGCGGAAAATTAATCATGTCTTCAGAAATAGGTGTAGTTGATATCGCTCCTGAAGATGTTGAAAAACATGGTAGATTAGAACCAGGAAAAATGTTTTTAGTTGACATGAATGAAGGTAGAATTATTAATGATGAAGAAATAAAGTCCAAAATTATTTCTGAAAGACCTTATAAAAAATGGTTAGACAAAACCAGAAAAAATTTAAAGGATATTCCAGAAACCAATGAAGTTTGCCCAATTGAAACCGTAGACCTTAAAACACGTTCACGGTTATTTAATTACACTACTGAAGATATTCAGGTAGTGGTTACACCTATGGCGCAAAATGGTAAAGAAGCTCTAGGCTCAATGGGAATTGATACACCTCTTGCAGTATTATCAGATAGACCTCAATTAATATCTAACTATTTTAAACAATTATTTGCACAGGTTACCAACCCTCCTTTAGATGGTATTAGAGAAGAAATTGTTACAGATATTAGCCTTGCTTTAGGTAAAGACCGAAATATTTTTAGTATTTCAGACAGGCAATGTAGAAAACTTAGAATTCAAAATCCTGTAATTTCAAACAACGATTTAGAGAAAATAAGAAATATTTCTTTAGATGATTTTAAATCCATTACTATTGAAATTCTTTACAAAAAAGAAAGAGGATTAAATGGGTTGGAAGATGCTTTAGATGATATTATAAAACAAGTTTCAACTGCTGTAGATAATAAAACAAATATTATCATTTTATCTGATAGAGGTGCTAATAAAGAATTTGCGCCAATTCCAGCGTTATTAGCTTGTTCTTATGTTCACCATTCATTAAACAGATTAAGAAAACGTTCTTATTTCGATATAGTTATTGAATCTGCCGAACCAAGAGAACCACATCAATTTGCAACATTATTTGGTTATGGAGCTAGCGCTATAAATCCTTATATGGTAAATGAGCTTATTCGTGTGCAAGTTCAAAAAGGGTTTATTACAGGTTTAGACGAGCAGCAAGCTGTAGACAATTTTAACAAAGCAATTGGAACGGGAATTTTGAAAGTAATGAACAAAATAGGAATTTCTACATTACATTCATACAGAGGTTCTCAAATTTTTGAAATTGTTGGTTTCAATTCTAAATTTGTTGAAAAATATTTCCCTTACACTGCGTCAAGAATTGAAGGTATTGGCTTATACGAAATTGAAAAAGAAATATCTAAACGATATGAATACGCTTATCCTAAAACACTCATTAAAAATAGGTTAGGATTAAATATTGGGGGACATTACAGATGGAGACGTAATGGAGAAAAACACCTATTCAACCCAACAACTGTTTCTAAATTACAACAAGCAGTTAGATCAAGCGATCAAAAAAGTTACGATGCTTATGCAAAGGCTGTAAATGAACAAGCTGAAAATTTAATGACTATTAGAGGGCTATTTGAATTTAATAACTTAGATCCAATCCCTATTGATGAAGTTGAACCTTGGACTGATATTGTTAAACGTTTCAAAACTGGAGCCATGTCTTATGGGTCAATATCAAGAGAAGCACATGAAAATTTAGCCATTGCAATGAACCGTATTGGTGGTAAAAGTAATTCGGGTGAAGGTGGTGAAGATAGAAGACGTTTCCAAAAAGATATTAATGGTGACAGCCGAAATTCTGCAATAAAACAAGTTGCATCTGGTCGTTTTGGAGTTACCTCTCATTACTTAACCAATGCTAAAGAAATTCAAATTAAAATGGCTCAAGGTGCAAAACCAGGAGAAGGTGGTCAATTACCAGGCGAAAAAGTATTACCTTGGATTGCAGAAGCTAGAAACTCCACACCTTTTGTAGGTTTAATTTCTCCTCCCCCACACCACGATATTTACTCAATTGAAGATTTAGCACAATTAATTTTCGATTTAAAAAATGCCAATAGAGAAGCACGAATTAATGTAAAGTTGGTTTCTGAAGTTGGTGTTGGTACTATTGCTGCTGGTGTTGCCAAAGCAAAAGCCGATGTTGTTTTAATTGCTGGTTATGATGGTGGTACCGGAGCATCTCCTCTAACTTCATTAAAACATGCAGGTTTACCTTGGGAACTTGGCTTGGCTGAAGCCCAACAGACATTGGTGTTAAATAACTTAAGAAGTAGAATTGTTGTTGAATGCGACGGACAATTAAAAACGGGTAGAGATGTAGCAATTGCAGCTTTATTAGGAGCCGAAGAATTTGGTTTTGCAACAGCACCGTTAGTAGCTTCAGGTTGTATTATGATGCGTAAATGTCATTTAAACACCTGCCCTGTTGGTATTGCAACTCAAGATAAAGAGTTGCGTAAAAACTTCAAAGGAACGCCTGAGCATGTCATAAATTTCTTCTTTTATATCGCTGAAGAATTAAGAGCAATTATGGCTCAATTAGGTTTCCGTACTATGGATGAAATGATTGGTCAAACTTCAAAAATAAACGCCAATAAAGCAGTTACACATTACAAAGCAAAAGGCTTAGACTTATCATCAATTTTGCATAGACCAAAAGGCGTTAGTAAAATGCCTTTAAAAAATACTGAAAAACAAGAGCACTTTTTAGATGACGTGCTCGATTTTCAAATTCTAAAAGACTCACATAGAGCTTTATTTAGAAAAGAAAAAATGATATTGAATTATCCTATATATAACACAAACCGTACAGTTGGGGCTATTGTAAGTAATGAAATATCAAAAGTATATGGTCATTTAGGACTCCCTGAAGATACTCTAAGTATTAATTTTAAAGGCTCTGCAGGTCAAAGTTTTGGAGCGTTTGGAGCGCACGGTTTAACATTCACTATTGATGGAAATACCAATGATTACTTAGGAAAAGGACTCTCTGGAGCAAAAATTATTGTTAAAAAACCTGCTAAGGCTACTTTTATTGCTGAAGAAAATATAATTATTGGTAATGTTTGTTTGTTTGGTGCTGTTGAAGGTGAAGCTTATATTAATGGTATTGCTGGTGAACGTTTTGCAGTTCGTAATTCAGGAGCAACTGCAGTTGTTGAAGGAGTTGGAGATCACGGTTGTGAATATATGACAGGTGGAAAAGTAGTTATACTTGGGAAAACAGGTAGAAATTTTGCTGCAGGTATGAGTGGTGGTATTGCTTACATTTACGATCCTGAAAATAAATTCATCAATGGATTGTGTAATACAGAAACCATAGAGTTCGAAACTATTGAAAAAGAAGATGCCAAAGAATTAAAAGCTTTGATTGAGAAACATGTGCTTTACACAAACAGTAATCGAGGTAACGAATTATTAAATGATTGGGACACTAGCTTAAGTAATTTTGTAAAAGTGATGCCTATAGAGTATAAACGTGCTTTAAAACGTTTAGAAACTGAAGAACCAATGGTAGAAGAATTAACAGCGTAGTATTATGGGAAAAATAACAGGTTTTAAAGAATTCGAAAGAAAAGACGAAACATATAAAAAAGTAAAAGAGCGTGTAGAGCATTATAATGAATTTACAGTTCCACTAAAACAAACAGACATAACCGAACAAGGTTCACGCTGTATGGATTGTGGTATTCCATTTTGCCATAGTGCTTGTCCACTTGGAAATTTAATTCCCGATTTTAATGACATGGTTCATAGAGGTGAATGGAAAAAAGCATCATATATATTACACACAACAAATAATTTTCCTGAATTTACAGGACGTTTGTGTCCTGCTCCTTGTGAACAAGCTTGTGTATTAGGTATTATTGATAACCCTATTTCTATTGAAAATATTGAAAAAAATATTGTAGAACGCGCCTTTAAAGAAGGTTGGATAAAACCTCAACTTCCAAGTAAAAGAACTGAGAAAACTATTGCAATAGTTGGTTCTGGCCCTGCAGGTTTAGCAGCAGCACAACAATTAAATAGAGCCGGACATACAGTTACTGTTTTTGAAAGAGATGATGCACTTGGGGGTTTATTACGTTACGGAATACCTAATTTTAAATTAGAAAAAGGAATTATAGATAGAAGAATTACAATTTTAGAAGCTGAAGGAATTACTTTTAAAACCAATGTAAATGTTGGTGTAAATTATGCAACTAAAGATTTAAATAATTTTGATGCTGTTGTTTTATGTGGTGGTGCAACTGAAAGAAGAAGCTTACCAACTAAAGGAATTGAAACAAAAGGAGTTGTGCAAGCAATGGATTTTTTAACGCAAGCAACTAAGGTTGTTTTGGGAAAAGAAGTAAAAAACCAAATTTTAGCGACCAATAAAAACGTAATAGTAATTGGTGGTGGTGATACGGGTTCAGATTGTGTTGGAACATCAAATCGTCAAGGAGCTTCTTCTGTTACAAATTTTGAAATTATGCCTAAACCTCCAGGTCAAAGAAGTTCAAGTACACCTTGGCCATTTTGGCCTCTTCAGTTAAAAACTTCTTCATCACATAAAGAAGGTTGTGACAGAAACTGGCTAATAAATACCAAAGAATTTATAAGTAATGAAAAAGGTGAATTAATTGCCTTAAAAACAATTGAAGTTGAATGGGAAATAATTCCTGGTGAAAGACCTCAATTAATTGAAATTAAAGGTACAGAAAAAACGTGGCCTTGTGATTTAGCATTACTTGCTTTAGGTTTTACTGGACCTGAAACTACTTTAAGTGGGCAACTTGGTATTAAAACTGATTTTAGAAGTAATTATCTTGCCAAAGATTACCAAACAAATGTACCTCATATTTTTACGGCCGGTGATATGCACAGAGGGCAATCGCTGATTGTTTGGGCAATTTCTGAAGGAAGAGAAGCTGCTAGAAAAGTTGATGAATACCTGATGGGTTATAGCAATTTACCAACAAAAGGAGAAGGAGATTTACCAAGTTTGTAAAAAATAGTAACAAACTGATTTAAATCATTATTTCTTAAAATTATCACTCTTAACTTAGTAGTTGCGATAAATAAACGTACTTATTAATTTAAAATAAAAGTGATGAAAAAAATTGTACTCCTTCTAACAGTAATTATCTCATTAATTTCTTGTAAAACAGAAACTAAAAAAGTTGAAAAAGAACAAGAAATAAAATCAACAGAAATTCCAATGTTAGTCATTGGTGAATTTGACACAAAAGCTGGTGAGTTTATAAACGAAGAAATCAAAATTAAAGGAATTGTAGATCACGTTTGTAAACACGGAGGTAAAAAAATATTAATGGTTACAGATGATGGAGATGTGCATGTAACTTCTGATGAAAGATTTGATGAAACATTAAAAGGAAATGATATAACATTAACTGGTATTGTTTTAGAAGAAAGGATTGATGAAGCATATTGCTTAAAAATGGAAGAAGACAATATTAAAAGTCATTCTGAAGGTACTTCAAACAAAGAACAATTTGAAGCTAAAAATAAACATATTAAGCAATATAGAGATCAAATGAAAGCTGAAAATATAGCTTATATATCAAACTATTCCTTAAAATATGTTTCACATACTGTAATTGAATAATGAAGCAGTTGCGAAAATGGAGTAGAATACTTCATAGAGATATTGGTTTCTTTTTTATTGGCACTACATTAATTTATGCAATTTCTGGTATTGCTTTAAATCATATGAGTGATTGGAATCCTAATTATAAAGTTGAAATCAATCATTTTACAACTTTAATAGATTTAGAAAAAACACCTTTAGTAAAAAACAACATTCTAAATCTATTAGATGAAATTGATAATAGAGAAAACTATAAAAGCCATTACTACCCTAATAGTAACAGGGTAAAAATATTTTTAAAAGGTGGTTCTTCAGTAATTGTAAATATAACTAGTGGAAAAGGGATGAGTGAGTATTTAAAAAAACGTCCTGTTTTTTACGAATCAAATTATCTACATTACAATCCAAACAAATTTTGGACTTGGTTTTCTGATATTTATGCTGGAGCGCTTATACTTTTTGCAGTAACTTCATTTTTTATAACAAAAGGTAAAAAAGGAATTATAGGGCGAGGTGGAGTTTATATGCTGCTAGGAATTTTAATTCCTATATTGTTTCTAATATACTATATGTAATAAAAAAGGCTAAAATTAATATTTTAGCCTTTTTTATTATTTACTTATTTAACAACGAAAAATCTGTTAATACCATCGCTGCTAACGCCTCAACAATTGGTACAGCTCTTGGAACTACACAAGGGTCATGACGTCCTTTCCCTTGCATTTCAACAATATTTCCATCCTTATCAATTGTTTGTTGTGCTTGCATAATGGTTGCAACTGGCTTAAAAGCAACACGAAAATAAATATCCATTCCGTTACTTATTCCTCCTTGAATTCCACCCGATAAATTTGTTTTGGTACTACCATCTGCATTAAAAATATCATTATGCTCGCTACCTTTCATTTTAGCACCACAAAACCCACTACCATATTCAAAACCTTTCACTGCATTTATAGATAACATCGCTTTTCCTAATTGCGCATGAAGTTTATCAAAAATAGGCTCTCCTAAACCAACTGGTACATTTTGAATTACACAAGTAACGGTGCCTCCAATAGTATCTCCTTGTTTTTTAATTTCCTCAATACGTGCAATCATTTTTTCAGCGGAAGCTGCGTCAGGGCAACGAACAATATTACTTTCTATATTATTGAAATCTATATCTTGATATGGTTTTTCCATAAAAATATCACCTACTGAAGAAGTAAATGCGTTAATTTTTATTTCAGAAATTACTTGTTTAGCTACTGCTCCACCCACAACCCAGTTGGCTGTTTCTCTTGCCGAAGTTCTTCCTCCACCCCTATAATCTCTATGCCCGTACTTTTTATCATACGTATAATCTGCATGTGAAGGACGGTAAGAGTCTTTAATATGTGAATAATCATTTGAACGTTGGTATACATTTTTTATAATAAACCCAATGGATGCTCCTGTAGTTTTCCCTTCAAAAATCCCAGATAAAAATTGGACTTCGTCTGGTTCTTTTCTTTGCGTTACAATTTTAGATTGCCCTGGTTTCCTTCTATCTAATTCTTTTTGAATTTCTTTTAAATCTAACGTTACTCCAGCCGGACAACCATCAATTACACCTCCAATAGCTTCACCATGAGATTCTCCAAAAGTTGTTAATGTAAATATTTTTCCAAATGAATTAGCCATATAAATAATTTAAGCACAAATGTAAAAAAAGAATTTTATAGAAGGTTCATTTATTCTTTGAAATAAATTTAAAAAAACCACAGTTTTATTGCCAAAACAACAACCATAACTATTAAAAACTTACGAACCAAACCATCTCCCTTGTCAACAGACCATCTACTTGCAAACCATCCTCCTATAGAATTTCCAATAGCCAAAGTCAAACCTATCTCCCAATTAATTTTATCATTATATGCAAAAACAGCTACAGATGCGATTGTATAAATTAATACAACCGTTACTTTAACTGCATTACTTTTTACCAATGATAAATTATTAAGTGATGATAAAATTAACAATATGATAAACCCTACTCCTGCCTGAATAAAACCACCATAAATACCTACAAAAAAGAAAATTAGAACACTAAACCACAAATACTTACCAGATGTTCTTTCCAATGTAGTTTCAAGAGTTGTTTTAGGTTTAAAAACCATATAAAAAACAATTACAACCATTACAATGGCAAGAAATTTATTAAAAGTATCACCTTCAATATCAACTGCTATTTGGGCTCCAATTATAGAACCTATTAATGCAGAAATACCAATATAAATACTAAACGGAAAAGTAATTACACCTTTACTTTTAAAACCTGCTGTAGTAAAAATATTTTGAAATAAAATAGCTATTCTATTTGTACCATTTGCAATGTTTGGAGGTAAACCTAAAAAAATAAGTATTGGTAACGTTAATAAAGATCCACCACCTGCAATTGTATTTATACTCCCAGCAATAAACCCAATACAAATTAAACCTAGTATTTCTAAAATTGAATCCATCTAATAAATTGAAAATCAAATGTAGTTTAAAAATTATTAAAATTATTATTAAAAAAATGCTGAAAAAATTTTAGCAAAACAAAAAAGGTTTTATATTTGCCCTCGCTAAAGGAGAATTGGCAGAGTGGTCGAATGCGGCAGTCTTGAAAACTGTTGAGGGTCACACCTCCGGGGGTTCGAATCCCTCATTCTCCGCAAAAAACCCGATAAATTATATATTTATCGGGTTTTATTTTTTTGTTTTTAAAATTTAATAAAGCGTTCTTCAACTTTACTAATCCAAATTATTCAAACTTTATAGATTTAACTGGGCTTATTTTAGAGATTACAATAGATGGAATTATAAGCATTAATAAACATAAAACTAACGTACCAATGTTTAATGCTATAATATATCCAAAGTCTATATATATTGGCACTGTATTTACATAATATGTTTCAGGGTCTAACGAAATAAAACCACCATATTTTTGAAGTAACAAAATACCCAAACCAATTAAATTTCCCCAAAATAAACCTCGCAAAATTAAATAGCCTGCATTGTATAAAAATACTTTTCGAATACTTACATTGGTACTTCCAAGAGATTTTAAAATACCAACCATTTGTGTTCTTTCTAAAATTAGGACCAACAAAGCTGTAATCATATTTATACCTGCAATTAGAATAATTATGGCTATAATTAAATAAGTATTATTTAAAAAAACACGAATCCATTCAAAAATTTCCGGGTATTTTTCAACTATACTTTCACTATTTAATGTTGAAGCTGTTTGCTCGTATATTTCATTACTTTTTTCTTCAATGTCATTGAAATTATTTAAAAAAATTTCAAACCCACCTACTTCATCTTCTCTCCATCTATTCATTTTTTGGATATGCTGAATATCTCCAATAATATAATTTTTATCAAAATCTTGAAATCCTGAATTGTAAATACCAACTGCTTTAACTACGCGTATCCAAGGAGCTTTTGCTGGGTCTTTTTTTACAAATAACATATTAAACTCATCGTTAATATTTAAGCTCATTCTTTTTGAAATCTCTTCTGAAATCAGTACTTCATTTGAAACTTTTTTTGTGTAATTAGGCACTATACCTTCAATCAAATATTCATTAAAAAAATTCCAATTATAATCATTAGAAACTCCTTTAAAAATAATCCCTTCAAAATCAGTTTCTGTTCTAATAATTCCAGGTTTAGTTGCAAAAACCTGTACATTTCTTATCCCACTTACATTAGTAAATTTTGGATAAAAATCTTGATTTTTAGATATTGGTTCTAAGGTGATTTCAGAATTATTACTGTCGAAATTTGAAATTTGAATATGCCCATTAAATCCTGATAATTTTTGGTGAATTTTTTGTTGCAACCCAACACCTGTTGCAATAGCAATCATCATAATAACTATCCCCAATGCAATGGCAATAATTGCAATTTTTATTATAGGCGAAGATATACTACTTTTATACTGTTTTCCAGTAATAATGCGTTTAGCTATAAATAACTCGTAATTCAATTTTTATCAATGATTTCTTATTCGTTCAAAAATACATATTTCTTCTTAGTTTTTTTTATGTTTCTTAATTTCATTTCTTGCGGTCAAGATTTGACTTCAAAAAAAGAAACACTTAATATTGAAACTGGCGCCCAACAACCCAAATTATATTTAAAGATACTCCAAGAAAAAAATGTGGCTATTGTAGCCAATCAAACTTCAGTACTTTACAAAAATAACAGTTCATATACTCATTTAGTTGATAGTTTACTTCGTTTAAATATAAATGTAAAAACTGTATTTTCTCCTGAACACGGCTTTAGAGGAAAAGCTGATGCTAGCGAAAAAGTTTTAGATAGTAAAGATGTAAAAACTGGCTTACCAATTGTTTCATTATATGGGGAAAACAAAAAACCTACTAAAAAACAATTAAAAGGTATTGATATGGTTGTTTTTGATATTCAAGATGTTGGTGTGCGTTTTTACACCTACATTTCAACATTACATTATGTAATGGAAGCTTGTGCTGAAAAGGGAATTCCACTAATTTTATTAGACAGACCAAATCCGAATGGACATTATATTGATGGGCCTACTTTAGAAATTAAATATAAAAGTTTTGTTGGAATGCACCCTGTTCCTTTGGTGTATGGAATGACTATTGGAGAATATGCACAAATGATTAATGGTGAAAATTGGCTAAAAAATAATGTCACATGTGATTTAACAATAATTCCTTTAAAAAATTACACCCATAAAAGCTCTTACTCTTTACCTCAGCGACCTTCACCAAATTTACCTAATGATGTGGCTATTAACTTATACCCTAGTTTAGGTTTTTTTGAAGGAACAATTATTAATGCTGGTAGAGGAACCGAAAACCAGTTCCAACAATATGGTGCTCCATTTTTTCCTGAAAATAAGTTTAATTATACCCCACAACCCAATTTTGGTTCAAAATATCCAAAACACAAAGGAAAGTTATGCTATGGTGTAAATTTAAGTAGTACTAAAAAATTAGATTTTGTTAATATTGAATGGCTAGTTGATGCTTTTGCTAAAACACCAACAAGCGAAGCATTTTTTGGAGCTACTTTTACAGTTCATGCTGGAACTAAAAAACTAGAAAATCAGTTAAAAAATGGTTTAACAGCAAAAGAAATTTACGATTCTTGGCAAAAAGATATTGAGAATTTTAAAATAATTAGAGGAAAATACTTACTCTATAAATAGCTATTCTATAACGGCAACTTCATCTTCAATGCCTCAATAATATTGTAGGTTGCTGGACAAATTTCAATATTTTTCAATGTTAAATCAGTAATTTGAATAAACTTTTTTCTATTTGTATGTGGGTATTCACTACAAGCTTTTGGACGAACATCATAGATAAAACAAGAGTTATCACTCAAATCCAAAAAAGTACAGGGAGCTGATTTTAGCACATAAAAATCATCACCATCTCTTTCTAAATATTGCGAAATAAAATGCACAACTTTCATTTTAAAATATTTAGAAATTCGCTGAATATCCTTTTCTGTAAAAATTGGACTAGAAGTTTTACAACAGTTTCCACATCTTAAACAATCTGTCTTTTTAAACTCTTTATCGTGTAAATCTTGCATCATCAAATCCAAACGCTTTGGTGTGCGCTTTTTTAATTTAGCAAAATACTTTTTATTCTCTACGTATTTTTCTTTTGCTAATTCAGGTAACTCTTGTAGCTGTTTTTCCATAATGCAAATATATAAATGTTATTAACTTGAATAACTACTATATTTATTATTAAATTCGTTACTTAATTAAATATTATGAAATTCCTTAAACTAACTATACTCCTATTATTTTCTATAACAATCTCCTTTTCACAAACAAAAGAACAAGTTAAACACTTAGATTCTTACTTTCAAAAATCTTTAAATGAGTGGAATATACCGGGAATGGCAATTGCTATTGTAAATTCAGATTCAATTGTGTTTAGTAAAGGTTACGGATTTTCTAATATTGAAAACCAAACAAAAGTAGATGGAAATACGTTGTTTGCTGTTGCTTCAAATTCAAAAGCTTTTACAGCTACTGCAATTGCTAAATTAGTAGAAGAAAGAAAATTAAATTGGGATGATAAGGTTATAACTTATTTACCATATTTTAAAATGTATGATGACTATGTAACTAACAACTTTACAATTGCTGATTTATTAAGCCATCACAGCGGTTTAGTTACCTTTAGTGGAGATCTTTTATGGTATGGAACAACTAAAACCCCTAAGGAAATTATTGAAGCACAACAATTTTTAAAACCTCGATTTGGGTTTAGAACAACATTTGGTTATTCAAACATTACATTTTTAGCAGCCGGACAAATTATTGAAAAAATTTCAGGAAAAAGTTGGAGTGATTATATTCAAACTAATTTTCTTCAACCACTAAAAATGAATAGAACATTAACTTCTACGTCTCAAATACCTAATACCTCAAATGTTGCAACACCTTATTTTTATGAAAACAATACAAATCATAAACTTAAATGGGTAAATTGGGATAATATAGCCCCTGCTGGAGCATTAATTTCATCTGTAAATGATTTTTCTAAATGGTTAATGCTTAACTTAAATAATGGGACGTTAAACGATAAAACTTATTTCTCAACTCAAAGTTTTAACAAACTAACTACACCACACACCAATTTCACGGTAAGAAGTAATGATGAAAAAGTACATTTTAAATCATACGGACTTGGATGGAGCCTCCAAGATTATGAAGGCTATAAAATTGTATCACACGGTGGCGGTTATGATGGTATGATCTCAAAATCTTTATTTATTCCAGAAAAAAAGATTGGAGTTGTAATTTTAACTAATAATCTAAATTGGGCAACTGGTGCAATTGCAAATAAAATTTTAGACGTTTTACTAACTAATAATACAAAAGGTAAAGATTGGTCTTCAAATTATTTACACTTTAAAATCAAACAGGATAGTGTCTCTAGTTTAGAATCAATAAAAAATGAAGCTCTTAGAGGTAAACTAAACAAAAACCACTTAGGTTTAAACTCATATACTGGAGTTTATAAAGATAAAATATATGGGAATGTAACTGTTACTTTAAAAAACAAAATACTCCACTTTTCAATGGATGAAACTCCCATATTTTATGCAATATTGAAGCATTGGAATCATCAAATATTTACATTTAGATTTTCAACAAGTTTGGCATCTTTACCTGAAGGAAAATTATGGTTTGATCTTAATAAAAATGGTGAAGTAACCAAATTACATATAGATGTTCCTAATCCTGATTTTGATTTTACTGAATTTGAATTTATAAAACAGTAAAAACAATATTGAATTTACTATTTTTGCACTTCCAAATATTTGAGCAAAAAAATTATGCAAAACATTTTAGAAATAGCCGTAAAAAAAGGTTTCAAAGAAATTTACAATGCGACTATAGAATCGGTTGAATTTCAAGCTACTAAAAAAGATTTCGAAGGTGATATTACCATTGTTGTTTTTGCATTTTTGCGCGTTGTAAAAGGAAACCCTGTTGAAATAGGTACTAAAATTGGTGAATACTTGAAAGAGAATGTAGCTCAAGTTTCAGGTTTTAATGTGGTAAAAGGTTTTTTAAACTTAGTAATTTCAGATTCTTACTTTACCTCAAGTTTTAGTAAAATTCATAAAACAGAAAATTTTGGATTTATAACTCCTAACCCAAATGAGAAAGCGGTTATGGTTGAATATTCTTCACCAAATACCAATAAGCCACTTCATTTAGGACATATTAGAAATAACTTATTAGGTTATTCGGTTGCTGAAATTATTGCAGCTTCAGGAAAAAAAGTATACAAAACCCAAATTATAAACGATCGTGGTATTCATATTTGTAAAAGTATGTTGGCTTGGCAACGTTTTGGAAATGGGGAGACTCCAGAAAGTACAGGTTTAAAAGGTGATAAATTAGTTGGTAATTACTATGTAGCTTTTGACAAAGCTTATAAAGTAGAAATTGCACAATTAATTGAACAAGGTAAAACTGAAGAAGAAGCTAAAAAACAAGCACCAATTTTATTAGAAGCACAAAAAATGCTGCTAAAATGGGAAGCTGGTGATACTGAAGTTGTTTCACTTTGGAAAACAATGAATCAATGGGTATATACTGGTTTTGATAAAACATATAAAGAATTAGGTGTTGATTTTGATAAAAATTATTACGAAAGTAATACCTATTTATTAGGAAAAGATATTGTTGCTGAAGGATTAAATAAAGGAATCTTTTATAAAAAAGAAGATGGCTCAGTTTGGATAGATTTAACTGCTGAAGGCTTAGATGAAAAAATAGTTTTAAGAGCAGATGGAACTGCAGTGTATATGACACAAGATATTGGAACAGCAATTGAACGTTTTAAAGATTTTGATTTAGACGAATTAGTATATACTGTTGGAAATGAGCAAGATTACCATTTTAAAGTATTGTTTCTAATTTTAGATAAATTAGGTTTCAATTGGGCAAAAAATTGCTATCACTTATCTTATGGAATGGTAGATTTACCAAGTGGGAAAATGAAATCTAGAGAAGGAACAGTTGTTGATGCTGATGATTTAATGCTTGAAATGACCAAAACTGCTGGAGATATTTCTAAAGAGTTAGGGAAATTAGAAGGATATTCAGAAGAAGAAAAAGCTACATTATACAAAACTATTGGTTTAGGAGCTTTAAAATATTATATTTTAAAAGTAGATCCTAAAAGGCGAATCTTATTTAACCCTGAAGAATCTGTAGATTTTACTGGAAACACAGGGCCGTTTATTCAATATACCTATGCTAGAATTCAATCTATTTTAAGAAAAGCTACGTTTGATTATAGTCAGGAAATTAGTGAACTAAAACTACACGAAAAAGAACGGTCATTAATTAAACAATTACAATTGTTCCCAGAAACAATTCAAATAGCAGCAAAAAACCACAGTCCGGCGTTAATTGCAAATTATACGTACGATCTAGTAAAAGAATACAATTCGTTTTACCAAACCGTACCAATTCTAGGATGTGAAAACGAACAAGAAAAAATAATTAGAACACAGCTTTCAGCTAAAGTTGCAGAAATTATTAAATCTGCATTCAAATTATTAGGAATTAGCGTACCTAAAAGAATGTAATTAATAATTGAAAATAACTTTTCGAAAACCTTTTAGTCATTATAAGGCTGATTTTTAAATTAAAAAATAATAAATACTTAAATTTGCCGCAGAAATGTAGCTAAACTAACATTTAAACAAAAACACATGAAATACGATATTATAATAATTGGTAGTGGTCCTGGAGGATACGTTACAGCTATTAGAGCTTCACAACTAGGATTTAAAGTTGCCATTATTGAGAAAGAAAATTTAGGTGGAATTTGTTTAAACTGGGGTTGTATTCCTACAAAAGCATTGTTAAAAAGTGCTCAGGTTTATGATTATTTAAAACATGTTGATCAATATGGTTTAAAAGCTGAAGCTATTGATAAAGATTTTGATGCCGTTATTAAGCGAAGTAGAAATGTTGCTGAAGGAATGAGTAAAGGTGTTCAGTTCCTTCTAAAAAAGAACAAAATTGATGTTATTGACGGCTTCGGAAAAATTAAAACTGGTAAAAAGGTTGATGTAACAGATGCTAAAGGAAAAGTTACTGAATACAGTGCAGATCATATTATTATTGCAACAGGTGCACGTTCTCGTGAGTTACCAAATTTACCACAAGATGGAAAAAAAGTTATTGGTTATAGAGAAGCTTTAACATTACCTAAGCAACCTAAAAAAATGATTGTTGTTGGCTCTGGTGCTATTGGTGTAGAGTTTGCACATTTTTATAAGTCAATGGGAACAGAAGTAACTATTGTAGAATTTTTACCAAACTTGGTTCCAGTAGAAGATATTGATGTATCAAAACAATTTGAACGTTCGTTCAAAAAGTCAAAAATAAAAGTAATGACCAATTCTTCTGTTGAATCTGTAGATACTTCAGGAGATGGTGTAAAAGCGGTGGTTAAAACTAAAAAAGGAGAAGTAATTTTAGAAGCTGATGTATTACTTTCAGCAGTAGGAATAAAATCTAATATTGAAAACATTGGTTTAGAAGATGTTGGAATTGTTGTTGATAGAGATAAAATATTAGTAGACGATTTTTACCAAACTAACATTCCTGGGTATTATGCCATTGGTGATGTTGTTCCTGGTCAAGCATTAGCACACGTTGCTTCTGCAGAAGGAATTACCTGTGTTGAAAAAATTGCGGGTTTACATACTGAAGCAATAGATTATGGGAATGTTCCTGGTTGTACATATGCCACTCCAGAAATTGCGAGTGTTGGTTTAACTGAAGCACAAGCAAAAGAACAAGGTTACGAATTAAAAATTGGTAAATTCCCATTCTCAGCCTCAGGAAAAGCAAAAGCTGCTGGAACTCCAGATGGTTTTGTGAAAGTAATTTTTGATGCTAAATATGGCGAATGGTTAGGTTGCCACATGATTGGTGCTGGGGTAACAGATATGATTGCTGAAGCTGTACTTGGAAGAAAATTAGAAACTACAGGTCATGAAGTATTAAAAACAATTCATCCGCATCCAACAATGAGTGAAGCTGTTATGGAAGCTGTTGCTGATGCTTATGATGAAGTAATTCACTTATAAAATACGTTAAACATTTATTAAAAGTCCTAACAAAATTGTTAGGACTTTTTTGTTGAAAATAGATTTAAAAAGTCGTCATTCTGAATTTATTTCAGAATCTCATCTGTCTAATTAGCAATTATTATGAGAACCTACATTTCGACTACGCTCAATGACCAGTTACTCAGCTAGTAGGAATATATGTTGACGATAAGTTTATTAATTTATTAGATTTTAGATTTAAAACTACACACTTCCAAAACTTATAATTTTGTTTTATATTTGAAATCTTAACATTAGAATTATATATGAAAAAATTAAGCGTATTATTAATATTAGTTTTTGCAATTACAATTTCTTGCAAAGAAAAAAAGTCTGAAGTTCAACCTGTAAAAAAGAAAGTTACGGCTACTGTTAAACATTATATTTGTGCTAACAAATGTGAAAATAGCGGTGGTGATGTTGCTGGAAGTTGTCCAACGTGTAATACACCATACACACACAATTTAGCTTTTCATAATGACGGTTTTTTAAAAAATGGACCTTTGAAAGTTCCAAAAACTGATTTAAGAACTCCCCCTCCTGCTAATAACAATAATGCTTCACCTGCTCAAAATGCTTTGGGTGTTTATCATTACACATGTACAAATGGTTGTTCTGGAGGTGCAGGCTCTGCCGCAAAGTGTAAATCTTGCGGAACAGATTTAGCTCATAATCAAGCATATCACAATTAAAACTAAATAGCTATGGCATTTTCATTTTCAAACATGTTAAAATCTAAAAAAGTTAAAACTCCTTTGGAAGAAGTTCCTAAAATTGAGTTTAATGGAGGAACCAAATATGCTGAAAACATAAGTGATACTGTCTATTTAGATATTGAAGAATTAGGTGGTTTCCCATTTATTAAAACTATAATAATTGGAAAATTTTCAAAAAAAATTAAAAGAGTAGGTTGTACTTTAACTTTTGTTTTTGAAAAGGGTTCGCTAACATTAAATTCAGATAATACTGATATAGAATCTAACAAAATTAAAAACACTGCTTCATATTACACAGAAATAGATTTTGAACTGAATGAAGATGAAGTTGATAGAATTAAAGCCGAAAGTGTAAGTGAAATTCAATATAATTTTAAAGGAAAAGTTTATAGTTTTAAAACCATTTAGTAAAAAAATCTTAAAAAAGAGTCATACTAATTTTACAAAATTTCAAACAAAAAAGGAATTGCAATAGCAATTCCTTATATATATATTAATATTTTAAGCTTAGTTTCCTTTTTTATAATCTGCTAAAAACTGTGCTAAACCAATATCTGTCAAAGGATGTTTTAACAATCCTTTAATTGCACTTAAAGGTCCTGTCATAACATCAGCACCAATTTTTGCACAATCCATAATATGCATTGTATGACGTACAGAAGCTGCTAAAATTTGAGTTTCAAAACCGTAATTATCATAAATATGTCTAATTTCAGTAATTAACCCTAAGCCATCAGTAGAAATATCATCTAAACGACCAATAAATGGTGACATATAAGTTGCTCCAGCTTTTGCAGCCAATAATGCTTGCCCAGCTGAAAATACTAATGTTACGTTGGTTTTAATTCCTTTATCAGAAAAATATTTACATGCTTTAATTCCGTCAGCAATCATAGGTAATTTTACAACAATTTGAGGATGCAACGCTGCTAATTCTTCTCCTTCTCTAACCATTCCTTCAAAATCTGTTGCAATTACTTCAGCACTAACATCTCCACCTACAAGCTCGCAAATAGCTTTATAATGGTTAATAATATTAGCTGCACCAGTAATTCCTTCTTTAGCCATTAATGATGGATTTGTAGTTACACCATCTAAAATTCCTAAAGCTTGTGCTTCTTTAATTTGATCTAAGTTTGCAGTGTCAATAAAAAATTTCATTCTTTATATGTTGTTTAATTTATTTAGGTTTATTTATCCTTGGCAAAAGTACTTAATTGATTACAATTTATAATGATTCATCAATAACTTTTCATAAATAGTATCTGGTAATATTTTTTTTAATACAATTGAAAATTTCTGCATAAAATCACCCACTTTATAATGTACTCTTGGATTTTTAGTGTTTATAATTTTATATATAGCTTTTGCCATATCAATTGGATCACTTCCACTATCAACATGAGCATCCATTAAATCTAAATTACTTTGGTACGTTTCTTTATAAGGTGAATTTTCAAAAACAGGCGTGTGATACCTTCCTGATGCTATATTTGTTGCAAAATCTCCTGGGGCAACATTGGTCACTCTAATTCCAAAATTTTTGACTTCCATCCTAATAGCTTCAGTTACAATCTCTAAAGCGCCCTTAGTTGCTGAATAAATCCCTCTAAATGGTAATCCCATATAACCAGCTATTGATGTGACATTAATTATCAATCCGCTTTTTTGAGCACGCATTTGTGGTAAAACAGCTTTCATAACATCTATTGCACCAAAAAAATTAGTGCTAAAAACGTTTCTCATTTCATTTGTTGGAGTTTCTTCAATAGGACCTGTAATTCCCATACCTGCATTATTAATTAAAATATCCAATCTCCCTTCATTAGAAATTACTTCATTAACTGCTTCAGCAATTGTTTCGGTATTATTTACATCTAAAGAAACTAATTTAAAAGGATGATTTTTAATTTTGGTTGAATTTCTGCTAGTTCCGTAAACAATAAATCCTTTTTCGGTTAAAAATTCACCAACTGATTTTCCAATTCCTGAAGATCCTCCTGTAATTAAAACAACTTTAGACATAAATAGTGATAAAAATTAAAAGTGTAAAGTTAAAAAGTTAAAGTTAAGAGAAGAAAAAAACTTAACAAAAGCGCATAAAAAAAGGCAAGCTACCTACATCACACTGCTACAACCTAATACCTTTGCTGCGTTCCCGCCCTGGAGGATTCAAAGGGAGCTAGTTGTGTAGGACTTGCCAGCCGCAAATTTACAATCAATTTTTGTTTTACCAATGATTTTTTTTATAATTTTATGTAACATTTTTAAATAACTGTTTACTAATAAATTAATTAAAACAATTTATTAATATTAATAATAACAAGCTATACTAAAGTGGTATTTAGTATATTTGTTAATCTAAAATCTATTCAATTATTATGGAAAACCAAACAACAACACCAAAACAAATCATGTTAAACTATGGTTTAATATTAGGATTTACTGGTATTTTATTAAATGTTGCATTATTTGCAATGGGAAAAACCTATGATCCACACTGGTCTATGGCAATTATTGGTATTGCTATTACGGTAGCAATTATTGTTATGGGTATTAAACAAGTTAAACAACTTAATGGAGGTTTTCTTTCTTTAGGTGAAGCTTTAAAAACAGGTTTAGGGATTGCTCTAATTTCTGGATTAGTTGGGGTTGCTTACACTTTAATTTTTACTAATTTTATTGAACCTGAATACTTTACCAGAATGGCTGAAGTACAAGAACAGGCAATGATAGAACAGTACCCAAATATGTCTGATGAACAATTAGAAACATCTTTAGCAATGGCTAGTAAAATGTCAGGACCTGTAATGGCTTCTGCAATGAACATCATTGGAAGCTTATTTGTAGGGTTTATAATTTCGCTAATTGGAGGTTTAATTATGAAAAAATCTGACGAAGAAATTACAAGTATTTAATAAAATAAAACTTAAATGGATATATCAGTAGTTATTCCACTATTGAACGAAGATGAATCTTTAAAAGAATTACACGATTGGATTGCAAAAGTTATGCAATCCAATCGTTATTCTTATGAAATCCTTTTTATTGATGATGGTAGCACAGACAACTCTTGGGAAGTTATTGAAAACTTATCTCAAAAAAATAAAAATGTAAAAGGGCTTCGATTTCAACGTAATTATGGAAAATCTCAAGCATTAAACGCTGCTTTTAAAGAAGTTCAAGGTGATGTAGTTATAACTATGGATGCTGATTTGCAAGACAGTCCCGATGAAATCCCTGAATTATACAACTTAATTAAAAAGGATGGATTCGATTTAATTTCAGGTTGGAAAAAGAAACGTTACGATTCTAAAATTCGGAAAAATATTCCTTCAAAATTATTTAATGCTGCAGCACGAAAAACTTCTGGATTAAAATTACACGATTTTAATTGTGGCTTAAAATCCTATAAAAACGAAGTCGTAAAAAATATTGATGTAAATGGTGAAATGCATCGCTATATCCCTGTACTTGCTAAAAATGCTGGATATACTAAAATTGATGAAAAAATTGTTGTTCATCAAGCACGTAAATATGGTGTGACTAAATTCGGAATAGACAGATTTATAAATGGTTTCTTAGATCTTATTACTATTTGGTTTTTATCAAAATTTGGTAAAAGACCTATGCATTTGTTTGGACTGTTAGGAACAATTATGTTTATTATTGGCTGTACTTTTGCTTTTTATTTAGGTATTGATAAGCTATTTTTAAACCCAACAGGCAGATTAATAACGCAACGCCCTCAATTTTATATTGCATTGGTAACTATGATAATTGGAACGCAATTCTTTTTAGCCGGTTTTTTAGGAGAAATTATCTTACGAACAAAATCTGACACTAAACGTTATTCAATATCAAAAAAAATAAATTTATAACGTTTTAGTTAAAAGTCTCAAAATTCCAAACCATATAACCGTTAATAATAGTATTTTTGTAGTTAAATTAATTTTAAGAACATGACTAATATTTTAGGGAAAGCCCAACTTTGGCTATCTGATACATTTGATACTGAAACACAGCAAGAAGTTCAACAATTAATAACAAATAATACTGAACAATTAACCGAAAGTTTTTATAAAAATTTAGAATTTGGAACTGGTGGAATGCGTGGTGTTATGGGCGCAGGAACCAACCGAATTAATAAATACACTTTAGGTAAAGCTACACAAGGTTTAGTAAATTATATAAAAAAATCGTTCCCAAATAAACAACATAAAGTTGCCATCGCTTATGATTGCCGACATAACAGCCAGTCTTTCGCTAAAATTGTAGCAGATGTACTTTCAGCAAATAATATAAAAGTATATTTATTTGAAGATATGCGCCCTACACCTGAACTTTCATTTTCAGTAAAACATTTAGGTTGTGATGCAGGAATTGTTTTAACAGCTTCTCACAATCCACCTGAATACAACGGATATAAAGTATATTGGAATGATGGTGGGCAAATTGTACCGCCAGATGATGCAAATATTATTCATGAAGTAAATAGCTTAGATTTTTCTGAAATTAATTTTAAGGCTAATGAAAGTATTATTGAATATGTTGGAAAAGAAGTTGATACAGCTTTTATAAATGCTTCTGTTAAAAATGGAACTTTTAATATTAAAGGAAGAGAAAATTTAAAAATTGTATTTACTTCACTACACGGAACTTCAATAAAATCTATTCCAGATGCACTAAAAAGTGCTGGATATACCGATGTTAATATTGTTGAAGAACAACGAGAACCAAATGGTGATTTTCCAACAGTAGTTTCACCAAACCCAGAAGAACCAGCAGCTTTAAAAATGGCTACAGATTTAGCTGATAAAATTGGAGCTGATATTGTTATTGGAACTGACCCCGACAGTGATAGAATTGGTATTGCCGTTAGAAATTTAGTTGGAGAAATGACACTTCTAAACGGCAACCAGTCGATGAGTGTAATGGCCGATTTCTTAATTAAAAATTGGAAAAAAGAAGGAAGATTGAATGGAAAACAGTTTATAGGCTCTACAATTGTTTCCACTAATTTAGTAAACGAAATTGCTGCTAGTTATGGTGTTGAAACTAAAGTTGGACTAACTGGTTTTAAATGGATTGCCAAAATGATTCGTGATGCTGAAGGTAAACAAGATTTTATTGGTGGTGGAGAAGAAAGTTTTGGTTATATGGTTGGTGATTTTGTACGTGATAAAGATGCTGTTACTGCTACCTTATTGGCTTGTGAAATTGCCGCAAATGCAAAAGAAAACGGAGGTTCATTTTACAATGAATTACTTACAATTTATGCCAAACATAATTTTTACAAAGAACATTTAATTGCAATTGTAAAAAAAGGAATGGATGGTGCTGAGAAAATTAGCAAAATGATGGTAGAATTACGTAAAAATCCACTAACAGAAATTGATGGTTCTAAAGTTGAATTTTTATGTGATTATCAAGCTTCAACTAAAACAAATATACTAACTGGTAAGGTTGAAAATATTGACCTTGAAAAATCAAATGTATTAATTTATGAAACTGTTGATGGAACTAAAGTCGCTGCAAGGCCTAGTGGAACCGAACCTAAAATAAAATTTTATTTTAGTGTAAACACACCTTTAGATGCTGTTGAAAATTCAATTGCTGTTGAAGCTATTTTAGATGTTAAAATTCAACGAATAATTAAAGAAATGAAACTAACTTAATGGAGTATTTCAAAAAAATATTAAAATACGCTAAGCCCTACATCAAATATGCATGGTTAAATGTATTATTTAATATTTTGTACGCCATTTTTAATGTTTTATCTGTTTTAGGTTTTATTCCTGTACTTGGTATTTTATTTGGTCAAGAAGAAAAAATAACTAAAAGGCCTGTTTACGAAGGGGCTTCTACCCTATTTAATTATATTCAAGGTACTTTAAATTTTAAAGTAACTGAATTGATGGAAAGTGGGGGAATTGATAAAGCGCTATTTTTTATTTGTATTTTATCTTTTAGCTTATTTTTCTTTAAAAATTTATTTCGTTACTTAGCTTCATTCGTACTAGTATTCTTAAGAAATGGTGTTGTAAAAGATGTACGTGATAGTTTATACCGTAAAATTATTGAGCTTCCTCTCGCCTATTTTTCAGAAAAGAAAAAAGGGGATATTATAGCTCGTATGACAGCCGATGTACAAGAAGTTGAAATTTCTTTTTTAACATCGTTAGAAACAATTGTACGTGAGCCTTTAACAATAATTCTTACATTAATATCTATGTTTGCTATTAGTGCAAAATTGACATTATTTGTATTTATTCTTTTGCCTGTTTCTGGTTTTATTATCTCTTCCATAGGAAAAAAACTAAAAGCAAATTCGTTGTTAGCACAGCAAGAAACTGGTAATTTTTTATCTTTTATTGAAGAAACTTTAACTGGTTTACGAGTTATAAAAGGTTTCAATGCTGAAGATAAAATTGAAAAGAAATTCAATAACTCAACAACAACTTTTAGAAATTTAATGACCAGTGTTTTACACAGAAAAACGTTGGCTTCACCAATGAGTGAATTTTTAGGATCTGCAACTATTATTGCTATTTTATGGTATGGTGGAAGATTGGTTTTAGGTGAAAATAGTGATATGACACCTCAAGAGTTTTTTGGTTACATCGGGTTGTTTTATCTTGTTTTAAACCCCGCAAAAGCAATTTCAACCGCTTTTTATAATATTCAAAAAGGGAATGCTTCAGCTGAACGTATTTTAACTGTTTTAGAAACCGAAAATACAATTACAGACAAATCAAATGCTTCAGAAAAAACTACGTTTGATAATCAAATTACTTTTGAAAATATTTCATTTAAATATAAAGATGATTTTGTTTTAAAAGATTTTTCACTAACAATTCCAAAAGGTAAAACTGTAGCTTTAGTAGGGCAATCTGGTAGTGGAAAATCTACTTTAGCAAATTTAATTACACGTTTTTATGATGTAAATAGTGGCGTTATTAAAATTGATGGAATTGATATAAAAGACATCACTCAAAAATCATTAAGAGGTTTAATGGGAATTGTAACCCAAGAATCTATTTTGTTTAATGATACTGTTAAAAACAACATAAGTTTAGGTGTAGAAAACTCAACTACTGATCAGGTTATTGAGGCTTCTAAAATTGCAAATGCACATGAGTTTATTAAAGATTTACCTAAACAATACGAAACAAATATTGGAGATAGTGGAAATACGCTTTCTGGCGGACAAAAACAACGTTTAAGTATTGCGCGTGCAGTTTTAAAAAACCCTCCAATAATGATTTTAGATGAAGCTACTTCTGCACTAGATACAGAAAGTGAACAATTGGTACAAAAAGCACTAGAAAAAATGATGGAAAATAGAACATCACTAGTTATTGCACATAGGTTATCAACAATTCAAAAAGCCGATTTAATTGTAGTTATGAAAAAGGGAGAAATTGTAGAGCAAGGAAAACACCAAGAATTATTAGCTAATAAAGGAGAATACTTTAAATTAGTTACTATGCAATCGTTCTAATAATTGACAATTATCAATTGTTAATTATCAATTATTTTAAGTCCCAACTTCTTTGCCTTTTGTAGCATAAAATCATAAGCTTCATTATAATCATTTTTAATTTCACCTTCTAAGATTGCTTCTTTTATAGCATCTTTGATAGTCCCTATTTCACGGCAAGGTTTTAAATTAAAAATTTCCATAATTAATTCACCTGAAATTGGTGGCTGAAAATTACGAACATGGTCACGTTCTTCAACTTCTTTAATTTTTTGACGAACAACTTTAAAATTGTTATGATATTTTTTAAATTTACTTGGGTTTTTAGTAGTAATATCAGCTTCACACAAGGTCATTAAACTATCTATATCCTCACCTGTGTCAAAAATTAAGCGCCTCACTGCTGAATCTGTTACTTCTGTTGCTAACACAATTGGACGAGAACTTAGATACACCATTTTTTGGACAAATTTCATTTTGTCATTTAATGGCATTTTTAAACGCTTAAATAGTTGATACACCATTTTTGAACCTTTAAATTCGTGCCCATGAAAAGTCCATCCTACTATTTTATCAAACTTCTTAGTAGGTGCTTTACCAACATCGTGTAATAATGCAGCCCAACGTAACCACAAATTATTGGTGTTTTCAGAAATATTATCTACAACTTCTAACGTATGGTAAAAATTATCTTTATGTTTCTGACCTTCAACCTCTTCAACTCCTTGTAAATTAGTCAATTCAGGTAAAAAACGTTCTAATAATTTAGTTTGATGCAATAATAAAAATCCAACTGAAGGAATTGGAGAACTTATAATTTTATTTAATTCAACAACAATTCGCTCTCGCGTAATAATATCAATACGATGTGCATTTCTAGAAATAGCATTTAACGATCCTGTCTCAATAGTAAAGTTTAATTGTGATGAGAAACGTATTGCACGCATCATGCGTAAAGGATCATCAGAATATGTAATATCAGGATCTAAAGGTGTTTTTAGAGTTTTATTCTCTAAGTCTTTCAAACCTTTAAAAGGATCTAATAGCAGACCATAATTAGTTTTATTTAAACTAAATGCCATCGCATTTATTGTAAAATCTCTTCTGTTTTGGTCATCTTGTAAAGTTCCTCCTTCAACAATAGGGTTTCTACTATTTTCGGTATAAGATTCTTTTCTCGCGCCTACAAATTCAATTTCAACATTTTCAAATCGTAACATTGCTGTGCCATAGGTTTTAAAAACCTGTACTTTAGGCTTATTTGGTAATAATTGTGCAACAGCTTTTGCTAAATCTATTCCACTACCAACAGCAACTATATCAATATCAACAGAAGTGTTTCTTTTTAAGAAATAATCGCGTACAAATCCTCCTATAACATAGGTTTCCAATTCTAAATTAGTAGCAGCTTTTGATATATATTCAAAAATAGGATGCGTTAGCGCATCATTATAACTGTTGTTTTTTTGCATAAATTATTTACGAAGCACAATTAATTCACCATTATCAGCTACTTTTAAAATAGTAGAAGATTTATCATTTACTTCTTCGCGCTGCAAATTTACAATATAGTCTACGCTATCCAAAATTGATTTCTCTATTTCTTTAAAACTTTTAGGAGTAGGTAATCCACTACTATTTGCTGAAGTTGAGACAATAGGCTTCCCAAATGCAGTTATTAACTGTTTACAAAACTCATTTTTAACAATTCTTATTGCAACAGTATTATCATTGGCAACTACATTTTTAGCTAATCTAATTGGGTTTTGATAAATAATAGTTGTTGGTTTATTTGTATCTGATAAAATAGCTAAAATATTTTTTGAAATTGTAGGAATATACTTTTGTAGCATTTCAATACCATCAACTAAAATTATTAAACTCTTACTTTCTAATCGTTGTTTAATTTTATAAACTTTTGCAACTGCTTGTTCATTTGTAGCATCACAGCCTATACCCCAAACAGTGTCTGTTGGATATAAAAGTATTTGTGTACTTTTTAAAGCTTTTAATGAATTATGTATCTCACTTGCAATCATTAGTGTTTTCCAAATATTTTATGAATTTTTAATCTACGTAAAAATGCTAAATTTCTTTTAGCTGGAACTCCATTTTTAAAAATATATTTAGAAACTGTTTCAACCATTCTTAAAGCAGAATTACCATCATTATAAGGGTGATATTCTTGAACAATTTTTGCGCGTTCTTCACTAAATGAATCTATTTCTAAATTAGTTTTAATTTTTTTAACTAGGTTATTAAATTCAATAGAGTTGTCCCATTTAATACTTTTAGCACTACTTTTATAGGTAATAACAGGTTTATCTAATAATAAAAACTCATAAACTACCGATGATGTATCACTTACCATAATATCGGCCATTAGTAAAAATTTTATAATGTTACGCTCTTCTTCAAATATGATATTTTTAGTTTTATTGGCTAATTCTTTATATTCATTAACCAATTCACTTGCCATTAAATCATGAAATTTTATTAAAATTAAATAATCATTATTTTTAGAAAGTTCTTTAAATTCTTTAATTAAATATGAAGCTGAATTTAATGAAGGTGAAAATGTTGGAGCGTATAAAACAATATGTTTTGCATTGTGTTTTTGTAATAAATCCTGCTTTTCTGAGTCATATTTATGAAACTGCTTACCATAAATATCAAGTTTTGGCCAACCTGTTTCAACAACATCAAAGTTTTTGTACTTACTTTTTAATTCTAAGAATCTATTTGTAAAATATGGACCTTGGGTTAAATACAAATCAAAATAATGTCGTATTCTAAAATGTCCCTTTTTCTCCCCTGCCAATCCATGAAAAATTTGAACTTTCAATCCTCTTAAATAATACGGAACTTCATTTCCTGGCACAAAAATCGCATCACTTTCAAATGCTATTAAGTCTTCCATCTCTGAAGTAAACGGTTCATCTTTAAATGGAAACTTATCTTTTAGAGGCTCTTTAACAAACCACAAATAATTGATTTTTTGTTCTTTTAAAACCATCATTATGGGTTCTAAAATTCCAAATGCATATGGGTTTTGACAAAAAAGTATAGTTTTCATAGTTCCTAAACTATGTTATTTGCATTTTGTAAATCTTCCTTAAAATCTACTTCAATACAGTTGTATTTTGAGATATCTATAGCTTTCACTTTTAAATTATTTTCAGAGATAGCCACTTCTAAACCCTTTTCAAAATAATCATTCGCATCGCACTTTTCAAGTTGACTAATAAAAATATCCAAATCATTTTTAGAAATAAAATTTATTCCAACAGCTTCACCAAGTCCATTTTTAACTTCTTTTGAAAGTTCAAAAACATAGTTGTCTTTTAATGTATATTTAACTTCTTCTTCAGCAACACTTGATGTGTTAACTGCAATAAAAGAATTTTCTTCTTGAATATCTTGTAATAAAGTCGATAGTAATTTTTCATCAAAAACCACATCTCCATTAAACCATAAAACTGATTTTCCTTTGTGCTTTTTTAAAGCTTGCAATAAACTTTTAGAGGTGTTTGTTCTATCAAAAAATGGATTATAAACATAATTCACTTCTGGAAAACGTTCCATAATTAAGTCCTTCTTAAAACCAACAACTGTAGTAACATCGTTTATATCGAAATATTTGGAGATGTTTTTAAGCTGTTTAGCCATAATACTTTCACCATCCTTTAATGGTGTTAATGGTTTTGGAAAAGGGTTTCCAAGTCTAGAGCCTATTCCTGCTGCTAAAATAACTATTTTCAAAGGTGATTGTTTTAAAATTAAATAATTTAAGCAAAAATATAACTTTAAAATTTAAAATCAATAGCTATTTAAACAGTAAAAAAACTCCAATTAAAAAATTCGGAAGAAATTATTAAACAGCAACATCGTTTTCACGAAGCGCATCGTTTAAAGATGTTTTTTTATTGGTACTTTCTTTACGTTTACCAATAATCATTGCACAAGGAACATTAAATTCTCCTGCTGGAAATTGCTTTTTATAACTACCTGGAATTACCACCGAACGTGCTGGCACTCTACCCTTCATTTCAATTGGTTTTTCGCCAGTAACATCTATAATTTTAGTACTCATTGTTAATATAACTCCTGCACCTAAAACAACTTCAGTTTCTATATGAACACCTTCAACAACAATACAACGAGAACCTATAAAAGCATTATCTTCAATAATTACAGGTGCAGCTTGTAATGGTTCTAAAACGCCACCAATACCAACACCACCACTTAAGTGCACATTTTTGCCAATTTGAGCACAACTACCAACCGTTGCCCAAGTATCAACCATTGTTCCTTCATCTACATAAGCACCAATATTTATATAACTTGGCATTAGAATAGTTCCGCTAGAAATATAAGAACCGTGACGAGCAACTGCGTGTGGTACAACACGAATTCCTTTTTCTTTATAGCCTTTTTTTAATGGAATTTTATCATGATATTCAAAAATACCAACTTCAAAAGTTTCCATTTTTTGAATTGGAAAATATAGAACTACTGCTTTTTTAACCCATTCATTTACTTGCCATCCTCCCTCAATAGGCTCTGCAACTCTTAACTTACCACTATCTAATAAGCTAACAACTTCACGAATTGTATTTTGAGATACTTCATCTTTTAATAAATCTTTATTGTCCCAAGTTGTCTCTATAATTTTTCTTAATCTGTCCATATATAATATATTATTGAAGCAAATATAAAATTTAAAATCCATTGTGCATTATGATTGAATAAAAAAAATTGTTCATCTTACTGAAAATCAGTAAATTTATCTAATTATAAATCATTTATAATCAGCAACTTATATGTAGGTAAAGAAAAGATGTTGGAAGTATTAAGGGAAATTTCAAAAGAACAACTTTAATTGTAATATTCCTCAACTTAGGAGACTATTAGAATAGACTTTTGAAGGGTTTAAAACCAAAATATTAGCTAAAAAATGACCTTGACAACTATTCAATATATCAACAAATTTATATTTGATAGAAATATTAACAATATTAAAATTAGTATTATTTAAAATGAACAACGGGTTACTTACATTCTTCATTAAATTATAAAACACCTAAAGAAAAAGAACTAGAAGTTAACAACTTTAAATATGTAGTATAGGTCTTAGAGAAACTGTCCGACTTTTTGTTGTAAATCCAGAAAGAATGTGGAATTTTGTCTTAATTGTTAGTAGTTAAAGTTCTATAAAACTGTAATCAATTTTTTCTTCTGAAATTGTGAGTCTCACATAACTGTTTTTTTCATCTTCATCCTGCAAATCATCCACGACAATATGAGTTGTATTACCCAAAACAAGTGAATTTTTTTCATGATCATGAGCTGTTCCTACTATATTAACTCGATAGCGTGTAAATAAATCAAGCAAAACATGGACTTCTTCAATCATAGGGGTTAGACTATTACCTTGCCCTAAACTAAACAGGTTATTGTGGCTAAATACTGTACAGTATCTATAATTGTTACGCCTTGTTTCCAATAACTTTTTAAACCAATCAAATTGCTTCTTTCCTAAAGTACCTCCTCCTGAATCTAAACAAATATAAAGATCACTTCCGGCGGGCGTATTTGCAGTAAAATAATAGGATGATGAACCAAACGTAGCATAATAACTTTTCCATCCATCAAAAAAGAGATCATGATTTCCAACAATAGCAAAGTACGTCAGTGCTTCTTTTGATGGCAGATTTTCAGCAAATTTTTCATAATCTTCTTTGTGTCCAGATGTTAAATCACCTAGTAATACTGCAGCTGTGGCGTCTTTTTCGATAGCCTCTGCAAAGAAAGCTGCCAGATTTTTTGTTCCTCCAACATGTGAATCCCCCATTAAATACAGGCTATATTCATTTTGAGGTATATCTAATTCGGAATAACCATGCTGTTGGTTCCATTCCATGGATTGTTCAAATCGAGTGTCCCCATCCACATGTGAAGAGTAGAACCCTCTTACTTCACTATTATCACAGGATGATAATATAAATAAAAGACAAACTAATAATATTTTAAAATTCATATTTTCCATTTTAAACCGCTTCTAAAAAAATAACCAAAATGATTTGCATGGATATTAAAAATACCCGAAAGTTTATACCATGAATCCAGATAAAGGGTCAGGTTTGAACCTAATTTGTACTTCATCAATAAATTAAAATTAGGGTTAATCAGTTGATTAATGATGTAATAATCATAATTAGTAACGGACAGGCCAACATTCCAATTGTTATTATGAGGTTTAAGGTAAGCTGATAACAGGTAGGTATAAATAAGGTTTTCATTCAGTGTACTGTTGGACTTATCTATATCATATTTTTTTCTTGCGGTAGCATTTATTTTATATGATTTAAAATTTGTTCCAATCTCAAATAGAATGCTTTTAAGTATTCTAGTTTCAATTCTGACACCATAATTAGTTTCATACAATATATCTGAAAATCTATTCAACATAAAGAATCCTTTAACATCGACAGGGATTTTTTTAATTGAAAACTTTCTCAACCCAATAATATCAATCCCTGTGAGTGTGTTTGAATTTTCACTTTTAATATCAAGCTGCAACCCTCCCTCAATATTATAATTTTTAAATTGATAACTTCCTCTATATAAATTATTTACGAAAGTACCGCCTGAAACATTATTTTCCCCAATATCTATATAAAATTGGAGGTTCAGTTGTGCATTATTTTCATGAATGGCAGAAAAAAAGATCAATATTAACAATAAGTATTTCAAATTAGATTTCTTTAAACCCATTGTGCATTATGCTTAAATATAAACAAGTCGCAAATGTACGAAAGAATACTGGAAGTTTTAAGAAAAATGTCAAAGGTGTAAACCAAAAATTAATGATTTAGAACTTATCGGCTTAAGTCTAACGCCTAGTTTTTAGGAGTTGACAGTGAGAATAATTTATTCAGAAAACTTCCTGATGCTATTTATGAAAAAATTGAAAGAAGTCTCTATAATCATAGAAAAAGAAAATTAGTAAATTATTCTTGATTTTATACGATTAAAACAAGAATAATAGCTAAAATAACTGACTTAACAACTATTCAATATATCAACAAATTTATATTTGATAGAAATATTAACAATATTTAAATTAGCATTATTTAAAATGAACAACGGGTAATTTAAATTAATTATATAATTCAAAATGATTAAATTTGCACGAATTTAATATTTATGTTAATAGTTTGGCACGTATTTTAGCTTTTGATTTTGGCACAAAAAGAACAGGTATTGCAATAACTGACGAGTTGCAAATTATAGCCTCAGGCTTAACTACAGTTGATACTAAAAAGATATTTTCTTTTTTAACTGAATACCTTAAAAATGAAAAAGTTGAATTATTTATTGTTGGTGAACCAAAACAACTAAATAATACTGAAAGTGAAAGTGAGCAATTTATAAGACCTTTTATAACAAAATTAAATCAAACTTTTCCAAAGATTCCAATAAAGCGGGTTGATGAGCGTTTTACTTCTAAAATAGCATTTCAATCAATGATTGATAGTGGTTTGAAAAAAAAACAACGTCAAAACAAAGCGCTGATAGATGAAATTAGTGCTACATTAATTTTACAATCTTATTTACAACAACATGAGAGATAATATTTTTAGACGAATATATGTCTTCTCAAGAAGAAAATACCGCGTTCTGTTTAAGAAGAAATACAGCAAAAAAGATCAGGCGGTTTTAAAGGATACAAACTTTGTAATTATAAGTGATAATTGTTGGGGTGGTTTTACATATCAATGGCTTAACCGCCCTTATAATTCTCCATTTACCGGTCTGGCAATTTTTGGAAATTGTTATATAAAACTACTTTCTAATTTTGATTACTACTTAAATTTACCATTAAATTTTGTAGACAAAAGTAAATACAAACACAGAGAAATAAATTACCCTTTAGCTAAATTAGGTGACATTGAACTTCATTTTACTCATTACAAAACAAAAGAAGAAGCAACGATAAAATGGGAACGAAGAACAGAAAGAATGCTAAAAGAAACTAATAGAGATAATTATGTTTTTATGCTATCAGACGCTTGGTATGCTTCAGAAAAAAACTTTAAAGATTTTAATAATTTACCTTTCAAAGGTAAATAATCCCCGAGGCATTATTATTAGAATAAGTTTAACTGTATATCTTTGTGTAGAACTTCATACTCCTTTTCTAATCCTTGATTCTTAACATATTCTGCTATAATTTTCTCATTACCGTGACGACCAACTGTATTAAT
>Ga0190303_1000001_pt1 | contig 179276 bp, 181 predicted proteins | sample 48700701_MG_FD_161672 | JGI IMG/M metagenome (GOLD analysis project Ga0190303, IMG submission 161672) | Hydrothermal vent sediment bacterial communities from Southern Trench, Guaymas Basin, Mexico - 4870-07-0-1_MG | ecosystem: Environmental > Aquatic > Marine > Hydrothermal vents > Sediment ... | reverse complement strand
AACTATTTTACTTATTTCTTCTTTAACTCCCGTTTCTTTATTTCTCGCCATAGTTGTAGAATATAGTGTAATAAAACTTCTACCATTTTTCGCTCTTTGAGCTCCAGTTGCGGTATCACATTGTCCACCAGTTCCACTAAAATGTCTCGTTCCAATTGATTCACTACAACATTGTCCCGTTAAATCAACTTCAATAGTTGTATTTATTGATACTTGATTATCATTTAATCCGATAACACAAGGATCATTAACGTAATTTCCATCTCTAAATAAAATTCCTGTATTTTCATCAAGAAAATCATATAATTCTCTCGTACCATAAGCAAATGCACAAACCATTTTTCCTGGATGTAACGTTTTTTTCTTATTTGTAATAACTCCAGCTTTATATAAATTCATAAAACCTGTAGTTAACATTTCTGTATGAACACCTAAATCTTTTTTATGTATCAATGCAGCAGCAACTGCGTTAGGTATACCCCCAATTCCTAATTGAATTGTATCTCCATCGTTAATATGTTCAGCAACAAAATTTCCAATTTTAATATCTTTTTCATTAGGTTCCACATCCGGAAGAGTTGGAACTTCGCTGTCTATTTTAACAAAATAATCTATTTCATCTTCGTGAACCTCTAAATCACCAAAAGTTCTTGGTAAAAGAGGATTAATTTCTAAAATTACAATATCTGCGGCTTCAATCATTTTTTTCTCATAAACATTAGATAAAGAAAGAGAAACATACCCATGTTTATCTGGAGGAGTTGCATTTCCAACATAAATATTAGGTTTTTTATATTCAATTCTCTGTACTCCAGCATTATGAAGTTGATTTGGAATAAATGAAATGTTTTTATTTTTAAAAGCTTTTCTTAAATCCGCAGAAAAAAACCAACTATTAACATCAAATATATCTTTATATTTTTCATTTGCCATATATTCATAATTTGAAAGTGGTAAACAATTATCAACTGTAATTTTTTGTACTCTATTGCTAATTTCATGTAATCTAGTGAAAAATTCTCTTCCTTCAGCCGCACACATTCCAGCTACTATATAATCATTGTCTTTTACTAAATTCAAAGCTTCACTTATAGTAATTATCTTTGCCATGCTATACCTCCTCATACAAATGATGGTATAGGGTAAAATACCCTATACTCACATTTATATTATTATATAATCTAATTAATTACCAAGAATTGTGTCAATTGATTCAATTGGTTCAACAACATTCCAAACATATCCTTCAGGATTGTCACCAGCAGCAGGAATAATTGCAGCCTTAGTTAACGCCATTGATTGTGTTCCTACTCTTGAACCATTTGCGAAATCAATCATTCCACCAAACGGATTTTGTATAGGTGCTTCTTCCATTGCATTAATAAAGTTTTCCCATGTAAGTTCTGCATCTCCAACACGATCAAGACCTTCAACAAAGAATGACGCAGCAATCCAACCAGTCATTGCATAAACACTTGATACATAGTCATTATTGAATGTAGACATTTCTTGAACAAATAAATCATATTCTGATGTAGGTGTAACTCCATCTGCTTCAAAGAAATTAACCCAAGCTCCAGCATATACGTCAAATGAATCAAATGTATCTTTTATTAATGCAGCAAAAGATGGAGATGCATTTACATATGATGTAATACAATCAACATCACTACCTGCAACTTCTAAAGCTTTAATTGCAGTAGCAGCACTAGCTTGATTTGCAGCAATAATAATAAAATCAACATCTGCTTCAACAATAGTTATTGCTGCAGCAGATAAATCTGCAGAAGCATATTCGATTTCTGCTTTTACCAAAGTTACTCCTTGGTTAGCTGCTTCAATTTCAATCCCTTGTAACATGCTAGTTCCAGAATCATCATTTGAATAAATAACACCAATTTTCGAAGCTCCAAAATCTCCGACTGCACGAGCAACCATTACTTGTCCTTCTGCAGGATAAAGAGGTTGTACTGGGAATGAAGCTCTTTCATTTCCAGTTGCTTCAGCATTATATAATGTTCCTACACCAGTAGCATAGTAAACACGTGGAATTCCTACTTCTTCTAAATAACTTTCAGTTGCACCAATAATTGGTGTACCAAAGTGTCCAACAAATGCAAAGATTTGATCATCTTCAACTAATCTTTCAGCATAAGTTAATCCAGTAGCTCCATTAAATTGATCATCATAATGAACAAAATCAATTCTTCTTCCATTTACTCCACCATTTGCATTTACCATTGCAAAATATGCTTCAATCCCCGCATTAAATGGTAACCCTACAAATGCTAACCCACCAGAAGTTGCTGCTGAATTCCCAACAAGTACTGTTGTATCAGTAACTCCTTGAGCTGCGTTATCTTCTTTTTGACACGCAGATAATGAAACAACAAATAATACTAATGTTAATAAGATAAATACTTTTTTCATTATTTTTTTCCTCCTATTTTTTTTACTGAATATCTTTATTCAGTTTGAATCTATTTTCCTAAATATGCTTCAACTAATTTTGGATCATTAATTAATTTATCGGAAGGCCCTTCCATAATCAATTCCCCTACTTGAATTACATATGCGTAATCTGATATTTTTAATGTTTGTAACGCGTTTTGTTCTACGATTAGAACTGTAACTCCTTCGTTTTGAAATTCTTTTATAATTTTAAATATATCTCTAACAATAAGTGGAGCAAGTCCAAGTGATGGCTCGTCTAAAACTAATAATCTTGGATTTCCCATCAATGCTCGAGATATAGCTAACATTTGTTGTTCTCCCCCAGATAATGTATTAGCCATTTGTTCTTTTCTTTCTTCTAATACTGGAAAATAGCTATATGCTCTTGCCTTATTATTACTAATAATTTCATTTCTAGTTAAAGCAATTTCTGTATTAAGTATTTCTTCATCGCTCATAGTTTGTTTCATATTTGAAACTATTTTTTTAATTCTTTTTGTTTTAGCAATATCAAATATTTTAGAAACTAAAACTTTTCCTTTTTTAACCTTAAATGCACCAATTCTTAAATTATCTTCAACCGATAAATCAGTAAAAACTTGTCTACCTTCTGGTGATTGAATAATTCCTAATCCTGTGATTTTTTCTGGTGGTAATTTTGAAATATCTTTTCCATCAAAAATAACTGATCCAGCTTCACTACCAATTAATCCTGATATTTTCTTAAGTAGTGTCGTTTTTCCTCCACCATTTGCCCCAAGGATAGCGACTATGCTTCCTTTTCTAACATTTAACGATACCCCTTTTAATGCTTTTATTTGTCCATAACTTACATGTAAATCTTTGACTTCCAATAAATTGCTCATTAGTCATCATCCTTTCCTAAGTAAGCTTCTTGAACAATTGGATTTTTTTGTATTTTTAATGGAGTGTCCATTGCTAAAAACTTCCCGAAAGATATTACACAGATTCTATCACAAACTTGCATTACAAATCCCATATCATGTTCAACTAGTAAAATAGAACATTTAAACTTATTTTTAATTGAAATTATCAAATCTGATAATTCTCCTGTTTCTTGTTCATTTAATCCAGCTGCGGGTTCATCTAAAATTATCAATTTTGGGTTACTCATTAATGTTCTCGCAATACCTATTTTTTTAAGAATACCATAAGGTTGTCCACTAACATATTGATCTTTCAATTGAATTATTCCCATAAATTTAAGAATTTCTTCAGCTTTTTTTCTGTATTTTTTTTCTTCAAGTTTTGCTTTTTTTGTACGTAAAATATGCGCAATCATGTCAGTTTTAAATAATGAGTGTGCTCCAATTAATAGATTGTCAATAATTGATAAGTCGGAAACTAATTCAACATTTTGAAATGTTCTTACTAATCCTTCATTTACAACTTTATTAACATGAACATCATTAAGATTAACTACTTCTCCTTCTTTATTTCTAAATAAAATAGTCCCTTTTTTATCATCATAAAATTGGGTAACACAATTAAATACAGTCGTTTTCCCAGCACCATTAGGACCAATCAATCCTACTATTTCGTCTTCTTTAATATTAAACGATAAATCATTAACAGCTTTTAATCCTCCAAATGACATCTCTAAGTTTTTAATATCAAGAAGTACTCCTTTTTCTATACTATACATCTTCTTTTACCTGCTTTATCTCTTGAATTTTAGTTTTGCCATTTTTATACTTATAATATATTTTTTTTACGTCTTGTATAACATATATAAGTCCATGAGGATAGTACATAATAATAACAATGATTAATACTCCAGAGAATATGTATGCTACTCCATTAACTCCGCTAAATATATCCTCAAGCCATAAACTAGGAACACCATAAATAATAAATACCCCTAGGAATGTTCCGAATATTGATTTAATACCCCCAACAACAACCATTGCTAATATTAATAATGTTAACATTAAATTCCAATCTAATGGTTGTACATATCGGTAAAAAGAAGCAAATAATATTCCTCCGATTGTTGCATATATAGTAGCGATTAAAAATGAGAGTAATTTATATTTTGAAACATTGATTCCCATTGCTTGAGCAGATGAATTACTTCTACTCATTGCCATAAAAGATCTTCCAGTTTTACTGTTAATAAGGTTATACATTACTACCATCATAATTACCATCATTACTACTAGCAACATATATGTCCAATTTCTATTTAATCTAACAAGACCAAATAATAATGGATATTCATAATGAACTCCTCCGAAAGCATTTGTAAACCAAACTACTCTTCTAAATATTTGACTAAATATTTCACCAAGCGCAAGGGTTCCGATTGCCAAATAAACTCCTTCAACTTTTAATGAGAACAATCCAACAAACAACCCTATTATTGATGAAACTATTAAAGTTGCTACTATCGATAGTTCATATGGCAATCCCAATGATGAAAAATAAACTACTGAATATGCTCCAAATCCAACAAATCCAGCTGTTCCTAAACTCATTAATCCTGAAAATCCAAGTAATATATTTAGTCCTAATGCTACTATTGTAAATATTATAATATATGCAAATAATGATACTGTTGAATATCTTATAATTCCAATATTTGATAATAACGGTACTACAGCTAATAAAACTCCAAATGCCATAAATCGAGAATACATACTTTTTTCTAATTTAGTTTTGATAATTTTTATAAAGTGCATCATTTTATCAAAAAATTTAGAGAAAAAATTCGGTGTTTTTTTATTTAATGTTTTTTCCATTTTTTTTACCTCTAAACTTTCTTAATAAGTTTCTTACCAACTAAACCTACCGGCTTGAAAAATAAGAAAATCATAATAACAATATACACTATTACTGTATTCCATGTTGAAGTTACATAATACGCTGTTAAATTTTTAGATAAAGAGATTATGTAAGCTCCTATTACAGGTCCGTAAAATGTTTGAAATCCACCTAATACACATGCAAAAAATGCGTTTATTTGAACATCATTCATCATATTAATATCTACAGCCGTTTGTGGCGCAATAATAATTGCCGCTAATGTCCCGAAAGCAGCTGCAGTAGCCCAAGACATAAGAGTAACGTTTTTTGTTGGAACTCCCATTAATTTTGATACAACTTCATTTGATGCAGTTACTCTAATGGCTAATCCCCAATCAGTAAATTTTAAAAACCAAAATGCACCACCCATTAATAAAATTGACAATCCAATTGTAAATAATGCATTATATCCTATAGATGCTCCTAAAATGTCTATTTGGGTTGAATCTGTAAATGGAATAAATTTTGGCATTGGGATTGGTTCAACACCGAATATCATTGGAATAAATCCAATGATTACAATGATCAATCCTAAAGTAATAATTTCTTTTCCAGATGATCCAACTTTTGATGCAGGTCTAATAAATATCGTATCAATTATAAAACCTGTCAAAATAGCAGTAATTATAGAGATTGGAACAACTGCCCAAATACTCCATCCCCATTTAACTAGAATTGTCGCAGCAACAAAAGCATTTAAAGTTCCAATTGCTCCTTGTGCAAAATTTGCTGTTTTACTTGTCTTAAATATTAACACTACCCCAAGTGCTGCCAACGCATAAACACTTCCTGTTTCTAAACTTCTTAATAATAGTGATACAAATACACTCATATTAACCCCACCTCACAATACTAGATGCCCATACATATCCTATTCCAGCCGCTAATAAACAAATATTATCTCCTGAACTTATAATTCCCTTTTCGTTCGCTAAATGAAGCGATAATATTTGATCGATTTGTCCTATATGTCCATAATCTTCAAGATACATTGTTTGTTTATCAGATAAATGTAATTCTTCAAGTATATTTTTATGTCCTGAACGCTTAATATGAAGAATAGCTAAATAGTCTATATTTGATCTTTTTAAATTAGATTTTCTTAATGATTCATCAACACAAGTTAACCAATTTTTTAAAGATACTTCGTTTAATCTATCTTTCATTTTTTTTGCATCCATTAACCTTAAAGATTTATATGCCCTATCTACATTATCTTTTGTAATCGGATTACAACTTCCTCCAATTACAACTCCTGCCGTTCTTGCTAGTGTTCCATCTGCAATAATATGAGATCCTAAAATCAAATTTTTATTATAGTTTTTTTTAATTATTAAGGCCCCAGCTCCTGCTGATAGGTTATACATCATTGACATGTCTTTATCGCTATAATCGACTAAATCACCATTTCTGTATCCACCAACAATCATAATTGTATTAATTTCATCATCTGCAATTAACATATCTTTTGCTATTTTTAAAGCAGATACACTTGTACAACATCTATTTTGTAAATCAATACCCCAGGCGTTATATGCGCCTATTTTACCTTGCACATATAACGCTGAAGTTGTAAGAGGGTACTCTTTCCATTCTTCAGTAATTGATAAAATTACATCAATTTCTAAAGGATCTACATCCGTATTATTTAAACAATCCAGTGCTGCTAAATAACTCATTTCTTGAGCACCTTCATCTTTATTAGCGTATAATACTTTTTTTATTCCTAATTTTTCTATGACAGCTTCTTCTGTCCAAATACCGTTTGTTTGTTTAGCAATCTCTTTCGCAGTTTTGAATTGTTTTGGTAAATATATACCTGTACCTACAATTCCTATTTTTATATTTTCGGACAAGATCTCACCTCCATATTTAATTTTTTATTATAATCTCATTCCACCATTTACATCTAGGTTATGTCCAGTAACATATGAAGATTCATCACTTGCTAAAAATAACACTGCATTCGCAATTTCATTAGGTTGTCCTAATCTTTTAAGCATTGTTAATTTTGCGAATTTCTCTAACAGCTCTTCTGGAACAGTTTTAAGTATATCTGTCATAACATATCCAGGAGACACAGCGTTAACTCTTACTGGTACAGCTTTTCTTGCAAATTCTTTTGCCCATGTTTTTGTAAGTCCGATTAATCCAGCTTTTGTAGCTGAATAATTAGCTTGTCCAATATTTCCGTATTCTCCAACAATACTTGAAATATTAATAATTGATCCTCCACCTTTAAGTTCCATATGAGGTCCTATATATCTAACTAAGTTAAATACACCTTTTAGATTTACATCTATTACGAAATTCCATTGTTCATCAGTCATTTTTCTTGTCATTGAATCTCTTGTTACTCCAGCATTATTAACTAATATATCAATTCTTCCATATTTTTCTTCTATTGTATTAAAGAAATCAAGACATGCTTTTGAATCCGCTACGTTTAAAATATAACTACTAACATTTTCATTTTCATACGATAATTCAGTCATATCTGCAACAACTACTTGAGCACCTTCACTTGCAAATTTTAAAGCAATTTCCATTCCAATCCCTTTTGCTCCTCCAGTTACAACTGCTACTTTATCTTTTAATCTCATTCCTAATTTACCTCCATATTTTTAACGATAATTGCGGTTCCCATTCCTCCACCAATACATAATGATGCTAATCCGTATTTGGTTTTTCTTTTAAGCATTTCATGAATTAATGTTGTTGTTATTCTATTACCACTTGCTCCAACAGGATGTCCTAAAGCGATAGCTCCACCATTAACATTAGTTCTTTCAAGAATTTGCTCTCTTGTTAAATTATGTTGTTCTACTAAATCATGAATTACTCCTAAACTTTGAGCTGAGAATGCTTCGTTTAATTCTAAAAGACCCATATCAGCTAAAGTTAAATCTATATTTGCAAATACATTTTTAATAGCCGGAACAGGCCCTAATCCCATATATAATGGTTCTACCCCGCCTTGTCCAATGCTAACTATTTCAACTAATGGTTTTAGATCATATTTCTTTAATGCTTCTTCACTAACTAAAAGCATAAAACTAGCTCCATCATTTATACCAGAACTATTCCCTGCAGTAACACTACCATCTTTTTTAAATGCAGGTCTTAATTTACCTAATTTTTCAATATTTGTAGCACGATTAGGATATTCATCTGTATCTACAATAGTTTCTCCTCTTCGAGTTTTCACTATTACTGGAACAATTTCTTCTTTGAATCGTCCATTATCAATTGCTTTAATTGCTTTTACTTGTGATAACATCGCAAATTCATCTTGTTCTAATCTTGATAAATTATACTTATCTGCAATGTTTTCTGCAGTAATACCCATATGAACGTTATTAAATACATCAGTTAAGGCATCATCTATCACATGATCTTTCATATTTATTCCGCCCATTTTTATTCCTTTTCTTACTTTTGAAGGTAATATAAATGGTGCTCCACTCATAGATTCTGTTCCCCCAGCAAGAACTACATTATGAAATCCTGCTTTGATACTTGTATATGCATTCATTATACTTTTCATTCCACTACCACATACCATATTTAAACTGTATGCTGGAACAGAAATTGGTATCCCTGCTCCAATAGAAACTTGTCTACCTAACCCTTGACCTATACCCGCAGGTAATATATTACCAACAATTAATTCATCAATGTCTTCCTTTGGAATATTATTCTCATCTAAAATTGCTTTTACAACAGTTACTCCTAGTTCAGCTGGATGAACTGATCCTAAAGCTCCTAAAAATGAACCGATTGGGGTTCTCTTTGCTGAAACGATATAAACTTTGCTCATGATTTCCTCCTATTTATTATTATTGTTGAACTTTTTTTCTAAACCTTGATTTTTAATATCCTATCATTTATACTAATCATGACGTATATAATAATTCATTTTATGAACAGGTATTCATAACCTGAGGGGTTATTCATATATTAGCATAAAGCGTTTTCATTGTCAACGCACTAAAAAAATATTTTTCAATATTAAGGAGAGATTATTATGTTCCAAGAAATAGAAATTCCAACTACAAGAAATGGAAAAGCTACTTTTAATCTAATTGTAGAGGCAACAATAGAATTATTTTATAAGAAAGGATTTCACAATACTACAATTTTAAATATAACTAGTTCCGCAGGAGTTGGTGCTGGTACATTCTACTTATATTTTCCAAACAAACTTTCAATATATAAATTCATACTTAATAAATTTCAACACGAAATTAGAAGAACTATTTCTGAAAAGGTGTCAGAAGTTGATGGCAGATTCGAAAAAGAAAAAGTAGGGATTAAGGCATTCATAAACTACGCTATCGAAAATCCTCATTCTTACAATATTATTTGGGAATCTCTTTTTGTTGATAAAAATCTTTTTATAGAATACTATGATGAATTTGCTAAAAAATATGAAAAAGGTCTTAATCAATCTATTATTGATGGTGAAATGAGAGATGTAAATACAGAGTTAGTCTCATATGTTTTAATGGGTGTAAGTAATTTTATAGGTTTAAAAGTATTACTTAACTTAGGGAAAAATAACGATGATATAGATAAAATAGTTTCAGATGTTATGAATATCTTTAAAACGGGTATTTTTATATAACACAATTAAAAACACTTATGTCCCATCTTTTGGGTTAAGTGCAATTTATGATGGTGTTTAGTACAATATAACAAATTCTTTTTTATTAAATCACCACCTAAAATATCGGCATCAAAAAACCACCTAAAATAGGTGGTTTTTACTTATTACTTGTTTTCAGTGACTTGATGAATAACAAGTTGTGGAAATGGAATATTAATACCATTCTCATCTAACACTCTCTTTAATTCTTTATTTAAAAATCTTCTTACATTAATACGATCCTTTTCCTCACATTGAGCAACAACTCTTACAACTACTGATGAATTTCCTAATTGTTCAACACCATCATAAATTGGACCTTCAATAATCTCAGGAATTTTTTCTTTAATACTAGGTAAATTGCTTTTGATAATCTTTTCGACTTTATCAATATCTGCACTATATTCAATAGAAATTTCAGATATTGCAAATGACAAATCATCAGATAAATTAATAATTTCACGGATATCAGAATTCGCAATAATTAAGACATTACCAAAAATATTTTTAATACGTGTATTTCTAGGACCTATTTCTATAACTTCACCTCTAAAGTCATCAACTTCAACAAAGTTACCTACTATAAATTGTTTTTCGAAAATAATAGATAATCCAGCAAAAACATCTTCTAATATTCCTTGGGCACCAAATGACACAGCTAAGCCAACAATTCCAGCTCCAGCTAACAATGTAGGTGTTGGAACATTCCATGCAGATAATATAAGAATTAACGCAGCAATCATACAACCAAATTTAACAATCGACGTAACGAGAATACCAATTGTTTCATTTCTTCTGTTATTTCTTGTCAATAATTTAATAATAATAGAGATAACATAGAATACGATACCGATAAATAATATAATAGCTATACTTTCCAGAATATTAATATAATTGTTTTTAATTAGACTACCAATATCAAAAAATTTACCGATTGAACTATCAATAACACTTGCAAAAGCAGTACCTGGAAATAAAACACTAGAAAAACTACCAATTAAAATAAACGTAATAATAATAGCTAAAACAATCCATTTATGTAAATCTAACCTACTCTTTTTTTCTTTCATTGTTCTTCCTCCTATTCAAAAATAATAATATCAATGATTTGTCTTATTGAATAATCAAACTGACTTCTTATACCTATTGTGATTTGATATGTAGAAGTTGTTGGTATAAATATTGTAAATGTGATTATTTTATCATTACCACTATCATTAAATAAATAAACTCCACTATCTAAATATACATTATAATCACCACTTGTATCATAGGAATCATAATATACATTTTGAAAATAATCGTTAGGATCATTTAGGATAATTGATACTTCCATATAAGTATCAAATGTTTCCACATTATAACTATATGTATAAATATCAAGTGTCGTTATTTCTTCCTGATAAATAGTCTCTTGTTCTCGCCTTAAGGTTAGCGGATTTGTATATGTTGCGATACACTCTAAAACATATGTTGTATTAGGTGATAACTCATTAATTACAAATTCATTCCCTCCGAATTCATGGCCTTCTTCTAATTCATTTTGATCAAAAATTATTTGATCTGTTCTTATAAGTAAATCATTTTTATAAATATTCATTTCATAACTGACATCACTAACATCCATATCGTTATATATAAAGAATCCAATCTCTTCACTATTGATATAGTCCGTATAGAGTGATGTATATAGCCTAAATGGTGGTGTTACCCAAATCTCATCAAGCAATTCAATACCTTCTGCCGTAGTACCTTCAAGATATATATGAAAAGCCTCAGATGTATATATATCCGACAACTCAATATTTACTCGTGATGAAGTAATAGGAATTGATGAATATTGCATTTCAGTATCATGTTCCGTAATATAACCATAATATAGATTAACCGAAATATATTTTAAATTAGGATCATAAATGGACACATCAACATAATAGTGTGTTAAATAATCAGTATCATCTGGTGTCACAGATAAAATCGTACCACCAATTTTATCATTAGTTGTAATCAACAAGGTATCCAGTCGCTCTTGCCCAAAACCTTTATTGCCATAAACACTTAACCGATATTCAGTATTATTTTCTAAATTATCAAAATAACCTGAGTTTTCACCCAAGCTAATAGATTGTTCATAATATTCTAATTGATTTTCAAGTACAACAAAAAGAGTAGATAAATCTAAAGCATTTTCCTCATCAGTAACATTTACTTGGTAAACAACTTCTTCGCTTAATGCAACAGCTTTAATAACTTCAGCTTTAGGAGATGCTGGAATTAAAGTTACAACAGCAACCACAGCAACTGTAGACATAGCAAAAGTAGACATTAAATCTTTGATTGCTTCAAAACGTCTTTTTGTTTCTTCATTTTTCTTTCTGCGAGATTTTGACATGATATACTCCTTAATTAGTATCTATAAAAACAAAAGTATTATCGTGGTGCGTCTTTACTTTATTATACACATAAAATCATTAATTAGAACTATATCTTAAAAAAAGGTAGTGTAAAATGGTTTTGGAAAAGTATTTAAAAAGGATAAGCTCCTAAGATATAATAAAAGTACAACCAATCATCATAAAGGAGCCCATCACATGTCTATTATAAATTATAAGTACGGAAAAATCATTAAGAATTGTATAAAAAATGCATTTGGTAAAGAAATCAAATTGAAACTAATTGATAACTATCTTGATTTTTTTAATTATTTAGATGGCTTTTTACTTAAAATAATTAGGAAGTCTATCATTGATTCTTTTGAATCTATTGATATAGAGTATAAAAATTCAACTCTTAGAAAACAGCTTTACTACACTAAGGGTTTATATCCCAGAACGATAATGACCCTCTTTGGTGAAATCACTTTTGAGCGTGAGTATTACGTTCCGAAGGATCGTAATATTGATGGGTTCTTTTATGTTGATAAGTTGTTTAACTTACCTAAAAGAGATTATTATAATCCAATGATTAAAGCTCTTATAATCGAAAAGAGCGCTCAATATTCTTATACCCAATCAGGTAAGAAACATGTTTATGCATAAGGAAACAACCATGAAATTCTAGAGTAAAGTTTGTCTACGGTGGAAATACCCCTCTCTCAAAATTTAACCGTGTAAGAAAACAGGTAGCAAAATCAACTTATTATTCTTTATTTATAATTACGCAGATTTTACTTTGGCTTTGCTTGTGGCCAAAATAATTTTGTTATATCTTTCTTTTTTGGTTTTAGTTGAAATAGCCTTTGATTTGTAATTACACTATCTAATCCACCAAAACCTTCTAGGTATTCTCCTACCTTAAGATATGTTAAATTATATTTTAACTTTCTCAATACTAGATTATAGTTAAGTCTAGTATATAACCCAGTTTTAAATCCGTTTCTCCTAGAGAGTTTTAAGAAGTAATTAAGTCTCTCTTCTTCCCACTCTCCCCCTAAAAACAGCACACACGAAACTTGATTTTTATATTTCGTAATTAAACTCATAAAAATATCTTCTGTCAACAAGACACCATTGTTTTTATCATGTAAAAATGGACTATGACAATTAACACAGTGACCTCCACATCCAGTAATGGCAAAAGCTAGAGAAATTTCAGTGGGAATTTCATTAAATACAATTGAATAACTATAATAGTTCATTAGCACTATATCTTTTCTTTGCCTCTATTTGTCTATCTTTCGAGAAGTTCTTTATCCTCTTTAAATATCCAATTACTCTAGTAGCATAATCAACATCATAACTTGAACATCGAGGGCATTTATTATGAGTTGCTTTATCAATATGTCCACACGAATTGCAAATTGTATTTTTAACATTAATAGTCCAATAATTTGTCTTATTAATTGCTGCTACTTTTAATAATTTTAAATATTGTTCATAATCTAAGTGTTCTTCCAAATTTAAGTGTAGTGCACTACCTCCATCAAGGTATTTAGTATACATATCTCCGTGCAAAATAAATTTATCTATCGGGTTAGTTAACTCGTCTTCAACAATATAAAAATAACTATTATAACATTCACGTTTTACAACAAGATTATCTCGTAAATCCCATCGTGAATTTTTAACACCTAAGTTTTCTGCTGGTACAAATTCAGTATTAAACATTACACCAAATACTTTTTTAGCAAGCTTATTTTCATCAAAAATCGGCTTTAGAATATTATTAACAAAGTCCTGATAGTTTTTATTATCACTAATTCTAATATCTAAAAATTCAGCTGCTTCAATTAATCCATTAATCCCAATAGTTAGAAACTGTTTTTCCAAGCTTATAAATCCTGAACTATAAGCAGGAAGTAAATCATTTTTAAGAAACTCTTTAATGATTGAATAGTAAGCAAATTGATATTTATGTATCTTTTTTACTTGTTCCCTTATATCTATCTTTTTTTGAACTAAACGATTAAGATTCATAGTAATAACATTAATGCTTCCAGTAGATACTCCTCCTGCTCCTAAAGAATAACTAAATGTATTATTAGATAGTTCGTTTCTTAGTCGACAACACGAGGCTAAACTATCAGCCTTTTCACTCATATAGATAAATACACTTTGTCCTTCACTCAACTCTTTAGCTGTAACTCTTTTATATTCCTCATCAAATACATCGTTGTTTTTTGTTAAAAGAGCTATTGTTACTACTGGAAAAGTTAGCAATGATTTTTCTCTCTCTAAATTAAACCATGACAAGAATTTTTGTTGAAGTTTATTCAAACTTTCCCAATGAGGAATAGAACCATCAGGAAATACAAAATCTGAAAATATTGCTTTAAAATAATATTTATCAAAGATTGAAATGTTCCAGAATACACTTTGATATCCTCTCGCTGCGGCTGGTTGATTTATTGAATAAACAACTTGTTGAAAATAACCATCTATTTTCTTGTTAATTGTTTTAGGTTTTTTTTCAATAGTAACAATTTTATCATATTCTATATAGTAATTATCTCCCCATTCTTTTCGTGCATAATAATCGAAATACATTAAGAATTCTACTGTAGCTATTGCTCCAGCAAACTGACTTGCCAATGCAAATACTAAATTGATGAACGAACCACAAAATGAATCAATATTTTTGGGTGGTTTAGAGTCTCCTCCTAACCCTTGTAATCCTTCGAATAAAAAGGGGTACATACTAACACTGGCACAATAAGGTTTTAATGAAGTTTCATCATGTGTATAAATTTCATGCGATTCAAGTTGTCTTATATATTCTTTACTTAAATCTTCATTATATAGTTGCTTTATTTTTTCATACATTAAATGTCGATTTAATATGATTTTATCAAATTTATTAAGTTCTTCACTCAAAGTCGCAATATTCTTTGATGTAATATTAGCATTAGAATCATATTTCGATGCAGTTGCTGCATTACTGTTTCCCATATAATTGTCAACTATTTCAATATTTCTTTGTAAGGTTGTTTTCATTTTCTTTTTCTCCTTTTTTATAATAAAAAAACTATCCAATGTATGGATAGCCCAAAAAGGTTCCATACATCCTGTCCCCAGGGAATGTATTGAGTGAGTATCTGGCTTTACAGTTACTGGGGTAGCATAGGGAATTATCCTATTTCCTCACTTAATATTACTAGTTAAATACTACTTCATATAAAATGTTTTGTCAATATAAAAAGCATTACAATAGTGTAAAATGATTTTGGAAAAGTTATTAAAAAAGTATAAGTCTTTTGATATAATAAGAGTACGATCAATCATTATAAAATGGAACCTATAAAAGTGGTGTTTTTAATGAAAACATAAATAAACCAAGAAGAAAAATGTCTCACTATTTCTTTTTATTTAGTTATATCCCCCTTCTTGACACAGAACCAAAAAAGCTAAGAGAATTTTCTCTTAACTTTGTTTAAAATTAATATATTAATCTTTTATAAAGAATACATTAATATATTTTTTACATCTTCTTTTGTCAAAGGAACAAATCTTCCAAGTGTTTTATCTTTCACAGATTTAGAAGCTAATTCATCTAAATCTGGGTTAATAATTCCAACATCTTTTAATGACAATGGCATATCAAGCGAACGATAAAAATTAAATACTTCCGATATTCCTTGAACTGCGACATGTGCTTTATTTAATTCAGGTTCAATACCCCAAACATTCACTGCAAATTCATAGAATTTATCAATATTATCTTCATTTAAAATATGTTTCATCCAGTGTGGTGCAAGAATTGAAAGACCATCTCCATGAGCGATATCATAATAAGCACTTAAAACATGTTCAGTTGTATGGTTAAATCCTTCAAAATCTTTTGAGAAACCTGTTATTCCATTTAATGCCAATGTACTTGAAAACATTAAGTTAGCTCTTGCTTCATAGTTATTTGGTTCTTTTAATGCAATTGGACCATAATGGATGATTGTTTTCATTATAGCTTCACATATTCTATCATTCAAGTATGACTTTTCATTGCTAAAATAAAATTCATAAACATGTGTTAAAGAATCAACTATCCCACATCCTGTTTGATGTTTAGATACAGTATAAGTTACCGTTGGATCTAATATTGAAAACTTGGGATTAGTATAAGGGCTTCCCCATCCGTTTTTTTCTTTTGTAGTAAAATTAGTAACAACACTACCAGAATTCATTTCAGAACCAGTTGCCGCTAGTGTTAAGATAGACGCAATAGGTAACGCCCCTTTAGACTCAACTTTATACGAATAAAAATCCCAAGGATCTCCATCATATATTGCCGCAGAAGCTATTCCTTTTGATGCATCAATCACACTCCCACCCCCAACACCTAACACTAAATCAATGTGATATTTCTTACAAAGTTCTCCACCTTTTCTAATTGATTCAATTCGAGGATTAGGGTTTATTCCACCAAAATCAAATACATTTATATCTTCAGTTTTCAGCAATTTGATTACTCGCTCGTATAATCCTGATTTTTTAATGTTACTTTTACCATAAACTAATAAGATATTTTTACCAAATTCTTTACAAAGCTTTCCGACTTTATCAATTTCATCTTTTCCAAAATATATTTTTGTTGAATTATAAAAATAGAAATTTTTCAAATTTATCACCTCTTAAAATAATTATAACACTACTAATATTAATAAAATATTGTATTACTTTTTTTTCTTTATCTTAAGGTCAAAATAACATTAATTGTTTATTGCTCAATAATCTAAGATAAGCTATAATATATTTTGATGAGGTGATTAATTTGAAAGCAAAATTAAGCAAGTATTTAATAAATCAAAAACAGTTATTAAAAGCTATCGTTTTTGATTTATGTAAAGACTTTAAATATGTTAGTATTTTAGGTAGTGATACCATTGGAAATATTTATAATGTATCAAAAACGTCAAGCAGTGTTGGCGACTCAATGTGGGGAGAAAGAGGATTTGTTTTAAGAGTATATAATGGATACAATTATAGTGAATATTCTTTTAATAAACTTGACGATATTAGTTTTATCAAAAAACGCATAAAAGAAATCGCAAAAGATGATATTAATATTCTAATCAAAAAAGGAATTGATTTTCTTGAATATCCAATCATTAATGAAGAAGAAATTAATGATAATTATTTTTCTGATTTTGAAAAAAATCCTTTCACTGTTTCAAGTAAAGACAAACTGGCTAAAATGTCTGAATTAATGAATCAAGGGTTAAGTAAAAGTGAATACTTTATTGATTTTAGAGTTAGTTATGAAGAAGTTAAAATCTCAAAGATTTTTATATCTTCAAAAAAAGACTTAGCACAAAGTATTTTATATACAAATATATCTCTTGTTGGAATTGCTAGAAAAGATGGAAACATAAAATATGACTATAAAGGGATGAGTGGACTTAAAGGGTATGAAATTTTTGAAGATGCATACAAAAATATTGATGCTGTAACGACAAGTGTTATTGAATTACTAGACGCTAAAAGAATAAAACCTGGCACTTATGATATAATATGCGATCCTGATGTTAGTGGTTTAATTGCTCATGAAGCTTTTGGACACGGAGTTGAAATGGATATGTTTGTTAAAAATCGTGCAAAAGGACAAGAATTCATTAATAAAGCTGTTGCTAGTGAAAAAGTAAATATGAGAGATGGCGCACAAAGTGCGACAGAAGTTGGTACTTATCTATTTGATGATGAAGGCACATTTGGTACTGATACACTAATTATTGAAAATAGTATCCTAAAATCAGGAATTAGTGATTTGTTGAGTGCTTTAAAACTTGGCACAGTTCCAACTGGAAATGGGAGAAGAGAAAGTTTTGAAAGAAAAGCATACGCTCGTATGACTAACACTTTCTTTGAAGGTGGAAATGATAAATTAGAAGATATGATTTCTTCAATCAAAAAAGGTTATATGTTAGAAGGATATTTTAGTGGTATGGAAGACCCTAAAAACTGGGGAATTCAATGTATGATTGCTAAAGGTAGAGAAATTATTGATGGTAAGTTCACAGGTAATTTAGTTAGTCCTGTCTTACTTACAGGGTATGTTCCTGACTTATTAAAATCGATTTCAATGGTAACTAATAATCTTGAGCTTAGTGGTACAGGAGCTTGTGGTAAAGGTTATAAAGAGTGGGTAAAAGTATCTTCTGGAGGTTCTTATATCAAAGCTATTGGGAGGTTAGGTTAATGATTAAAGAAATAATTAGTTTATTAAAAGAAAAGAAAAATATTGATGAATTTAGAATTATATTAGAAAAAACTACTTCTAACGAACTATTCTTTATTAAAGATAAACTTAATATGTCACGAGGAAAAGATGTCACTCATATTAATATTACAATTTATCGCAACTTTAAAAAAGATGGTAAATCTTTTAAAGGATCCAGCACAACAAAAATATCTCCAACAATGTCAATAAAAGAAATTAATGATAAGGTAGATATGGCATCTTTGGCTGCATCATTCGTTAATAATCAATATTATGATTTAGTCGATCCAACTGATGATATTGCTCCTGAAATTAAAAGTAAATTTAGTGATGGTAATATCATTGAACACATTAGTTGCTTAGTCAAAGATTTATTTAGTGAAGAAAACACAGTCGAAGGCGCAAGTATTAATTCATGTGAATTTTTTATAAATAAAAAAAACATTAGACTCATCAATTCAAAAGGTGTAGATATTGAATATGATTTATATAACGGACAAATAGAACTAATAACGGAGGCTTCTTCAAAAACAGAAAGTGTTGAATTATTTGAAGTTTTAAATTTCTCTGATTATGATCCTGAATGGATCAAAAACATCGTCAAAGAAACATTGCTTAAAACCAAACTAAGAGCGAAAGCAATTCCGCTACCTTCAGTTAAAAATATTCCAATTATCTTAACTGGTGAAGCAGTAAAAACCTTCTTTGAATACTACTATGTAAAGGCTTCAGGAAAAATGGTTTACGAAGAAATATCACAAAGTAAAATCGGTGACATAATTCAATCAGGTGAAATAAAAGGTGATTGTATAACGGCTTCATTTGTACCTGAAATAAAAAATTCAACTCTTTCAAGATATTATGATGATGATGGATTTTTCTTAAAAGAAGTATCAGTTATTAAAGAAAGCAAATTAATAAACTATATCGCAGATAAACGCTATGCCGACTATCTAAAAATAAAACCAACAGGTAGTATTGTAAATGTCGTTATTAGTGGTGGAAGTAAGTCAATTGAAGAACTAAAAAAAGATCCTCATTTAGAATTATTCAATTTTTCAGACTTCCAAATGGAACCTATCACAGGGAACTTTGGTGGAGAAATAAGACTTGGAATATATTTTGATGGAAAAGCATCAATTCCCATTACTTTAGGAAGCATTTCTGGTAATGCTAAAAAAGTTGAACAAAATTTATACTTTTCTAAAGAACTTCAAAGTCTTAATGGCTTCATTGGACCAAAGATTATTAAAATTAACAATGTAACTATTTCTGGAAACTAAAACAAAAAGACTTTGTTTTCAATACAAAACATAGTCTTTTTTTTAATTTTTCAATAAGAAGCCAACAACTTCAAAATCTGCATATTCATTAAATCTATTTTTTCATAAAATACTTTTTGTTTCGCTGATTTTCCTGTCATTATCTATGTAAAGATTTAATATAGCCTTCTAATCAAAAACTAAATTCTTATAAATAATATCATTCATAATAAATTACCTCTTTTAAGTATAGGCCGCAGCTAGGTGCTTTCCAAGTCACTTTAGAAGAGTCTTTCATATCAATAAAATTAGTAATAGAATGTTTAGATTTACCTTGTGATATTTCAATTAATGTACCAATTAGATATCTAACCATATATCGTAAAAATCCTTTTCCAATAATTGAAATATATAGATGAGTGTCCGTTTTTTTTAGACTTACGTCAATAATTTCCCGAACCATTATTTTGTCTTCTTTTGTTTTTGTAAAACTTGTAAAGTCATGTACACCAACAAGTTTATTCAATTCTTTATTTAATATTTCTAAATTGAAATTTTGTACAAACCATTCATAATTTCTTTGAATAGGGTTATATTCTTTATAATTAATAACATACATATATTCCTTAGACAAAACATCATATCGGCAATGAAAAGTTTTATGTTCTTTTGAACTTGATTTAAAATATATAGAGTCTGGTAAATAACTTCTTAAAACTCGTGCAAAATCTTTAGGTTCAATCTTACTTAATGTATCAAAATGAATCACTTGATTTAAAGCATGAACTCCTTTATCAGTTCTACCGCTTGAAGAAATAGTTATGTCTTCTTTGGTTAGATATTTTAATCCTTTTTCAATATCACCTTGAACAGTTCTTAAATTAAGTTGTCTCTGAAATCCACTGTAAATTGACCCGTCATATGAAATAACACATTTTATACGTGTATATTTAGGATTATCAAAAGACTCGTAAATACGAATTATTTTATCTTTTTTAAAAACAAACTTAACAATTACTTCAGCATTTAGAATTGTCTTTTTATACTCATATTTTAATAATACATCGCAATACAATATATTATAAAACTCTTCTATATTACGAATAGAAAAATCTAATAATTTAAATTTTTGGAATTCATTTTCAATATCTTCATAACTAAAAATAACGTTTTTAAAAAAATTTCTGATTCCAAATTTATCTTTTGATAATATATTTCTTAATGCTTTACTATCTTTGTTTATCCAGGCTTTATAATATAATTTTATTACATCTGTTTTTTTCATTTAGAAAATTATCCTCAGTACAATAGTAGTTACTAATACTAATACACAAAATACAATAACTATTGTATCTCTATTTTGCCAAGTTAAAACATGTATTCTTGTTCTTATTCTGCCCGGTACAAAACTTCTCGCTTCCATCGCATTAGCAAGATCATCACTTCTTTTAAAGCTAATAATAAACATTGGAACAAGTAAACTTATAATTTGCATTATCTTATCTTTAAACTTTCCTTCAGAAAAATCTACTCCACGACTAGCTTGTGCAAGCATTATTTTGTTTGCTTCATCTAATAAAGTAGGTATATATCTTAATGAAATAGATATGATTAAAGCAATTTCTTCAGAGTTGATTTTAACTATATCTAATGGTTTCAATATCTTTTCTAATCCTAAATTCAAATCAGTTGGTTTTGTAGTTAATGTTAAAATTGTTGATAATGTAACAATTATAATTAGTCTGACCATAATAAATGACGCTCCTAGAATCCCATCTTTATATATCGTTAGATTTTTAAAAATCAAAATTTGTCCTGGTGTATATAATGACAATATTGTTAAAATACCAAAAATCATTAGTAAAAGGTATAAGAATCTAAATTTAATATATCTTCTTGTAAAATACCAAATAAAAATTACTAAAATAACAATAACTAAATTATATGATGATATTGTAAGAGTAGTATCTAATATAACCGCTCCTGTTTTAATAAATAATATTTGAAATATAAACGTAAAGAGTAATAATATCATAATTGGTTTTAATCCTCTTGCAATTCTTATAATAGGAATTCCACCAATTTTTAAAATAACTAGGACACCAAACAGCATATAAATTATATGAGTGATATCTTTAAAAATAAAAGCACTTACCATTAGTATTCCTAAAGCTAAAATTTTACTTCTTGGATCCATTTTATATAAAAAGCTATTTCCAGGAATATATTGGCCAACTATAATGTTTTTCATTATAATACCCCCTTCATAAGTTCAAATAGCTCATCAACATTATGAGGTTTGATTGAAAACTTGATATCTAATTTTTTTTCTAGTTGATTAGTAATTTCAATAATATCCGGTAAATCAAGATTCCATTTAGCAATATTTTCTTTCATAAATAGCTGGTTTGGTTTTCCATCATAAACAAGTTTAGAATCATGCATAACTAAAACTCTAGTAGCGTATTTATAAACTATATTCATATCATGTGTAATAATTAAAACAGTTTTATTTAATTTTTTATGAATATTAGTAAATAGCTCAAGTAAAGTGTCTCTCCCTTTTGGATCTAATCCACTCGTTGGTTCATCGAGTACCAAAATATCCGGTTCCATTGCTAAAATACCAGCAATCGAAACTCGTTTTTTTTCTCCTCCCGATAAGTTAAAAGGACTTCTATCTAGATATTCTTCATTTAATCCAACATATTTAATAACTTCTTTAGCTCTCTTTATAGCAACATCTTCTTTTACACCAAAGTTTTTCGGCCCAAAAACTATATCTTTTAAAACAGTTTCTTCAAATAATTGATATTCAGGAAACTGAAAAACAAGGCCAACTTTTTGTCGAAGTGGGTTTAGTTTTATTTTTTTATTTTTATTTTTATTTTTCTCAATTTTAATTCCATAAATTGTTACACTGCCCGTAGTAGGTCTTAATAAGGCATTCATATGTTGAACTAATGTTGATTTACCACTACCAGTTTCACCTATTAATGTTATAAATTCATTTTTTTCAGAGATGTTTAAATTAATATCTTTCAATGCGGAGAAATCATTTCCGTCAAAAGACGGATATAAAAAGCTTACTTGTTCAAACTTAATTGCCATAAAATATTATTCACTTTCTCATTATTAATATTTGCATCATCTAATTTATATAACAGTTTTAATGGTAAAAGTAATTCTAAATTAGACTTATTCAATGTCTTTTTATCATTTAAAATAGTATTTGTTTCTCCAATTTTCAATATTTCTCCGTCTTTTAAAATAATTATTTTATCTGAATTTACAGCCTCTTTCATATCATGCGTAATCGTTATAATAGTTTTCCCATCTTGATATAGTTTCCTAATATATTTCATAATAGACTCTCTTCCTGTTGGGTCAAGCATAGAAGTAGCCTCATCAAAAATAATAATATCGGTATTCATTGCGAGTATTCCGGCAATAGCTACTCTTTGTTTTTGACCGCCACTTAACGCATGTGGTTCTTTCTTCAAATATTCAAACATATCAACTTTTTTTGAATATTCTTCTATTTTATTAATCATATCTATTCTATCAAAGTTTAAATTTTCCATACCAAAAGCGATATCATCTTCCACAGTAACCCCAACAAATTGATTGTCTGGGTTTTGAAAAACTATACCGATTCTTTTTCTTATATCATGTACCGTTTCTTCAGTAAGTAGCATATTATTAACAAAAATATTACCTTTATCTGCCTTCAATAAGCCTATTATAAGTTTTGCAAGTGTTGATTTGCCACTACCATTATGTCCTAAGATTGAAACCCATTCCCCTTTTTTAATTGTTAAATTAATATTACTTAATGCAGGAAATCCTTCTCGATAAGAAAATGATAAACCTTTTATTTCTATTATGTTCATACTATCAACTCCATTTAACGCCTAATTATATCAAAATATAGTATAAAAAGCGATAGATATAATGTTTTTATTTTATAAAAAAGGCAAGCTCGCGAGCTTGCCTTTTACTATTATTCTACGAATTCAATGATAGCCATTGGAGTTGCATCTCCACGTCTTGGCCCTACTTTATAAATTCTTGTATATCCACCATTTCTATCTTTAAAACGAGGTGCAATATCTTCAAATAATTTTTGAACTGCATTTTTGCCTTCACCTGCATCTAAAAATCGAACAGTTTTAGCAGCTTGTCTAATATGATGAAGTGTTCCTTTTTTTCCTAAAGTAACCATTTTATCAGCCAAGCGTTGTAGTTCTTTTGCTTTAGTTTCAGTAGTAGTAATCTTTTCGTGAATAATTAAGTGAGTTACTAAGTCTCTTAACATTGCTTTTCTTTGATCACTTCTACGATTTAATTTACTATATCCAGCCATTAATTTTACCTCCTATTAATGTCTAGCTAATCCAAGACTAAGTTCATCAAGTTTTTGCTTAACTTCTTTAAGTGATTTCTTACCAAGATTTCTAACTTTCATCATGTCTTCTTCTGTTTTTTGTGTTAGTTCATCTACAGTATTTATTCCTGCACGTTTTAAGCAATTATAACTTCTTACTGATAAATCTAAATCTTCAATTTGCATTTCTAGAATTTGAGAATTTTGTTCGCTTTCTCTCTCAATCATGTAGTCTTCTTCTTTTGCTTTTTCACTTAATTCAACAACTACTTCTAGATGTTCAATAAGCATTTTAGCTGCGATACCAATTGCTTCTTGTGAAGTAACAGCTCCATTAGTCCAAACATCAAGAGTTAGTTTATCTTCTCTAAATGCACTTGAAGAAGCGTTTGTTACTTCAAAATTTACTCGTTGTACTGGTGTGTAAATACTATCAATAGGAATTATACCAACCATGTTGTTATATTCTTTATTTTGATCTGCACTTACATAACCAATACCTTTTCTAGCTACCATTATCATACGGAATTTTCCTTTATTAATTGTAGCTATATGTTGATCTTTATTAACGATTGTTACTTCATTATCACAAATTATATCTTTCGCAGTTATAACATGTGGTCCTTCAACTATTATTTCTAAACGTTTTTCAATATTCGGATCATCATTATCGATTTTTAAAACAACTTCTTTCAAGTTTAAAATAATTGCAGTAGCATCTTCAACTACTCCTTCAATACTTGAAAATTCATGTTCTATACCATCAATCTCACAGTTAATTATAGCTGCACCTGGTAAAGAAGATAATAAAATTCTACGAAGTGAGTTACCAATAGTTACACCATATCCACGTTCAAGTGGAGATATAGTAAACTTCCCATAAGTATCATTATCACTAATTACCTTTACTTCAGTTCTTGGTTTTTCAAATTTCAAATCTTTCAAATGAATAACCTCCCTTGTATTTTATCCAATTAACCACGAGGTCGTTTTGGTGGACGACATCCATTATGTGGAATTGGCGTTACATCTCTTATAGCTGTAATTTCTAATCCTGCAGTTTGTAAAGCTCTAATTGCAGCTTCGCGTCCTGGACCAGGTCCTTTGACTGAAACTTCAACTCTTTGTACACCGTGTTCCATAGCAGCTTTAGCACAAGCTTCACTTGCCATTTGTGCTGCGAATGGTGTTGATTTACGGCTTCCTTTAAATCCTAGTGCCCCTGCACTACTCCAAGCAATAGCGTTACCAACAGGATCAGTAACTGTGATAATTGTGTTATTGAAAGTCGAATGAATATGCGCTACTCCTGAAGGAATATTCTTCTTCACACGACGTTTTGATCTTTGTTTACGTGCCATATTTTTATCCTCCTATTTCTTCTTGTTAGCTATAGTTCTACGAGGTCCCTTACGTGTACGGGCATTGTTTCTTGTGTTTTGCCCACGTGTTGGTAACCCTTTACGGTGACGCATTCCTCTATAACTTCCAATTTCTTGTAATCTCTTAATATTTAAGGAAACTTCTCTACGTAAATCTCCTTCTGTTTTAACATTTGCAACTTCAATACGAATACGTCCTAACTCATCTTCAGTTAAGTTCTTAACACGTGTTTCTTCTGAAACACCTGCAGCTGCTAATATTTTTATAGCTGTACTTTTCCCAATACCAAAAACATATGTTAATGAAATAACAATACGTTTATCTCTGGGAATATCTACACCTGATATACGTGCCATATGTGCACCTCCTATTAACCTTGTCTTTGTTTATGCTTTGGATTTTCGCAAATAACCATTACTTTACCATGGCGTTTAACAATTTTGCATTTATCACAAATTTTCTTTACTGATGCTCTTACTTTCATTTTATAATCCTCCTTTGAAGTTTTAACTTCAAATATACTATTTATTTATGACGATAAGTTATACGCCCACGTGTTAAATCGTACGGTGATAATTCAATCGTAACTTTGTCACCTGGTAGAATGCGAATGTAATACATACGGATTTTACCAGAAACGTGAGCCAACACACGATGTCCATTTGGTAACTCTACTAAGAATTGAGTATTAGGCAACGCTTCAATAACTTTACCTTGCATTTCTAATTTTTCTTCTTTAGCCATTAAGATTCCTCCTTTACCGTAGTTAAGATGATACAATCACCTTCAGTGATTAAGATTGAATGTTCATAATGACCACTTAAACTTTTATCCACTGTTACGGTAGTCCAATTATCTTTTAAAACCTTAACTTCTTTTCTTCCCATGTTTACCATTGGTTCAATAGCGAATGTCATTCCTGGTTTCAATAATATTCCTCTACCAGGAGGCCCATAGTTTGGAATTTGTGGATCTTCATGTAATTGTTTACCAACTCCATGACCTACAAATTCTCGTACAATACTATATCCAAATGATTCTGCATAAGTTTGAATAGCGTGTGAGATATCAGATAATCTGTTTCCTGCTCTTGCTTTTTTTAAACCTTCAAAAAGCGATTGTTTTGTAACATCAAGTAACTGTTGTGCTTCTTTACTAACTTCTCCTACTGTATAAGACCAAGCACTATCTCCATGATATCCTTTATACATAGCACCAATATCTACAGCGATAATGTCACCTTCTTTAAGAATTACATGTTTACTTGGTATACCATGGACAACTACTTCATTAATTGATGTACAAGCACTTCCTGGGAATCCACCATAGCCTTTGAAAGAAGGTATAGCGTCGTTATCTCTTACAACTTTTTCTACAATTCTATCTATTTCATATGTTGATACACCGGGTTTAATATGTTTTTTTATTTCTTGATGAGCTAGACCAACAATTCGTCCAGCTATTTTCATCAATTCAATTTCTCTTTTAGATTTAATAGTAACCATTATAAGTCACGTAATACTAAATCAATATCATTATATACTTTATCAAAATTTTGCATACCATTGACATTATATAGTATTCCTTTCTTATTATAATAATCTAATAAAGGTATTGTCATTGTCTCATAGATTTCTAATCGACGTTTTACTGATTCTAATGTATCGTCAATTCTTTGATAAAGCTCTCCACCACATTTATCACAAATACCTTCTTGTTTAGGTTTTTTGAATATTAAATGGTAAGATGCTCCACAATCTCTACAAACACGGCGTGCCTCCATACGTTCAAACAAAACATCATTACTTGCTAAAATATTAATAACAGCATCAAGCTTAGTACCCATTTCTTCTAATGTTTTATCTAGAGCAACAGCTTGAACAACTGTTCTAGGATAACCATCTAAAATAAAACTATTTTCTGTGTCAGTTCTTTGTAATCGATGTTTTACTAACTCATTTGTAATTTCATCACTAACTAGGTTTCCTTGTTTTATATACTTCATTGCTTCTATTCCAACTGGATCATTATTAGCAAAAGCTTCTCTAAACATCTGTCCTGTTGAAATACTAGGCATTTTATAATTTTCTACTATTTTTGCTGATTGGCTACCTTTTCCAGCACCTGGAGGTCCCATCACAAGTATTTTCATTTATAAATCACCTTATTTAATAAAACCACTATATTTTTGTTCTTGTGATTGTGTTTTAATTTGTTTAGTAGTTTCAATTGCAACTCCAACTACGATTAGTAAACTTGTTCCACCAATTCGAACATATGCTGGTAAATTAAAGATCATTGTCGCAAAGATTGGCAATGAAGCAATTAGTACTAAGTATGTTGCTCCAATAATTGTTATTTTGAATAACAATCTTGAAATGTAATTTTCTGTATCTACACCCGGTCTTACACCTGGTATATATGCATTTTGATTTTGTAAGTTTTTCGCAATTTTTTCTGGATTTATTTGCACAAATGCATAGAAGAATGCAAAGACAAAAATCAATCCAACATATAAGGCATATCCTAACGGTCTTCTATATGAGAACAATTCTGTAAGCCATAAAGTAACGGTAGCATTACCAATAGGTGGCATAAAGTTCATAATTGTTGTTGGAATACTCAATAATGTTATTGCGAAGATTACTGGAATTACACCTGCAGAGTTAATTTTCAAAGGAATATTAGAGTCGTGTTTCCCTTGGAATTTTGAACCTGAAGGTCTGTTTGAATATTGAATTGGTATTTTACGATTAGCAGACTGCATAAATGTAACGAAAAATATTATAAATAAATATAATAATATAACTAATGCAAAAATACCATAAGTTTTTATATCTGATCCTGGTGCTTTAATATATTCTTCAACTAAACTTGTAATCATTCCAGGCATAGTTGAGATAATACCTGCAACGATGATCATTGAAGTACCATTTCCAATTCCTTTATTAGTAATTTGATCTGCTAACCATAATAAGAACGCACTACCTGCAGTCATTACAATTGCAAGATATGTATATGTTAAGAAGTTAACATTTTCAACACCAATATCGAATATTGCGTTACCAGTTAATCTAAATCCATAAGTCATTGCTAAAGCTTGAATAAACGCTAATCCAATCGCCATGTATCTAGTTAATTGATTAATCTTTTGTTTTCCTACTTCTCCTTCGTCTTGCCATTCTTTTAAAAACGGAATAATATCCATTTGTAATAATTGAATAACAATAGAAGCAGTAATGTAAGGCCCAATACCTAGGGCAACAATTGAATAATTCTTAAGTGCATTCCCTGTTATGGCATTAGCCATACCAATAACACCACCATTTGCATCTTCAAAAAATCGCGCGATTTGATCCGGATTAATAAGTGGTATGTGAATATAAACAGCAATTCTATAAATAGCAAATGCAAATAATGTGAAAAGAATTTTCTTCATTACATCTTTATTCTTGAATACCGAAATAATATGTTCCAACTAGATCACCTCTACACTTCCACCAACTGCTTGGATTTTTTCAACAGCAGTAGCAGTAAATTTATGTGCTTGCACTGTTAACTTAACATCAAGATTTCCATTTCCTAAAATTTTCAATCCTGAATTAAGTTTTGTAATTAATTTATCTTGTAGTAATAGTTCTTTAGTTACTACTGTACCTTCAGAATATCTATTAAGTTCACTAAGATTTACGATAGCATATTCTTTTCTATTAATATTAGTAAATCCTCTTTTTTTAAGTCTTTTAAAATATGGAGTTTGTCCACCTTCAAAACCTAAACGAGTTCCTCTACCAGAACGTGAATTTTGACCTTTATGTCCTGTACCTGCAGTTTTACCTGTCCCAGATCCAGTTCCTCTACCGACTCTTTTTTTATGATGTGTTGATCCTAAAGTTGGTTTTAAATTATGTAATTGCATATTGACACCTCCTACTTCTCAGTTACTTCAACTAAATGTGAGATAACGTTAATCATCCCTCTAATAGTTGGTGTATCTTGTCTTATAACAGTTTTATGTAATTTTGTAAGTCCTAATGCACGGGCAGTTTTTCTTTGATTTGGTTTAGAAGCTATTGTGCTTCTTATTAATGTAATATGTAGTTCTTTCGCCATTAGTGTAAAATCTCCTCTACAGTTAATCCGCGAGTACGAGCTACTTGTTCAGCAGTTCTTAATCTACTGATACCCTCAAACGTAGCACGAATGATATTAATTGGAGTAGCAGATCCTAAGTTTTTACTTAAGATATCTTCATATCCAGCTAATTCGATTACGGCACGAACTGGTCCACCAGCGATAACTCCCGTCCCACTTACAGCAGGTTTTAAAAATATTTCTCCTGCACCAAATCTACCTGTAACTTCATGTGGTATTGTTTTCCCATACATTGGTACTTTTACTAGATTTCTTTTTGCATCTTCGATTGCTTTTTTAATTGCGTCTGGTACTTCTTGAGCTTTACCTGTACCAAATCCAACTTTACCTTTTCGATCTCCGATTACTACTAATGCGCTAAAACGGAAGCGACGTCCACCTTTAACAACTTTAGTAACACGGTTAATATTAACTACTCTCTCTTCGTAAAGTTTTGGTTCTCTTTTACGACGAGGTCTTCTTTTATCGTATGCCATTGACGTACCTCCTTATTAAAAGTCTAATCCTGCAGCGCGTGCAGATTCAGCTAATGCTTTAACTCTACCGTGGTAAAGGTAACCACTTCTGTCAAAGATTACATTTTTAACATCTTTTTTCAAAGCTCTTTCTGCGATAAGAGTCCCTATTGCTTTTGCAGCTTCGATATTTCCACCATTTGTAATTTTACTGTCTTTTTCAACAGTAGATGCGCTTGCTAATGTAACACCATTTACATCATCAATAACTTGAGCAAAAATATTTTTCGATGAACGGAAAATACTAATACGTGGTCTTAATGCTGTACCAACTAGATTTTTTCTAATTCTAAGATGTCTTTTTTGGCGCAATATATTTCTTGATTTTGTTTTAATCATATATAGTCACTCCTAACTACTTTTTAGCAGTTTTTCCTTCTTTTCTACGTACATATTCATTAACGTAGCGGATTCCTTTTCCTAGATAAGGTTCAGGTGGTCGAACCCCTCTAATATTTGCAGCAAATTCTCCAACCATTTGCTTGTTAATTCCTGAAACATTAACTAACGTATTTTTTGGTACTTCTACTGTTAATCCTTCTGGAATATCCATAACAACTGGATGTGAATAACCAGCACTGATTACAAGTTGTCCGTCCTTCATAATAGCACGATACCCAACTCCAATCATTTTTAATTTCTTAGTATATCCTTTTGAAACCCCAAGAACCATATTATTAATAAGAGCTCTTGTAGTTCCATGAATTGATTTATCTTCTTTTGTATCTGATGGTCTTTCAACAACTATTTCAGATGCATTTACTAAAACCTTCATGCTTTTTTTAAATGTAAAGTTTAATGATCCTTTTGGTCCTTTAACAGTAATAGTATTACCTTCTACTGTAGCCGTCACACCATCTAATAATGTAATTGGCATTTTTCCAATACGACTCATTTCTTACACCTCCTAATTTCTAATTTTTACCAAACGTAAGCCAAGATTTCTCCGCCAACTTTTTGTTTACGAGCTTCACGGTCTGTCATAATACCGTTTGAAGTTGAAATCACCGCAATTCCTAGTCCGTTTAGTACTTTAGGAATTTCGCTGGATTTTGCATATACTCTAAGCCCAGGCTTAGAAATTCTTTTTAATCCTTTAATTACTCTATCTGTTTGCATATATTTAAGTGTTACACGTAAAGTATCTTGAACACTACCTTTAACAACTTGAATGTGTGAAATATACCCTTCTTTTTTTAACAACTCTAAAACTTCTTTTTTAAGTTTAGATGCTGGCATATCTACTTTTTCATGTCTCATTTGATTAGCGTTTCTTATGCGTGTTAACATATCTGCGATTGGATCTGTCATTACCATATTAAATGCCTCCTTCCAATTTGCTTGGAATATTATTTTTTACCAACTTGCTTTTTTTACTCCTGGTATTTGTCCTTTATAAGCTAATTCACGGAAACAAATACGACATAATTTGAATTTTTTGTAAACCGCATGTGGTCTCCCACAGCGTTCACAACGAGTATATTCTCTTGAAGAGAATTTTGAACCGCGTTGTTGTTTAACAATCATTGCTTTTTTAGCCACAGTCAGCCTCCTTATTTTTTGAACGGCATACCTAATTGAGTTAATAACTCTAAACCTTCTAGGTCGGTATTTGCCGTTGTTACTATTACAATATCCATTCCTCTTACTTTGTTAACCTTATCGTAGTTAATTTCAGGGAATATTAATTGTTCTTTTACACCTAATGTATAATTTCCTCTACCATCAAATGATTTTTTAGAAACTCCTTGAAAGTCTCTAACACGTGGTAAAACAATTGATACTAATTTATCTAAAAATTCATACATTCTTTCTCCACGCAATGTTACTTTACAACCAATTGGCATTCCTTCTCTTAATTTAAAATTCGCAATTGATTTTTTAGCTTTTGTAATAATTGGTTTTTGTCCTGTCAAGATTGTCATTTCATTAACCGCATCATCTAATAATTTAGAATTTGCGATTGCATCACCAACACCCATATTCACAACAATTTTATGTACTTTTGGTACTTGCATTATTGATGTATAATTAAACTTTTTTACAAGTTCTTGACGATAAGTATTTAAATAATTTTCTTGTAAGCGATTCATGTTAAATGCCTCCTTCCGATTAGTCTAAAACCTCACCAGATTTTTTAGAATATCTTACTTTTCTAGTTACTTCTTTTTTTCTTACTGTTTCAGTAATTGTTTTGTATCCAATTTTTGTAATTCCTGTTTTCTTTTCAAAAAACATAACATTTGATAATTGAATTGGTGCTTCATATTCCATGATTCCACCATCAGGGTTGTTTTGTGTAGGTTTAGCATGTTTCTTAATAATGTTTACACCTTCGACAATTACCTTGTTAGTTTTAGGATATACTTTTAATACTTTTCCTTCTCTACCAAGATTTTTACCACTAATAACTTTAACAGTGTCTCCTTTTTTAATCTTCATAATAACCTCCTACCCTAAATTACTTCTGGAGCTAGTGAAACGATTTTCATAAATCCTTTTTCACGTAACTCTCTAGCTACTGGTCCGAAAATACGAGTTCCTTGTGGGGACTTGTCATCACGAACGATAACAGCAGCATTATCATCAAATTTTATGTATGATCCATCTTTACGACGAACTTCTTTTTTTGTTCTAACTATAACAGCTCTAACAATTTCTCCTTTTTTAACACTTCCACCAGGAGTTGCATGTTTAACTGTACATACGATAACATCTCCGATACTAGCGTACTTACGTCCTGTTCCTCCTAAAACCTTAATTGTTAAGACTTCACGAGCTCCAGAGTTATCTGCTACTTTTAATCTTGATTCTTGTTGAATCATATTAAGAACCTCCTTATTTTAAGCTCTTCTTATATTGTTACTTTGGATTCTAAAATTTCTAATAAACGGAATCTTTTAGTTTTTGATAATGGTCGAGTTTCTGTTATTTTAACTACATCTCCAATTTTTGCTTGATTCAATTCATCATGAACTGCAAATTTCTTAGATTGTTTAACACGTTTACCATATAAACGATGTTTTTTATAAGACTCTACCATTACTGTAATTGTTTTTTCAGTTTTATTTGATACAACAGTACCAGTTAATACTCTTCTACTATTACGTTCCATAAGTTTCTCCTCTCGCCTTACTCTGTACGTTCATTAAGAACAGTTTTCATACGAGCGATAGCTTTTTTTACTTTTCCAATACGAGCTGTGTTTTCTAATTGTCCAGTCGCTTGTTGGAAACGAAGATCAAACAATTCTTTTTTAAGATCTACAATTTCATTATTAATTTTCGTAGTGTCCCATTCTCTAATTTCATTAGCTTTCATTAGAATCACCACTTTCTCTTTTTAATATTTTCGTTCTAATTGGTAATTTATGTTGAGCTAATCTGAAAGCTTCTCTTGCAATTTCTTCAGATACTCCACCAATTTCAAACATAATTACATCTTTTTTAACTACTGCCACGAATCCGTCTGGAGAACCTTTCCCAGATCCCATTCTTACTTCTAGGGGTTTAGCTGTTTTACCTAAATGTGGGAATATTCTAATCCATACTTGTCCTTGACGTTTCATATATCTTGTCATTGCAATACGTGCAGCTTCAATTTGGCGATTTGTAATCCAAGCTCCTGTACCAGCAGCTAATCCAAATTCTCCAAAACTAACTGTTGTTCCACCTTTTGCAACACCTTCGAATGAAACTCTGTGAGGGCGTCTATATTTAGTTCTTTTTGGTGTTAACATTATTTAGTCCCTCCTCTTTTTTTAGCAGGTAGGATTTCTCCTTTATAGATCCATACTTTAATTCCTAATTTACCGTATGTAGTTGTAGCTTCTGCAGCAGCATAATCGATATTAGCACGTAATGTATGTAACGGTACATTTCCATCACTATATCCTTCACTTCTTGCCATTTCTGCTCCACCAAGACGACCTGAAACTAAAGTTTTACATCCTCTAGCTCCCGCTCTCATAGCTCTTTGAATAGCCATTTTTTGAACGCGTCTAAATGATGCTCTATTTTCTAATTGTGAAGCCATAGATCTAGCTACTAATAATGCATCAACTTCTGGTCTTTTAATTTCTTTTACATTTAGAAATATATCTTTACCTGTTAATTTTTTTAATTTAGCAACAACTTCATTTTTAATACTACCTTCACGACCAATAACCATTCCTGGTTTAGCTGTATTAACTGTAATACTAACTCTGTTTTTACTTCTTTCAATTTCAACTCTTGAAACTGCTGAATTTACATAAACTTCTTCTAAAACTTTACGAATTCTTAAATCTTCATGTAGTAAATCAGCAACGTCATTCTTATCAGCATACCAACGAGAATCCCAATCTCTATTAATTCCAACTCGTAGTCCTACAGGACTTACTTTTTGACCCATGTGATTCCCTCCTTTACTCTTTCTCAGCCACTACAACAGTAGTATGACTAGTTCTTTTTAAGATTTGTGTTGCTCTACCTTGAGCTCTTGGTCTAAATCTTTTTAATGTAGGACCTTCTCCTACAAACACTTCTTTAACATATAAGTTTTCAACATCCATATTATAATTATGTTCTGCATTAGCTACTGCTGATTTTAAAATCTTTTCAACAACTGGTGATGCAGCTCTTGGAGTTAATCTTAGTATTGCAAATGCTTCTCCGACGTCTTTACCTCTAATTAAATCGATAACTAATTTTACTTTACGAGAAGATATGCGTACCATTTTTGCTTGTGCTCTAGATTCCATCATATTCCCTCTACTTTCTTTTAGCTTTCTTATCTTTAGAAGCTTGTCCTTTAGTTGATCTAGTAGGAGCGAACTCTCCTAATTTATGACCTACCATATCTTCTTGCACGTATACTGGAATATGTTCTCTCCCATTATATACAGCAATTGTATGACCTACAAATTGTGGAAAAATAGTAGATCTACGTGACCAAGTTTGAATAACTTTTTTCTTTTTTTCTTCGTTTAATTTTTCAACTTTTTTCATTAAATGTTCGTCACAGAATGGACCTTTTTTAATTGAACGTGCCATGAATGAGTTCCTCCTCTCTATTTCTTACGTCTAACAATCATTTTATTGCTAGCTTTATTTCTTTTTCTAGTTTTTAATCCTAATGCTGGTTTACCCCAAGGTGTTACAGGGTTTTTACGACCGATTGGTTGACGCCCTTCTCCACCACCATGAGGATGGTCTACTGGGTTCATTACACTACCTCTAACAGTAGGTCTAATTCCCATATGACGTGTTCTTCCGGCTTTTCCAATATTAACTAATCCGTGGAATTCGTTTCCTACTTCACCGATAGTAGCACGACAAGTTCCTAGGATTCTTCTTACTTCACCACTTACCAATCTAACTAGTACGTATTTTTCTTCACGTCCTAAGATTTGAGCTCGTGCTCCTGCAGAGCGAACTAATTGTCCACCTTTTCCAGGGTGCAATTCAATATTATGAATTACTATCCCTACAGGGATTTTCATAATCGGTAAAGCATTACCAACTATAATATCTGCTTTTTCTCCTGATTCAATAACCATTCCTACTTTTAATCCTTTTGGAGCAATGATATATTTTTTCTCTCCATCAGCATAATGAATTAATGCGATATTAGCTGAACGATTTGGATCGTATTCAATAGTAGCTACTTTTCCAGGGATATTGTCTTTATTTCTTTTAAAGTCGATGATACGGTATTTTCTCTTAGCTCCACCACCTTGATGACGAACTGTGATTTTACCTTGGTTGTTTCGACCTGACTTTTTATTTAATTTTGTTAAAAGAGATTTTTCAGGTATATCTGTAGTAATCTCAGCATAATCTAATTTAGTCATATGTCTTAAACCAGGTGTCGTCGGCTTATATTTCTTTAAAGCCATAATGATAACCTCCTATTTTTTACTATGCTTCAAACATTTCGATTTTATCGCCTTTAGCTAATTTTACAATTGCTTTAGTGACGTTTGGTTTAAAGCCCGAATGTTGTCCTACTCTTTTTAATTTAGGAGTAGTATTAATTTTATTTACTTTCACTACTTTTACATTAAACAATTCTTCAATCGCTCTAGCAATTTGAATTTTATTAGCTTTTTTCTCAACACTAAATGTGTATTTGTTTTCATTTTCAACTAATAACATTGTTTTTTCAGTAATGATAGGGCGTTTGATAATTTCAGATGATAACATTATCTAAGCACCTCCTCATATAATTTAACAGCGTCTGCTGTCATAACTAATGTTTTATAAATCATTAATTCATATACACTAGCGTGGCTTACTGTTGTTACAGTTACACCCGGAATGTTTCTAGCTGATAAAGCAACTACTTCATCATTGTTAGGTAAAATAACCATAACTTTACCATTAACTTTTAAACTATTTAATATTTCAACCATTCCTTTTGTTTGAATTGATTCTAAAACTATTTTATCTAATACCATTAAACTGTCTTCTTTAAGATGAGAAGATAAAACAGATTTTAATGCTAAACGACGAACTTTTTTGTTTACTTTCATTGAGTAATCTCTTGGTGTAGGACCAAATACAGTTCCTCCACCTACCCATACTGGTGATCTTGTTGATCCACTTCTAGCGCGTCCAGTTCCTTTTTGTTTCCAAGGTTTACGTCCACCACCACGTACTTCAGCACGAGTTTTTGTTTTATGTGTTCCTTGACGCATTGCAGCTCTTTGAGCTTTAATTACATCAAATACAACTTGTTGGTTTGGCTCAACAGCAAAAACCGAATCACTTAATTCAATTTTTCCAATGTTTTCCCCAGTTTGATTCAACAATGCAATCTTTGGCATTTTAAATCCTCCTTTCAGATAAGAATTATTCTAAAGCTTCTTCAGCTGTGTTTTCTACTTGTGTTTCTTCTTTTGAAATAACGTAGTTAGCTGGGTTTAAAGGTTTAATTGCACTAGTTTTAACACCACGTTTTACTACTACAACACCTTTTTTAGGTCCAGGCACTGAACCCTTGATTAATAAAATGTTTCTTTCTAAATCAATTTTAATAATTTCAAGATTTTGAATAGTTACTGTTTCAACTCCCATATGTCCAGGTAAATTTTTACCTTTTCTTACATGGTTTGGATCGATAGATCCCATTGAACCAGGACGTCTGTGATAATGAGATCCATGTCCCATTGGTCCACGATGTTGATTATGACGTTTAATGTTTCCTTGGAATCCTTTACCTTTTGAAGTTCCAGTAACATCAACTATTTCGCCTTCTTCAAATATATTTACCCTAATCTCTTGACCTACTTCGAAATTACTTAACTCTGTTCCGGCAATTTCTTTTAAGTAGCGCTTAGGTTTTGAATTAGATTTTGCAAAATGTCCTAATTCTGGCTTATTTGCTAATTTAACTCTTTTGTCAACGAAGCCTAACTGTACTGCTTCGTATCCATCATTTTCAATAGTTTTCTTTTGTAGAACAACATTTGGGTCACAACTTACAACTGTTACAGGTATTAAAATACCATCTTCGTTAAATATTTGTGTCATCCCCACTTTTGTTCCTAAGATACCTTTGGCCATGAGTACACCTCCTAATTTATTTTAATATAATGTCTACACCTGACGGTAAATCCAAGTGCATTAAGCTGTCGATAGTAGCCGGAGTTGGATCCGTTATATCGATAAGACGTTTATGTGTACGTCTTTCAAATTGTTCACGAGAAGTTTTGTTTACATGAACACTTCTTAAAATCGTAAAAATTTCTTTTTCTGTTGGTAATGGAATAGGGCCTGATATTTTCGCCCCCGTTTTTCTAGCTGTTTCTACGATTTTTGCTGCAGATTGATCTAATAATCTATGATCATATGATTTCAATCTAATTCTAATTCTTTGACTTGCCATATTTTATTTCCTCCTTTCGCCTATATTGATATATAGACTTGCTCGGTGTGAATTACCTAACACACATTACCAAGACAACGCCTCTCGGTGTGTCAGCAACCTCCCACTTCGTAGCCTGACTCTGGCGTGAGTCTTGACTATAATATCAAAAAAAAAGATGTTATGCAAGACATTTGTTATTTTTTTTTAAAACCTTTTATCCTTATAATATATATAGGTAAATATAACTCTTCAAAACATCTATTTAATCCTTTATTAAACAATATTCTATTTAAATAAAAATATATTAAAATTTAAGTTAATTAATACTTTTAATTATTTATTACAATATGATAAAATGTAAATATAAATGGGGTGAACCTATGAAACTTCACGATTGCAAGTTATTTAAAAATACAAAAATAAATATTGATGAAATTAAAATATATAATTATCCTAGTAATTACTTTTTTGCTTTAGAATCTGATATTAGCAAGGCTATCGGGATTGTTCTTGAAGGGCGTATATTAGTGAAAACTTATTCTCTTAGCGGGAATAATTTTACACTAAACACTATTGAAACAGGAGATATTTTTGGTGATATTTTATTGTTTTCAGATGAATATAAAACATTTCCAGGAAATTTAATTACGCAAAACGAAACAAAGATAGCTCTTATATCGAACGAAATATTTACAAAATTTTTGTTTAATGATAATATATTTCTACAAAACTTTCTAAAAATTATAAGCAATAAATCTTACGCTCTCAATTATAAAAATAGATTACTTGGACAAGATTCAGTTAGGGATAAAATATTATTTTATTTACTTCGTCAAAAAAGAATTCAAAAAAATAATGTCATAAAATTGAATATGACAAAAGAAGAATTAGCTAATCAATTATTTATTCAAAGACCTTCACTTAGTAGAGAGCTTATAAAAATGAAAAATGATGGTTTAATTGATTATGATAGATATACAATTACCCTAAAAAATAAGGCTAGTTCAAAATTGAACTAACCTTTTATTATTGTTCCTGCTTTTAAATTAAATGCTGCTTCAGCATTGTCCAATGATGCAATTACTGCTATTTTATTATTTTTCGCAAAAGAAATTGAAGCTTTTATCTTAGGCAACATTGATCCTTCGGCAAATTGTTTTTCTTTTATTAATTTCTCTAATCTTTCAATTGATACCTTATATAACGCTTCTTCATTATCCTTCCCAAAATTAATATATACATTATCTACTGCAGTAAGAATAACAAGAATGTCTGCATCAATAATTTCAGCTAATTTTGCAGAGGCATTATCTTTATCGATAACAGCCGGAACCCCTTGTAATATATTATCTTTTTTTATAACTGGAATTCCTCCCCCACCAACAGTTATAACAATATGATTGTCTTTTAATAATGTTTTAATCATTTCTTTTTCTTTGACATCTATTGGCATTGGACTAGGTACAACTCGACGATACCCTCTTCCAGAATCTTCAATCATGTTATACCCCATTGATTTTTCTAATTTATGTGCCTGTTCTAAAGAATAAAAACTTCCAATAGGCTTTGTAGGATGATTAAATGCAGGATCATTTTCATTGACAATTACTTGCGTGACAATAGCTGCGATAGATTTATCTATTTTTTGTTTTGAAAGTTCATTTCCTATTGAGTTTTGTAAATGATATCCAATATAACCCTGACTCATTGCTCCGCATTCAGGAAAAGGCATATTTGGTGTTGATGATGATTCTGAAAATGCTAAATTAATCATTCCAACTTGTGGTCCATTTCCATGGGCAATAACTATTTCGTGACCATCTTTAATTAATTCCACAATATGAACTGCGATATTTTTTAATAATTCTTTTTGTTCTTCAGGATTTTTGCCTAATGCATTCCCACCTAAGCTAACTACTATTCTACTCATTTTCTTCACCTAAAGTAGCTAACATAATTGCCTTTATAGTATGCATTCTATTTTCAGCTTCTTGAAAAACCACAGAATATTTCGATTCAATAACCTCATCAGTAACTTCCATTTCACCATTTTTAACACGTGGAAATTTTTCACCAAACTGTTCTGAAATAGACGATCCAACTTCAGTTTCTTTATCATGAAATGCTGGTAAACAATGCATGAAAATTGCAGTTGATTTTGCATTTTTCATTAATTCCATATCTACTTGATAATTATTTAACTGTTCAATACGAGTATTCCAAACTTCTTTTGGTTCTCCCATAGATACCCAAACATCGGTATATATAACATCAACATTTTTTGTACCTTCCATTTTATCTTCAGTAAATCTAATAGTTGCTCCTGTAGTTTTTGAAATTTCTAAACATGTATCAATTAATTCTTGTTTTGGCCACAATTCTTTAGGTGCAACGCCTACAAAATTAAGCCCTAACTTTGCTGAACCAATCATTAGACTATTTCCCATATTATTTCTAGAATCACCAATATACGCAAAATTAATTCCTTTTAAATATCCGAATTTTTCTTTTATCGTTAAAAAATCAGCAAGAATTTGAGTTGGATGATATTCATCAGTTAATCCATTCCATACGGGGACTCCTGAATATTTAGCTAATGATTCTACATCTTTTTGCTTGTATCCTCTAAATTCTATTCCATCATACATTCTTCCTAAAACTCTAGCAGTATCTTTTACTGATTCTTTTTTATTCATTTGAGATCCACTAGGTCCTAAAAATGTTACTCCCATTCCTAAATCAAGTGCTCCAACTTCAAATGCACAACGTGTTCTTGTTGAATCTTTTTGAAATAAAAGAACTATATTTTTATTAGATAAATGTTTATGAGAAATACCCTCATATTTCTCAGTTTTTAAATGTGATGATAAATCAAGTAAATAATTAATTTCTTCAGGTGTGTAATCTAATAATGTAATAAAATTTCTTGTTTTTAAATTCATGTATTTTCTCCTCAAATTATATTTTTTCTCTTTCTAAAGGCATACTCATACAACGAGGTCCACCTCTACCACGGGATAATTCACTTGAAGGAATTTCAAGGACTTTTATACCCTGTTCTCTTAAAATTTTATTTGTTACATGGTTTCGCGAATAGACAACAACAACTCCAGGGGCAATAGCTAATGTGTTTGCTCCATCATTCCATTGTTCCCGACCACTAGTGATTTTATCACTTCCACCACAATTAACAAGTTTTATTGGACGTTTAAGATGTTTCTCTAATATTTTTTCCATTGTTAAAGCAACTTTTGTAGCTTTCATTTCCCCATTATCATTTATTATTTCAAAAATAGTTAGATTATCTTTTATACCAGGATGTATAGTGAATACTCCGTAATCTATTTGAGTAAAAACTGTATCTAAATGCATAAAAGCTCTCGTTTTGGGAATATTAAAAGCTAATATTGTTTTAAATGAAGTATTATCTTTAAATAATTTTTCTGCTAGTTTTTCTATTGCTCTGGGATCAGTTCTTTTAGATATTCCAATTGCTAATGTATCTTTACTAAGAACAAGAATATCTCCACCTTCACTATTATAACGATTATTTCTATTTATATAAAAAGGTATATCTTCATTTTCAAAAAGAGGATGATATTTAAATAAATACTCACTAAAAATAGTTTCTCTTTGTCTTGTATCTGTAAACATATTATTTATCGCTACACCATTGCCAATACTTGCGAATGGATCTCTTTGAAATAAAATATTGGGCATTGGGTCTGTATAAAATGGATATTCATTTTCAAGCATATCCATTATTGAATTACGATGTTTTACAGTAACTTCCTTTGTTCTAATTCCTTCTATCATTTTTTCTACTAAAGATTCATTATTAAGATTTATTAAATACTCATACATAGCTGTCTTAACAGACTTGGATTGTATTAAGGATTCTTCGATAAACTGATTGATGAAATTAGAAATAACTTCTGGATGGTGATTTAAAGCTTCAATAACCATATCTTTAATGTATAATACTCTTACTCCATTTTCCCTTAAAACTTTTGCAAATTCATCATGCTCTTCTTGAGCAACTTTTAAATATGGGATATCATCAAAAAGAAGTCTTTCTAATAAATCTGGAGTTAAATTTTCTAATTCTTTTCCAGGCCTATGTAATAATACAGTTTTTAGTTTTCCTATTTCTGAAAATACGTTGATTTTCATAAAATCACTCCTCATATAATATTTGTATATTATTTATATAACTTGATATATATTATTTGATATATATTTTTGGTACTCTATCCTTGATTTGACAAATGATTTCATAATTAATTGTTTGTAATCTCTTCGCTACTTCATCAATTGAAACTATACCGCCAAACATAATCACTTTATCATTTTTTGTTACTGATTCATCAATTTTAATAAACATTTGATCCATACAAATTCTACCTATAATACTATATCGTTTTCCTTTTATTTCTACTTCTCCACCTTGATTTCGTCGTATAAATCCGTCAGCATATCCAATTGGTAAAATACCGATTAATTCTTTTCTTTTAGTTTTATATGTAGCGCCATAACCAACTGTTTCTCCTGCTTGGAGTTCTTTAATTTCTGAAATATAAGTAACCAGACTAAATGTATTTCTTAAAAACTTAGTTTCTTCATCTAATGTTAACCCATATAAACTAATACCAAGACGAGCATGAGTTGTAAAATCTATTTGAGATTCATATTTTATTGTAGAACTAGAATTAGATACATGAACCATTTCAAAATCATAATCTAATTGTGTAATTATGTTAGAAAACTTTAAAAGTTGTTGATCATAAATATCTTTGTCTCCATCTGCGGTCGCAAAATGAGTGTAAATGCCTTGTAGGTTAATATATTTATTATTTTTTAACATATTAAAAGAGTGTAATATGTCATCATTAGACTTAAATCCAAGTCTGTTCATTCCAGTATCAATTTTTAAATGAACAGTAATAGGGAAATTAAGATTGTTCAAATCAATTAATTGATCAAAATTACTAATAGTAATTGTAAGGTTATTCTTCGAAGCAATTTCAAATTGATCCTTTTGAACAACACCCATAATTAAAATATTTATATTTTTAAATTTATTTCGTAATTCAAGTGCTTCTTCAAGTAAAGATACAGCATAATAATCAATATTTTTATGAATAAGATACCTTACAACTTCAATAGCTCCATGTCCATAAGCATTTGCTTTAACAACAGGTATAACTTTTTTATTTTTAACTAATAAAGCGATATTTTTATAATTAATATAAAGATTTTTAAGATTTATTTCAGCATAGGTTTTTCTATAGATATTATTCATGAGTTTTACCTACGTATTTAGAAGTCATTAAACTAAGAAGTGATGAATAGGTTAATTTAAATAACATAATATCTCCAACTTCATAAATATTATTAGAATCACTTACATCAACAATAACATGGTCACTACTTGACCCTATTAAATTTATATTGTCGTAAGGTATCAATTCTTTATAATCTACATCTTGTTTTCCTAATGCTAAAATTGCTTTTAATATAGTTCCTTTATCTTCAAACTTAGGTATTTTTCCAAATGCATTCATCCCAATTTCTCCGATTGGAATACTTGGTTTTTCTTTCATTTCAATAACTTCTGCTTCTAAAGTGAAAATATCATCATATGTATTATCTATATAATTACCATATGCAGTCTCACGTCCTAAAACTATAGATTCTCCAAGTCTGATATTATTAATTCCGAAAGGGATTTTATTCTCTAAAAGTAATTCAATACTACTAGAATTACCACCACTAATAATATTCAGGTCTATATTAAATCTATTTTCAATTAAATCTCTATATTCTACAAGTTCTTGAAAAATTTCTGTTGTTGGGATAACACCACCATAACATGTTAAGTTAGTGCCAATTCCTTCTAATGAAATGTTTTTTAATTCTAATATTTTTTTTACAGTGTCAATAACTTCATTTTTATCAAATATTCCTTCTCTTAAATCACCAAGGTCAATCATTAGCATTACTCCATGAATTTTATTTAATTCTAATGCATATTTATCTAAAATTCTAATTGTTGAAATCTCTGAGTTTAATGAAATGTCAGAATATTTCACAACTCTTTTCGCATCACTAATCGAGGGTAATCTTAAAAGAACTTTTGGAATAGCACATGATATTTGAATTAGATTTTCAATTCTTGAATCAGCAATATAATCAACTTTTTCCTCTACCATAATTTCAATTAATTCTTTGTCAGCACAAAAGACCTTTGAAACTGCCATCATCGTTAATCCTTTAGAATGGCAAGTATCTAACAAATATCTTAAGTTGTGTCTAAACTTTTTATTATTAATAATAATTCTAGGATACATAATATCACTCTATTCTTAATGATTTTTTCAAAAGTTCAAATGCTATATTTGGATATTTCAAAGAAAGTACTCCTACAGATGATAAAATATAATCATTATCCTTATAAATTTTTACATTTTCTCTTGGTAAAAGTTTTGTTGGATTTTTCTTTATATAGTTTGTAATAATCTTCTCAGTATTTTCCAAATTAATTAAAGCTCCACCAGTTAAAACAATATATTCAACCTTAGATAAATCCTTTCCTTCTGGGATTATTTTCAATCCCGAAGAAGTATAAACTCTCTTTAAATCTCCCACATGCCTATCAAGAGCAAGTTCAGTACATTTTTGTGTTAATTCAAAGACAAGGTTTTTTTCAACTTTAGTTTTTGGTATATAAGAATATTTTTTTAACAAGTTATTAAATTCAAGATTAGTTACTTCTAACTTTGAAATTAATTTCTCTTTTTTTATTAATTTTATTACATTATCACGATTAATAAAAACTCCTAAATCTCCTTCAACAGTACGTTTAGATAATGGTTCCCCTTCTTGAAATTCTAAAAAATCATCGCTCGGAACTGAAACTGAATGAATATCTGTTGTAGCTCCACCAACATCAATAGTGATAACATTTCCTAGATTTTCTCTCAAAATCATCGTTGACTCCATTACACTTCCAGGAGTTGGAATTATTTTTTGGTTTACCATATCAAAAATATTATTCATGCCTTTAGCATGAATTATATTTTCTTCAAACGTTTCATAAATAACTTTTCTTAAAGGTAAAATATTTAAATAATCTACTCTTGGATAAACATTGTCAACAATTTTTAAGTATTTATCTTTATGCAAATCCTTGAAATAAGTTTTTATTTCATCTTGATTTTCGATATTTCCTGCGTAAATAATTGGAACTTGCAAATCAAGTTCTAATATCTTTTTTATATTATAGAGTGCTGTTTCTCTTTCTCCGTAATCAGTTCCACCTGCGACTAAAATGATATTTGGATTAATATTTACTATTTTTTTTAAATCCTTATTTGTTAATTTATTGGCAGTAACTAAATGTATATTTGCTCCAGCATTTAAAGCTGCTTCTTTTGAAGCTCTAACTGTCATTTCATAAACTAATCCATGAACAGTCATTCTCAATCCTCCAGCAGCACTACTTGAAGCAAACATTTCATCATATTCTATAATATCTGTTTTTAAAAATTTCGAAAGTTCCTCTATTGCGTTTTGAAGTCCTTCTGTTACATCAATATCTACAGTAGTAAATGCTACCCCCCTACCTAAAAACGATGGATTCTGATTATGAATATTAAAGGCATTAACAATAGTAGTTGTTGATCCTATTTCAGCTACTAATACATCAATTTTCATTTTTTTTGCATTTCTTGATGTTTATCTAAAATAAAACTCGCAATTTGAATACCTTTAGTTCCTCTACCAAAGCCTTGATCCATACTATTTTTTCTAGCTATTTCAGGAGTAACCTGTGTTCCTCCCGCGATTAAAATTAATTTATCTCGAACACCTTTTTCTACTGCATAATTATGCAATTTTTTCATACTCTTATAATGAATTCCGTCATGTGAGATTATTGTAGACATCATTATTACATTAGAATTCGTTTCAATTGCAGCATCAACAAATTTTTCTATTGGTACACTTGTTCCTAAGTATTCATACTTAATACCGTATTTTTCTACGCCACCATGTTTAATATCTAATACTTCTCTAATCCCAACATTATGTTCATCATTTCCTGCAGTCCCAGCTACAACTTTTATTGGATTCTTTTTAATATATTCTAATATTTCTTCCTCAGAATGAATTTTAACTATTTCAGGTAAAACTAATTTAGATACTTCTATATCAAAATCAAATATTCCTTTTATTTGGATTCTAGTTCCTTCACTAGGATGAAGAATTTCTTTATGAATTATTTCAACATTTTTTAAATTCATTTTTTTGCCAGTTTCTAAAGCCGCTGCTTCTGCAATTCTTTCATTCGTCGAAAAAAACAAATCAACAACAACTGTACCGTCTCCAAGCCACTCAACTTCAGGTTTTAATAATCCTCCAGAACGATATTTTTCTGTTTTATCTAATCGTAAATATACATTATCAGTACTATCTAATTCATCAATAAATTTAATCATTTCTGGATTTTCAAAAGTACACCCACCAATCAACTTTGATGGATCATTCACAAACTCTTTATTATATTGTTCTACATTATTATATCCATAGTGTGCAGTAACAGGGGCCATATAGTCTTTATCTCTTTTTATAACAGTTCCTGCGCCAATTCCTCCATTAATATCTCTACTAATTCCATCACCATTACGAGCAGGATATTCCCCGCTATCAACAAACATCCCTGCTTCTACAGCTTTAAAATATCCACCCATTTCAATAATTTCTTCCATCATTAAAATTGAACGTTCTTGTATTTCACGCTTTTTTTCTTGTAAATATCCATCTTTTTTAATACTAACCATAGATAATAAATCATCCATACCTACCATTGCTTGTTTAGCAGTATCTAAAGCTTCTATATTATAGACATGCCATGGGACATTTCTCCCTTCATCAGGTGTAATTGTACTTTGAATATCAGCACTTGTTAAACGCGAAACCAGTAAATTTAATACATGTGTAACTGTTGCTTCACGTGTTGAAGAATCCATATATTTTGTATTCATTTGAGCTCTCATCTTATAATCACTTAAAAATTCTCTAAGAGCAACAGCATAAGGTAAATTCAACTTCAAATCAGGTGTTGGTGAGGCTGCTGGAGGCACTGTTGAAAGACAAATATTACCTTTTTTAATACCAACTTTCTCACTGAACTTTGAATTGATTATATGTTGAACCAATAATTCTGGCATTACCTTCCAAGCATCTCTAGCAGTTGCATTAGCATTATGAGCACCATCAATTTGTGCCATTTCAGCATAAGCCATTACTTTTTTACTTTCTGCGGCATCTACAAAACTTCTAATCGCATTAATATTTCTATATAAAATATTATATTGGGGATCTTGATGTGCTCCATTCACACCTTCTTCAGTAAATAATACAGCTATTTCAGGCCCAGCCACACCAGATACATACGAATGATAATTAATCGGTCTTCCAACCTCTTCTTCAATAATATCTAATGCTTTTCTTTGAGCACGAAGTTGTTTTCTTGTAATTGGTATTCCTCCAATTCCTTGTGGTGTTCCTTCTAATAATCCATCAATATGAGACTGCCCAGCTGTTCTAATAACCATAATGTGATCAGCTCCGTGATAAGCAGCCATTCTCATTCTTCTAATGTCGTCTTCAAATCTTCCTGAAGCAATTTCAGTTGTTATTACAGCATCTGGTTGTGGATCAATATTTTTCAAACCTCTAGCACTTGGAAGTGCAACATAATTTTTTAATGTGGGACTTGCTTGTATATATGTAAATTCACCAATAGTTTGTGGTGATACATCTCTCCATATCCATCCGTGGCGTTTAGGATGATAATTTTCAATATCCTTAAGTAGTTCTCTAATATCTAATTTATCATTAGGTTTTAAGTTATTCATAGATTTTAAAATACTCCAATAGATAATCAATTCCTTCGCCATTTTGAATTAATAATCCTGCTTTCTGAATACTAATATTTTTATTTTTAGATAGAATATATATACAGTGTCCGCTACCTTTTTTAAGTAAATTATGCTCATTTAAAATATTCACAATTGCCTTTACCTCAATGCTAGAGAATCCCATACGCAAAAGGACACTTCTTTCAATTGATGGTGAAGTGTGTGTATAAGCCATTTCCAATAAAGGATCCATCATCTCTTCTGATAGCTTTAAGAAATATGATCTTAATTCAGTATTACTCATATCTTTTAGGTGTTCTCTTCTTGTTTTATAATCATCGATTCTTTCCTTCATGACTACCTCCTATATCATTAATTCTTTAACTTTTTTTATACTAACCATTAATTCTTTTGATAAATAATCATAATCTTTATCAGTTAATTCTATTTTTTTATATCTTTTTAAATAACTTTTTCTTAGTTCATTCAGATCAATATCTTGATGTTTTAAATAACTACCATCTTTTGGAAAAACAATATTTTTACCTGGTATTTCTTTATTAGGATTTCCAAATTTTAATTCAACATTATTTTTTCTTGCGAATGATAGTTGTGGTAATATGTGTTTTCCTGCTCCGGTATATTCTGTTTCTTGAACAACAATAATATCTGTATCTTTCATTGTTTGAGACAAACTAAACGCAGCTGCTAAACTTGTATTCCCAGCAGGTCCTCTTTCCATGCCTTCTAATATAGCAAGTGCTTCTGTCATAAAAAATACACTTCCTTGATTAACCATTACATATTTATCCATATATCGAAGTGGTCTTGCGGCACTTCTTGGAACATCAGATCTATCAGGAAAAATCGAAAACGGTATTCCAAAACCTGTATGACCGGTTGTAAAAGATTTCTTATTAAAATCATCATCCGAAGCCATGTGTAACCCATATAGATTTACACTTGCTCCAATTATTAACGTATCAATAGCTCCGGCGTCTTTTAATCCTCGAGCAGTTCCGGTTAAATTTCCTCCACCTGCATTTGTAATTATAACAGCTTCAGGAAATTTTCCTACTTTATTCATTATTTCATTAGCTATTTCATGTCCCAATGTTTCAATTCCTTTAATTCCATATGGAGAATATAATGATGCATTAAAATATCCTGTTTCATCAATTAGTTTTAAAAAGTAATAAAATAATTCTGGACCAACCGATAATTGAACTACTTCAGCTCCATATGCTTCACATTTTCTTGCTTTTTCAAGAATTTCTGGTTGACTTATATTTTTTGAATCAAAACTTTCTTGAACTATAATACATTTCAGCCCTTCTTTAGCTGCTAATGCAGCTACAGCTGCTCCATAATTTCCACTAGTAGCGGCAATAACCCCTTTAAATCCAAGTTTTTTAGCTTGGTGAACAGATAACGCTGCTCTTCTCGCTTTGAAAGAACCACTTAAATTAGCGGCTTCATCTTTTAAAAATATTCTAGCTCCATAACCTGGCTTTGCAAATTTTCTCGCATATTTAGTTATATTTTTCAATTCAACTAATGGAGTATGGCCTATCATATTCTCACTTTGAATTTTAATTATTTTTTCCAAATTATATCCTTGATCATTCATCATTAATTCATAATCAAAGCCAATTCCTTTAAATTCATATTTCGAATAGTCTAATCCTACAGATTTTAAAATAATGTCATTTCTTTTTGACATAAATTCTTGATATTCGTTATTCATGATTAATTTTCTCCATATCATTAAGAATAATATTATTAATTTCCAAAATTTCCGGAATAAAATCTCCATATCCATGCTTGTAACATGGATATGCTTCTTTTAATCTTCCTGTTTCATATCTACCAGTAATAGTTTTTATAGTAACTATATCAAAAAGATCTGCATCGCTTTGTAAAAATCCTTTTACCCACATTTTAAATGGTACCAAAGAAGTTTCTTTAGGTATGTTTTTACTTCTTTCTTTAGGTTCAAGTAATGTTTTTCTAATTCGCACGTAAGAATTTTTATCAATCATTCTTGTCTTCCTTTCTTCTTGTTGTTATACTTTCCATTGCAATATTACTTACAAATCTAATAATAAGAACAATAATCATTATCTCAGCTAGATAAGTAATATTAAAAGTACTTAATACTACATAAATTATCATCACAGTTCAGATAACGTTAATATAAATCCGTTTTTGACATCAAGACTTTTATCTAATACACTTGGAATAATATTAAATAATGTTGCCGTGAATAAACTATAATCAAGAATATTTTAATCTCTCTATCAATTACACCTGAAATAATAGAATACATTAATCATAAAGATATTAAATTATATAAAACCAACGTAAATATTGATTTACATTTATTAAAAGGTATTTGTAATTTATTCTTACCTATTGAGAAAATAATATCTTGTTTCTAATTCTTGTTTCTTTTTTTTTACTTTAAAGATGAAATAACTGTTCCTTTTGTTGTTGCTTTTTTATTGTGAAGTTTTTAGTTTTTTCTGTTGTCTATTAAATCACTCTTTTACTTATTTTTCTAATAGTTTTCTCATATCTCCCATTATTGCTCTTGGAACCGGTAAATCAATCATTGTTTTTAATCCTGGTTTTGAATTTAAAACATGAGGAATCATATTTACACACATTGCAATGGTTCCTATTCCACCATCAATTTCTGGTGTTATTGCCATATGTATATTTGGTGTCCCCTTAATATTAATATAGTCTCCAGTGTGTGTTCCTTCTAATTCTGGCTCAATTTGTTGTGGATGTTTCATATTAATAAATACTTTATTATTAATTAATCCTTGTCCAGTCATATTTACACCAGCAACATTCCCCTTTAATGCTTCTCCATATTTACTTTTTCTATCTACAGATGTTATTATAGGAGACATTTGTTGTTTAAATTCATCTAATTCAACTCCGATTGCATCTGCAATCATATTAACACTTTCAGAAAATCCTACATGTCCTGCCAAAGATCCATCTTTTATACCCTTATTAAATTTATCAACAGTAATTCCAACTCCTTGTTCCTCCATAACAGATGGTCCAAAAGGGCTTAAACTATTAACTCTATTAGCTTCTATATGAGCAACCTCAGTCATTACCCCCGTTAAAGCAACAACTAATAAATCCATAATAAATCCTGGATTTATCCCTGTTCCAAGAACAGTAACAGAATTCTCTTTTGCAATTTTATCTAACTCAGCAGCAAGTTTAGGATTTTGTGCTTTTGGATAAGCCATTTCTTCAGCCGTGCTTATAACGTTTATTCCTTTTTCCAAAATTAATTTCATTTTAGGAAATGCTTTTTGTGTATATGAATCGGTTGCGAGTAATACAATATCACAATTGTTTTTATCTAATAATTCATCAATATTGCTTGTGATAATTACTTCTTGATGATTATTTTGAGCACTCTCTATGGCACTAAAAATACTTTTCCCTATTAAGTTAGGATGAAGATCACATACACCAGTGATTTCAATTCCTTTTTTTGATAAAAGCATATCTGCCATTCCTCTTCCCATCGCTCCAAATCCCCAAATTACAACTTTTATATTTTTCATGTTAAACTCCTTTTATAGTGTATTGTATTGCCATAATATATAATATCATAAAAACCCTTTCACTTAAATGCTTTTATATATCAAATATATAAAAAATAAGGATTAATATTTTATCTTCATAAAAAAGCAAACACAAGATATGCCTGCTTTATCATTATAAGTAAACCTATCTATCTAACTTGATTTTGTCCGATTTTAAATGCTTTTAAATTTATATCTAAAAACTGTGGTTTTACATTCTCTTCAATGGCTTTTTCCCATTCAAGAGGTTTTGATAGTAAAATCTTTGATAATACTCCTAGCATTATTAAATTAACAACTTTCACATTCCCTAATTCATTCGCAAACTGTTGAGCTTCTAAAGAATAGGTTTTAACTTTATTACTAATTGTTTTAATAATATCTTTAGGATACGGAACTTTCCCATTTAAGGTTACCATGGAATTAATTTTGTGATTATTCACAATTAATATCCCATCTTTTTTTAAATAATCTATGTTTCTAGCTGCTTCCATTTGCTCAAAAGAAATCAAAATATCTGCACTTCCTCTTTCAATAACCGGAGAGAAAACTTTATCACCATATCTAATTTCAGATGAAACACTTCCATTTCGTTGACTCATTCCGTGGATTTCACTCATCTTTACATCATACCCTGCATTAATCAATACATTACACATGATTTTCGCAGCTAAAATAGTTCCTTGTCCACCAACTCCAACAAATTTAATTGACTTATTCATCAAATCCCTCCTTCACTATCGCATCAAAAGGACATATTTGAAGACATATATCACATCCAACACATGTATTAGAATCAATTATAACTTTTTTATTTCCCGGATCAAATATTAATGAAGGACATCCACTTTTTAAACAAAGTTTACACCCAGTACATTTATCAGGAATAACAACATCCTTTGTTTTCCACATATCGTTATATAATTCATAATCTTCTTCTCTATATTTCTTTTTTAATACACATGGCCAACTTGTAATAATAACTGAGATTTCATTCAATTCTAAAGCCCAATCAATAGTTTCTTTTACTACTTGTAAATTATTAGGGTCTATTTTTCTAACATGTTTAATTCCAATTGCTTTTACCATAGCTTCGATATCTAATACCGTACTATATTCACCTTGTAATTTATATCCAGTTCCTGGATTATCTTGTTGTCCAGTCATTCCAGTAGTTCTATTATCTAAAATAACATTAATAGTTTTACCACCGTTATAAACTGTATTAATTAACGAATTTATTCCTGTGTGAAAAAAAGTAGAATCTCCAATAATTGATACAATTCTTTTTTTATTATTAGGATCTAAATCCAATATTTTTTGAGCTCCATGTCCGCTACTTAATGAAGCTCCCATACAAATTAGCCAATCCATTATATTATATGGTTCTCCTACAGCCAAGCTGTAGCACCCTATATCACCAGATACAATTATTTGATTACGTTTTTTTCCTAATTCGTAAAAAAAACCTCGATGAGGACACCCGCTACAAAAAGTAGGAGGTCTTCCAACAAAAAGTTCCTCATCTAATTCTATACTGTCAAAGTTTTCACTTAAAGCATACTTTTTAATTACATCCGGAGTCATTTCTCCAGTATATGGAAATAAATCTTTTCCAATGCATTTTTTTCCAAGAATCTTTATAAATTCTTCAATATATGGATCATTTTCTTCAATCACGTAAACTTTATCATATTTATCACAAAAATCAGAAATAAGTTTATTAGGTAATGGATTTGTAAATCCAAGTTTTAAATATGATACTGTATCTCCAAATGCCTCTTTTGCATATTCAAAACTAATTCCCGAGCTAATTACTCCAGTTTTTGAATTATTATCAATTTCATAATTCCATTTTGAAATTTCACTATATTCTTTTAATCTATTAGTTCTATATTCCACTTTATGTCTTAATTTTCTTCCAATAGCAGGTACAGCTACATACTTATCAAACTTTTTAACATAAGGTATTATATCAATTTTTTTTCTTTCTCCAAGCTCAACAATACTTTTAGAATGGCATACCCTTGTTGTCATTCTAAATAACACAACGCTATCATATTTTTCACTTATATTATAAGCATCAATAATCATATCCTTTGATTCTTGACTATTTGATGGCTCCATCATAGGGATTTTTGCAAACTTAGCATAATTCCTATTATCTTGTTCGTTTTGGCTTGAATACATTCCAGGTTCATCTGCGGTAACTAAAACACATCCACCAGTAACTCCTGTGTAAGAAAAAGTAAATAATGGATCAGCAGCAACATTAACTCCAACATGTTTCATTGCAGCAAAACTTCTACCACCAGCTATGCTGGCACCTATTACAGATTCAAGTGCAACCTTCTCGTTGGATGCCCACTCAGCGATTATTTCTTTATAAGTTGAAACGTTTTGTAAAATTTCAGTACTAGGAGTACCGGGGTAAGCTGAAGCAAAATGAACTCCAGCCTCAAAAACACCTCTAGCAATAGCTTCATTTCCAGATAAAATTTTTCTCATATAGTTTTTCTCCTTATATAGTATTTGTATAAGAATTCAATAATTCTATACATCTTTCTTTTCGAAATCCGCTATAAATTTATATTTATAATAAAATTATAGTACTATAATGATTATAGTTACAATTAAAAACAGAACTTTTTTACAACAAATAATAAAAAATAAATCATCTACTATGTAATTATATCAAAGAAATATAAAAAGCTCAAAGTAAAACTGGCAGTTTAATGTAATCGCTACCACTTTATAGAGCTAAAGCAATAAAATAATGTCATTTTAATAAACGTATTTTTTCATAAAAAATAATCTACTATTAGTAGATTATTTTTATACATATAATTTTGATATCGAGGTATATCCTTTTTTGAAAGCATAAGCATCAGTATTTTTAGGTAAATTATTATTCTCTATAATTTTTCTATTAGGAATGTATTTATTATTTAAAATTGCTGGTTTATAATTATATTTTTGATAAAACAATTCCGTATGTAATATCCCTTTTGATTGCTTAAAACTTTCTTTTGGAAAATTTATATTCAATGTATATTTTGTTGAAAGAAGATCATTATCTAAAACATATTTTAAACTTTTTTCAAATTCTTTTTTTACCATAGAAATTCCTTTATTATCAGATGAAAAAGCTATAGATTTGAATCCGAAATGTTGCGCTTGAAAACACGCACCAAGAGTCCCAGAATATTTTGTATCAAATCCTAAATTATATCCATTATTTATCCCCGATACAACAAGATCTGGTGTCAATTTTAATCCGCCTAAAGAAAAGTTTACACAATCAACCGGAGTTCCTTCTACACTATATGTAAATTCATCAATTTTTTTATAATTAACTCCTCCAATAGTTAAAGCCATACTTTTAGCACTTTGTTCAATTGCAGGGGCAATTGTATATACAGTTCCATATTTTTTAAGAACTTCTTTTGCATATATTAATTTAGTAGAATTAATTCCATCATCATTTGTTAGTAATATTAGCATTTGTACACCTCTATATATTTTTTAACAGTCATAATTTTTATTGTTTTTGACTTTTTTATGTTCTATCATAATTTAACATATAACCTCTATTTTTACAATCGTTATCAATAGAATTATGCTTACTGTACATTTTACTTAATTCCAACATTTATATATTTATTAAAAAAAATAGATTTAACAAAAATCTATTTTTTTATAGTTTTTATGAATATCTTACTTCAGAGTATCTAATCTTTGTTTTTATTAACCATTATAAGTATTCCTACTAAAATTAAAATATAAATTGTAGGAACCAAAAATACCAAGACTATATAAATTGAATTTCCAGTTGTGATCGCTAAGCCTGGAAACATCAATAAAGCAAACAAAGGTAAAGCCATCGTGATAGCAGTCCCACTTCCTAATACTAATTCCTCTGCAACTGGAGAATCAAATTCAGGATCAACTCCTTTAAGAAGTGCTAATCCGGTAGATGCAGTACCTGTTAACATTCCAGAAAGTCCTAAGAAATATTCAACATAATATTTTTTGTCATATGCTATCTTAACTAAAAAATGAATTGCAATAAATGTTAATCCTCCCCCAACTACAGCCATAACTATTACTAATAAATAATATTCTTTAATCGCAGTAATCGTGATAGTCAATACTGCAGCAGTAATTAAAAAATTAAATGCAATTGAACTAATATTAGATAAAATATAATTATTAGTTAGAAAATTAGTATTTTTACCTCGTTTTTCAAAATGGTTTAATATTTTTCTAAATAATAACGCATATACAATACCAATTAAGAAATTAAATCCATGGAAAACTCCACTAAATGTTTCGCCTAAACTTCCTATAGAAGGAAGAATATAATTTTCTAAAACAACCAAAGTTAAATATACAAATCCATAAATTACAAAAATAATTACTACTTGAGTTGTAAGTGCATCAAAAACTCTCAATTCTTTTATTGTCTCAAATTCAAAAGTTTCTTTAATATTTGATTTTTCAGAATGAGTCTTACTAACACTTAAATTATATTTTCTAGCTAAATAGTTTAAAGCAATAACTCCTATAATACCACCAACTAAAAATCCTACTGATGCAATAGTAGCACCAAGAGCAGATCCTTCAACTAAAACACCTACACCATCTGCATAACCAGCTCCTATAGTAGTAGCAAGACCAGGCCCTTGTCCGAATCCTAGAGGTAAAAGTAATCCAGCTCCTAAAAATATATCTTTAAAAAAGGCAAATACAATGCTCACACCAATTATAGCTTGAAATAAATAAATAATAACAATAATCATACCTGTAGACCAAATCTTCTTTGTTGTTTTATTGTCGCCTTTTTTAAGAGATAATGCTATAAATCCAATTGCTAACGAATGATAAATAATGTCTCTTAAAATACCGTTTCTGTTTAGCATTATTAATCCGTCTAAATTAGTTGTGCTACCTTCATTATATAAATCTAATGGAATAATATTCAGAAATCCGTCAGATAAAATTAATCCGATAAATCCTGCAATTAAAGCAGTAGGAATAATAACCCTATTTAAAAACGGAATTTTTTCCTTAATTATTTTAGCGACAAACAATAATAATCCAATATAAATAAAATAATTAATAAATCCCCAATTTTCTACTAAATCAAACATAATATAATTCCTCCTATTAACTATTTTTACATTTTATTACTGAAAAGGCACTAAGTAAATATTTAAAATTTTTAATATGTAATAATCTTTAAATTTTTCTTTGTTATATTTTTACACTCCCATATCACTAACCCGTTTGTCTTTTATACCTGCCATTATTATACCATAAAGTGAATAAGGATAAAAAATATTTTTAGATAATATATGTTTTACCTGTTTATAATGAATTTTCGGATATATTCTGCTAAATACTGCGCTTGATCATTGTTGTATTTTACGTGTGCTAAATCTTTTTCTTTTCCATTATACTCATATAAAGATATAAAAGCATATGTAAGAATTCTTTTATCTTCAATATAATTACTTATTAATTCTTTATAAATTAATAATTCGCTTTTCTTTTTTGTCCATGTTCCTTTTATTTTTTTGAAATTATCAACCATCCTCATTTCTAATAGTAATAATGACTCATTATACTTAATAATAAAATCAATTCTCATTTTTTTAGACATTTTTATAATATACTCAAAATAGATTTCAATTTTATCATACTCTTCGTTTGAAATACTTTTCTTTAAATTATCTATAACTCGACTCATAATAACAAAGCTATCCAGCCATGATACTATTTCACTAATGGAGACCTCTCTTCTAAATGCTTTTTTAAGACTAAACATCCTTCTTAATTGATTTGCATAAGATTTATGACGAATAATTTCACCTCTTGCATTCATTAAACCTTTAGTAATCTTCCATCCATTATAGATATCCAAACTATCAACAAATTCGTTATACTGTTTAGGATTTTTAAAATATCCCAAAGCATCTTGTTTCATCGTATCACCTCAAAATTATAATACTGATATAATTTCCTTTTTACTTAATAATTTATAATTTTAAAAAATTGTAAATATACATATATAGAAATTAAGACTATATTACATTTCTTATAGTTAGTAAAAATGCAATCTAAAAATAAAGAAAAATCTAACTTATAAATATAAGAATGATGTAATCTTTTGTAGGAAGAACAAAATTAGAGAAAATGAAAAGACAACAAAGTCTATTAAAGCCCTTTGTTGTCTTATTTTTAAAATTATTATTCGAAGTAAAATTCAACTGTCGATACATGGATTTTCAGCCCATTTAGTTGGAAGTGTGCAAGTAATATCTAATGGTATTGGAGACCCTTTTTATACAAAAATTATACCTTTTACAAGCTATTCTTATTATTGCAATTCCTAGTGTCAAATCATTTTAGAAAATAGATGATATAATAAAAAGCACATAGTGATAAGTGGTGGAATCCCCATAGGTATTCGTCATTTTTTTCAGAAATAATAGTATAACAAAGTAAAGAAGTCTTCTGTGAATATATAAAAATATATGTAAAACAAAAATCAGTCGGAGAGTCCCATCGCCCTTAGTCGGAGAGCTAAAAACAGAAGAAAATAAAAAAACAACAAAGTCTATTAAAGGGCTTTGTTGTCTTGTTTTTAAGATGGTGGCTCGGGGCAGAATTGAACTGTCGACACATGGATTTTCAGTCCATTGCTCTACCGACTGAGCTACCGAGCCATAAATGGCGGTCCCGACGAGAATCGAACTCGCGATCTCCTGAGTGACAGTCAGGCATGTTAACCGCTACACCACGGGACCATGGTTGCGGGGGAAGGATTTGAACCTACGACCTTTGGGTTATGAGCCCAACGAGCTACCAGACTGCTCCACCCCGCGGTATTATAAACTATTATGTTCATTTAATTATTTTATATATATAAAATTATAATGGCGGAGGAAGAGGGATTCGAACCCCCGCGGCGCTATAAACGCCCTGTCAGTTTTCAAGACTGATCCCTTCAGCCGGACTTGGGTATTCCTCCGAATTGTTTAAAAACTATTAATGGTGGACCCGGCAGGAGTCGAACCTGCGACCTACCGGTTATGAGCCGGGAGCTCTAACCACCTGAGCTACGGGTCCAATTTTGGTAGCGGCAGAGGGAGTCGAACCCACGACCTTTCGGGTATGAACCGAATGCTCTAGCCATCTGAGCTACACCGCCAGATACAATTTATTTGCAAAATAACATAAATCCACATTCTGTTTATTCTACAAGTAAGGCAAATACAAGAGCACTCACTCTTGTAGCCCGCACTTGTATTACTTAAACATGGTACCTAGGGCCGGACTTGAACCGGCACGGTATTACTACCATTGGATTTTAAGTCCAACGCGTCTACCAAATTCCGCCACCCAGGCAAATGGTATCCTGTAGAGGATTTGAACCTCTGACCCTCTGATTAAAAGTCAGATGCTCTACCAACTGAGCTAACAGGACACATTAATGGTGCCGGAAACAGGAGTCGAACCCGTGACCTACTGATTACAAGTCAGTTGCTCTACCACGCTGAGCTATTCCGGCATAAATGGTGGAGAATACTGGGCTCGAACCAGTGACCCCTTGCTTGTAAGGCAAGTGCTCTCCCAACTGAGCTAATCCTCCATTTATTAAAAAATAATAATATAAATTATGGTGGAGCCTAGCGGGATCGAACCGCTGACCTCCTGCGTGCAAGGCAGGCGCTCTCCCAGCTGAGCTAAGGCCCCATATTTTTTTTGGTGGGCCTGAATGGAATCGAACCATCGACCTCTGCGTTATCAGCACAGCGCTCTAACCAACTGAGCTACAGGCCCCTCACCAAAAAGACATAAGTGCGTTAATTATTCTACTATTTCTTATCCCTATTGTCAATACATTTATGTGTTTTTTTATATTTTGTTAAATTAATAAAAAATGGCTGGGCTAGATAGATTCGAACTATCGATCACGGAGTCAAAGTCCGATGCCTTAACCACTTGGCCATAGCCCAATAATGGTGGAGGGGGACGGATTCGAACCGCCGAACCCTAAGGAACAGAGTTACAGTCTGTCGCGTTTAGCCTCTTCGCTACCCCTCCAAACACGCAAATTATATTTTATACTAATTAAATATAAAAATCAAGTTATTTTTTCGCAGGATATTTTATTGCGTTTTTTTTCAACTTTTCTCTAATTATTTCCTCAATATCAAAGCCTTGATCATATACAAAAGCAATAGAATAAATTAATACATCTGCAATCTCTTCTTTTACGTTTTGTAAATCCGCATATTCTGCTCCCCATTGATAATTTTCAAGTAATTCTGCCGCTTCTATAACAATTGATTTAACTAAATTTTCAGGTTTGTCATTTTTTTCCCAACCTCTTTTATTCCTAAAATCAATTACTTCATCAATTATTTTTTTCATTATAACACCTCGTATTATATTGTAACATAAATAGAAAGAGTTTTTGCTTTGTTTGTATTTCTTTATTATATTTATGATTAACAATGTAAAGGTTCTGTGAAAATTTAAAGTTTATATTAGCTAGTATACTGCATCCTACTTAACAATTCACAAACATGGCATATACAATGTCAATTGTACAAGATAAGTTAAGTTTACAAAATATTATTGCACCATATTTAAAAACAGTTTTCAAATTTAAAAATGACAAATATAACCCAAATAATCAAGTTTGTAAGTTTAAATATAAATATTGATTCTAGAGTAATAAAAACAAGGAAATTGTATTGAATAAAATCACAATTTTGGAAAGATAATGCAGTTTATATGTTTACGTAGAAGGAGAGAGCAGTAAATACAAATATAAAAGTAATACGAAAGAAGTTAGGAAACTACAGTAAATATCTTTATTCTTCTTTTCTTATTTAAAGGAACAATTTTTAGAACTTTTCACATCTCGATAACAATTAATAATACTGAAACAGAAATTTCAAAGTTTTTTGATATTGTAACGACTTCTAATATTTCAAATAAAATAGTTGAATTTTATCAACAAACTTAAACAATATCACTATTTACCCCCCTATAACCAATTCCAAAATATTTTTCAGTAAATTTTACTTAAAGTTAATGTAGAATCTAATTCTATACTATATTTGTTCCGAATATTCTATTAATCAAATGTCAAGAAGGCAACAAAATACTTGCTCCCCTCTATTTTCGCGAACAAAGTGGAAAAACTATGTTCATTCTCCACAAAGACTTAATGGGAGTACAATTATACACAGTAGAATGATTACTATTGATTCTATATATGCTGATTTGATTTTCAATCTAGATATAAGTATTAAAATTTCTATTTTTGGTATATTAGAAAATAGTAACATCATACTGGATACTTCACTTAATCCTATTATTTCAAACTTGATATTTATAACAAATAAAACTATTAATTTTGACTCTTATACATTAATAAGTATCTTTCTAACAAGTTATATTGACGATATAGTTTTTACCATCAGTTTAATAAATATATCCATATATTTCCAATAATGTTATTTTTGTTAATGATTTATTCAAAACAATTTTCAAAACCACTTATATTTATTAATGTGTCTACTTAAGAAATATCACATTTAAATTTTGACAATCCTTTAATCAAAATAAATACTAAAAATATTTTTTTTAATTAGCAACTAATATTGATATATCCATGTATCTACTGTTCCCTTAGGTATACCATACTCTCTACTTAAATATCCTGTTGATTTTTTACCTTCTATCTTCTCGTTTATTACTTTTGCTCTAAACTCTTCTTTGCAGTCTTTAAACTTTTTTCCTTTTCTTGTTATATAAAAATACCTCCACACTATCATTATAGTACAAAGGTATTTGCATTTTTATTTCATATTCACTAAAAGGGTTCACTCTAAAGTTTTATTACTTTTTTTATTCTTTTATTTAACGTAGGACGATCTATCATTACTACTCTATTACATCCCAAACATTTTAGTTTAACATCCGCTCCAACTCTGATTACTTCCCACTTATTTTCTCCACAAGGATGAGCTTTTTTTAATACTAATAAATCACCAATATTAATTTTATGCATTATGAAGAACCAACTGTGGAAATGGAATTTCAATATTGTTATTATTAAAATAAATAATTAAATCTTTTCTAACGTCTCTTTCAACCTGATAATGTTGAAGTGTTTTTGTTTTAGCTATAAGTCTCATATTTATACTTGAATCAGCCAATTCGGTTACTCCTAAAAAAATAGGAGCTTCAACAATATTATCATATTTCGAATAGATTTCTTGAATAAATGAAGACATTAATTCTTGCAATTTTAAAAGATCTGTATTATACGATACTCCAAATTCTATAATAGCAATACTAGTAGATTTTGAAAAATTAGTAATACTTTTAATATCTCCATTATTTAATATTTTTATTTCGCCTTTCCAATTCATTATTCTTGTTGTGCGCAGTCCAAGAGAAAGAACATTTCCTTTGAACCCATCAATTTCTACAACATCATCGACATTAAACGACTCTTCAAAAATAATAAAAAATCCACTAATAAAATCTTTTACTATCTCTTGTGCTCCAAACCCTATTGCAAGTCCAATTACTCCTGCACTAGCAATAAACGGAGTAACATCTACATTCATTTCTCCTAAAATTATCATTACTATTATAAACCAAATAAAATACTTACTAATACTTGATGAAAGTTTTCCTATCGTAACTGCTCTCGGACTTTTTGTTCTCAATTTTAGCACCTTAATTAGCAAACGTTTAATTATAAATTGTAAAAGTATTCCTATAAAAATCCAAATAATTACAAATAATGAAATAACTATTATATTTGCTATTACATCAGGTATTTTTATATTTATTAAAATATTATATAATTCATCTTTAATTCCAGACATATTTTATTCCTCCTTAGTTAAAAATACAATTAATCTATCTAGTTCCTCTGGACTACTAAATGTAAAAGTAATATTGTTTTTTCTCAATCGATAATTAATATTAGAATCAACCTTATTAAATAGCTTTTTTTCAGCTTTTTGCAAATCATTATTAGAAATAATAGGGTGTTTATTTCCCTTGACTCTATCTCTGATAATCGTTTCAATATCTCTAACTGTCAATTTTTCTTTAATAATTTTATCGCGTAAAGTGATTACTAAATTATGATCTTTTAATTTACTTAAAGCTCTTGCATGTCCCATTGAAATCATTCCTAAATTTACATCATTAATAACGGTTATAGGTAAATTCAAAAGTCCAATCATATTAGTAATATAAACTCTACTTTTTCCGATTTTTTTCCCTAATTCTTTATGAGTATATTTTAAGTTAAAAATAGCTTTTTGAAAAGCTATTGCTTCTTCCATTGGTGTAAGATCTTCTCTTTGAAGATTTTCCAATATTGCTAATTCAGAAAGATATATTGAATTATAATCTCTAATAATTGATGGTATTTTATGTAATCCAGCCATTTTAGCTGCTTTGACTCTTCTTTCTCCCGCTACTAATGTATATCCTTGTCCAGAAGGTTTTAAAATGATTGGTTGAAAAACCCCGTGTTCTTTAATTGAATTAGCCAATTCAATTAACTTTTTTTCATTAAAATATGTTCTTGGTTGATTTGGATTTGATTTTATTAAATTAATTTCAACCTCTATTACTTCTTCATTCTCATTGTATTTTATCTTATTCTCTGCTAATAAGTCATTAAATTTTCTCCCTAGTTTAGTTTCACTCATTTAGTTCTACCATTTCCCTTGCCAAATTTTGATAACTTATAGAACCTTTTGATCGTGGTGAAAACTCAGTAACTGGTAATCCATAACTTGGAGCAGCAGAACATTTAACATTTCTTGGGATAATTGTTTTAAATACTTTTTCTTTGAAATATGTTTTTACTTCATTAATAACTTCATATCCAATATTACTTCTCGTATCAAGCATTGTAAGTAATACTCCCTCAATAGTTAAAGTTTTACGGTTATGTTTTTGCTTGGCCTGAATCATACGAATTGTATTCAATAATTGTGTTAGTCCATCTAGTGCTAAAAATTCACATTGAACAGGAATCAACACACTATCAGATGCAGTTAATGCATTAATAGTTAAAATTCCAAGAGAAGGTGGACAATCAATCAAAATAAAATCATAATCATCCCTAATGCTTTCTAAAGCGTTAGATAATATAAAATCCTTATTATCATGTGAAATTAAATTGGTTTCAATATTACCCAGTTCGTAACGGGCAGGAATAATATCAACATTAACACTTTCTACCTTTTTAATAATATCTTTAATATTAGCGGTCTCATTAAAAATATCAGCTACTGTATAAACTAAATTTGCGCGATTAATGCCCATATAAGTGGTAGCATTCGCTTGATGATCGATATCAACTAACAATACTTTTTTTCCTAAATATGAAAGTGAACTAGCAAGATTAACACTAGTAGTCGTTTTACCTACTCCACCTTTTTGATTACTAATTGATAATATTTTCCCCATATTTTACACCTCTATATTAACTTTAATCTTTATAATGAAAAGTATTTATATTTTATCATAATTATTTCTTTATTCACATAGTTTAATAATAAAAGTTATCCACAAATTTTGTGGATAACTTTTATTATAGATATTTATTAAAAAGTTCCTGATTATCTAAATAAAAATTAACTTGTTCGAAAGATATAAACTCTCTAAACTCCTTTGAAACAAATAACTCAGTTATTTCATCGTGTGTTAGTACTCTTTCAATTTTACCCCATTTATCAGTTTGTGTAACTTCTGTTTTTAAATATTTATATAATATAGCTAATGACAATAATTTGTCAGCTTTATTAGAAAACAATTTATCCAAACTGTACTCATAGCGTTTTTCATTATAATCGCTATTTCCTTTAAATAATGTGGAAAAATTAAATAATATTGAAACTAATTCACTTCTTTCATTCATTAGATATTTTTTAAATTCTGTTGCATATTCCCGAGTTAATTTTGGAACTTTTTTATCATTTATAATTTCTTCAATATTTTGATCATGTAAGAAAAAATAAAACTCAACAAATTCAGCAATATTCTCTCCTTTTTCCTCAAAAAACTCATTAATAAAAATAGATAATTCACTAATTGTTTGTTGGAATTTAGTATTTTTATATAATAGTTCTTCCCCATTTTCCTCAGCAATTTCTTTGAGATATTCTAAACTGAAATCTTGATATTTCTCTAATACTTTATTCATTCTAACCCACTCGTTATTCATTTTTTCATAAATATTATCAGAAATAATAAATTGAACCAAGAAAGTGATGTAAAATCCAATAAGAATAATTTGATAGGTTAACGAAGAAATCTCTATACCAGGTGCATTTATCCCTACAATAGAACTACCATTTTGCATAATATATATAACTCCAACAACTGTTACAGCCCCGCCATACAAAATATATGTAATTATATCTTGATAGAAAATAATAACTGTTAGCGTAACAAAAAATAAAATATATCCATAAAAATGATCTGATCCATAAACATAAAATAAAGTTAATCCAATTATGGTAAAAATACTAAAATGCATAGCCCATCTATTCAAATTAAAAAGCATAAAGACTAATGTAAACATTAACGACAAAGCAAATAGTATAGGAATAAGAATATTAATGTCTAAAATAAAATTATTAAAATTCGATATTGGAATACTTAAAAAAACAAAAATAAATAAAAAGATAGTTACTATCGCTACTTTTAATCTTAATACTTCGTTAAAGGTTAAAAACTCACTATTACGGATACGATTAATAATAGTTTTCATACTATTTCGCCTCCTTCATATGATCTTTTACAATAGTGTCAAATACTTCATTATTATCTAAATAAATGTTAATAATATCGCGATCAATACGATAAAAATATTCTGAATTTAAAAGAATATCTTTAATTTTCTGTTCTTCTAATTTTTGTAAATATGGCTTATCTAGCTTGAGTAATGTATAAAAGAGAACAAAAGAAACTATTTTAACATATTGATTATCACCAAAATGCTTAAATGATTTGAATTGAGATTCTGAAAATATCTCTTTTCTAGAAACTTCAATACCATATGATTTACTTGCTTTAATTCCAATCATAGTCATCTTGTTTTGAATTTCTAATTCCATATATTTCAATTCATTAACTTCTTCTAATGAATATTCTGTATATTTAGATAAAATCTCTGGTATATCCATTTTTTTTAAATCCTTTAATAACTCGATTTTACGTTCAAAAACGTTTTCAATACCTATTTTTTTAGATAAATGCTTTGAAAATAATTTAAATGATTCATAATATTTTTCTACATTTAACGTTTTATTAGTTTTTATCTTTTCAATTTCTAATAATAATTCCATATTTCTAATTTCAGATTCTTTTATTTGTGCTAATTGATTATAAAAAAACGTTTTTCTCTTAATTAAAATATATGATGATAGTGAAAGCAAAACTACAAACACAATTAAAAAAACTAAAATGAAAAATGTTTGAGGTTCATTATTTCCGATAATTTCAAAAATTGTTGGAAATCGTAATATTAAAAGAATCCCTAAAATAAATAATGAGAAATTACTTAAAATCATTGCCTTGTAATCTTGATAAATTGATGTTATTGCATAAGTTAAAAATAACATTGTAAAAATACTAGGTGTATGAAATCTAAGTATTAAACTAGTAGTAATTACATACAATCCCATCGTACTTATGTACATTGCAATTTTCAGATTATGATAATGGTCATTATCATAAGAATAAAAAGCAATATTTATACTTATAAGCACGATAAACATTAACATTGTAGAAATTACCGTATTTGTCTCAATATGCATTTGCAATAGAAAATACAGAACTAATCCAGCTAAAATAAAAACAAGTAAATTAAAAATTATTGTCTTTCTTTTTAAATGTGTAAGTTCTAAAGATTCTTTATATATTTCTAATTGTGGAAATTGATATTTATCTATATCTTGTCTCATGTAACCACCTCTATAAAGGTTTATTCTTTATTTTCCCATAACTTCTTGGATATTGTTTTTTTGTTTTAATCATTTTTTTTATTAAAATTAGTGCTCTTTTTTGATAATCAACTTCATATTCTATTGTGTTAATTAACTCTCCCCCTAATAACTTTACTACATTTTTACTATTTTCATATTCTTCCTTATACTTAGGACCTTTTAAAGCAACAAATATTCCTCCGACATTTACAAACGGCAAACACAACTCTGTTAATATTCTTAAATTAGAAACAGCTCTAGCTGTTACTATATCATAATAATTTGTTAATTTGTGTTCTTCAACTCTTCCATGAATTAATTTTACTTCAATATTTAAAGACTCTGTTAAAGCCTCTAAAAATTTGATTCTTTTATTTAAAGAATCAATAATTGTAATGTCAAGATCTTCAAAAACTATTTTTAACGGAATACTGGGAAATCCAGCACCACTACCTACATCAAGTAATTTTTGATGCTTGAGTTCTACGCCTTTTACCAAACACAAGCTATCATAAAAATGTTTCATAAAGACATCATCAAAATTAGTAATAGAAGTTAAATTAATATTTTTATTCCATTCTACTAATATTTCATAAAACATAACAAACTTCTCATATTTTTCATCTGTAATGGTTATTTTTAAAGTCTCAAGCATCTCAGTGAATTTCTTTTTCATTATTACCACCTAGTCTATATTTTACCATAATTTAAAGATATTTTAAAATAATATAAAAATAATAGTCAAATTAATGACTATTATTTTTTTGATTTTAGATATACTAATAAAATAGATATATCCGATGGATTAACACCACTTATTCTCGATGCTTGTCCAATTGTTATTGGCATAATTTTAGATAATTTTTCTCTTGCCTCTAAAGCTAAATTGTGAATTTTACTATAATCTGTATTTTTTGGTATTTTATAATTTTCCATTTTTATTAATTTATTAGCCTGTTTTAACGCTTTATTTATATATCCTTCATATTTTATATCAATTTCTACTTGTTCTAACTCTTCATAATTAAACTTAGAAATATCAATCCAAAAATTTATATTTCCAATTTTGATTTCTGGTCTTCTTATCAAAGCAAAAGTTGTTGTTTTATCTTTTAAAATTGTAGAATTAATACTTAATAAATATTCGTTATTTTCCTTATTTGGATATATAGTTTTATTTAATAATAAATCTTTTAATTCCTCTATATTAGCTTTTTTTATACAAAAAGCGTCATATCTCTTTTGATCAACTAGACCAATATTATATCCATATTCTCGCAACCTCATATCTGCATTATCGTGTCTAAGAAGTAATCTATATTCTGCCCTAGATGTCAATAACCGATATGGATCATTTACTCCCTTGGTAACTAAATCATCAATTAGCACACCGATATACGCTTCATTTCTTTTTAATATAAGGGGGTCTTTCCCTTTAAATTTTAAATCAACATTTATAGCGGCCATAAGCCCTTGACAAGCTGCTTCTTCATACCCACTAGTTCCATTAACTTGCCCCGCAAAATATAATCCTTCATACTCTTTACTCTCTAAAGTAGGATATAACGCTCTTGAGTCTATCGCATCATATTCAATCGCATATGCATATTTAACAATAACTGCATTTTCTAACCCCGGAATTGTTTTTAACATTTGTTCTTGAATATCAGTAGGCATAGATGTCGAAAATCCTTGAACATAAATTTCATCAATTAGTTTACTCTCTGGTTCTAAAAATATTTGATGTCTATCCTTGTCATGAAACCTAACTACTTTGTCTTCAATTGAAGGACAATATCTTGGCCCTACTCCAGAAACATTTCCACTATACATCGCAGATTTTTCTAAATTAAAATTAATAATATCGTGTGTTTCTTTATGAGTATATGTTAAATAACAAGGCCATTGATCTTCAATTTTTAAATAACTAATATTATCAAAACTAAAATATCTAAGAACTTTATCTCCTTCATGCATTTCGGTTTTAGAAAAATCGACAGAATCCCTTTTTATTCTTGGAGGTGTTCCCGTTTTCAATCTAATTGTTTTAAATCCTAATTCTCTTAATTGCGGGCTTAATCCTAATGATGATTTTTGTTGATCTGGACCACTTTTAGTTATTTGATGTCCTATCATAATGAGTGCTTGCATATACGTCCCTGTAGTAATAATAACCGCATTACTATTATAAACAGTTCCATCTTCAAGAATTACTCCTTTTGCTTTTTTATCTATAATAACTAATTTATCAACATAAGCTTCTTTAACATATAGATTATCTTGATTTAAAAAAGTATTTTGCATTTCTTGTGAATAAAGAAGTTTATCACTTTGAGCTCTAAGTGCCCTTACTGCAGGCCCTTTAGATATGTTTAAAAGACGCATTTGAATTTGAGTTTTATCAGTATTGCGACCCATTTCTCCACCAAGTGCATCAATTTCTCTTACAACAATTCCTTTAGCAGGACCACCAATTGATGGATTGCACGGCATTGAAGCAATCATTTTTATATTACCTGTTACCAACAGTGTAGAATTGCCTAGTCGTGCGCTAGCTAACGCTGCTTCACTCCCAGCATGTCCTCCACCAATTACTATTACATCATACATATAATCACCTTTATAAAAATAATTGTATTACTAATTACCTAAATAGTAAAGTATATAACGACTCAAATTCTTTAAATATTTACGATTATACTATATAATGTCATTAAAGAGGTGTAATTAATGGATGAAACGACTATTTTAATTATTGAAGATGAACCAACTATAAATCGAATAATTTCTAATTATTTTCTTAAAGAAAATTATAGAGTGCTGAGTGCATTAGATGGTTTTAAGGGATTGCACTTATTTAGCAAAAATAAAGTTGATTTAATATGCTTAGATATTATGATGCCCAATATAAATGGATGGGATGTTGCCAAAACAATTAGAGAAACTTCTAATATTCCTATTATTATGATGAGTGCATTATCAGAAGAAGAAGATATCTTAAAAGGCTATTCATTAAAAGTAGATGATTATATTACAAAACCTTTTAATCCTAAAATATTAGTAGCTAAAGTTAAAAATTTACTTGAAAGAATAAACAATTATGACCCTAATATTCATCCTTCAGGAATATTAGAAGTCAAAAATATTAAAATGAATTTAAATACCCATCGTGCATACATTAATAATATTGAGGTTAACTTATCAAAAAAAGAATTTGATTTGCTAAAATATTTTCTAGAACATCAAGGAAAAATTTGTTCTAGAAATCTATTACTTGATAATGTTTGGGGTGTCAATGTTTATGTCGAAGATAGAATTGTAGATACCTATGTTAAAAAGCTTAGAAAATATTTAGGTATTAGATCCTACTATATAAAAACCGTTTTTGGGGTAGGATATAGGTTTGAGGTATTAGATGAATAAAGAAAAAAAACATCTTCCAAACATTACAAAAGTGCTAAAGAATTTGCTTGAAAAACAATCAATATCAACTCAATTGATTATTACAATTATTTTAATTTTTTTATCATTCTTTATTTTACAAGCTTTACTTAACTCACAATTCTTTAATAATTATTATACTGAAAAAGAATTTAATGACATCCATACCGATTTAATGAATTATGTTGAAAAAATGAATAACCCTGAGAGTGACTATTATGATGAGATGTATAACTATACCTCTCAAAGAAATGCATATTCTGTTGTCGTAAATTCAAACTTTAGAATTTTAACTCCTTCTTATAAAGATTATACTATCATAGTAAAAGACACCTTAACTGACGATTCTTATAATATCATTGTTCCTGATAATAACTATATCTATACTACGGGAGAAGTAATATCCCTTATAATTAAGCCTTATAATGAAAATGATACTTTATATAGTCCTACATCTATCACTTCAAATTTAAAAATTATTTATAATAATAATTTTTCATGTTCTAAAATCGATTGTATTTCTATTACTGGAACGGTCACACAAATAAATAAACCAAACAATTTGAACTATATGTTTGAAGATAATACAATTGTAAAACAAGAAGTAAACAAATTATCTTCTAACTTAATTAATTTATCAGATATAAAATATATAGATAATGGATATTGGTACAAATCAACTGATGGTCCTATAGATACACTAGTATTTATTCATGATTTAAGAATGTGGGATTATGTAATAACAATTATTCCTATTGAGGATACCAATGATATTACTAGTATAGTTTCTTCATATAATTATTATGTATACTTAACAGCTATCGTAATAATTTTCTTATGGAGTTTTAGATTGTCTAATATAATATCTAAACCAATTAAAAATATTGAACTTGTAACTAAAGAAATTGCTAAACTAAACTTTGACATAGAAGCTCACGAATATCGCAACAAAGAAAGCGCATCGCTTTCAAAAAGTATTAATCTGATCTCAAAAAACTTAAAAAATGCTTTGGAAACACTAAATACTAAAAATGCTGAATTAACCTCGTTATATAATGAACAATCAATGCAAGTCACACTAAAAAAACAACTTGTTTCTTCTATTTCTCATGAATTAAAAACACCACTTATGATTATGCAAGTTACAATACAAGGTATATTAGATGGTGTAATTTCTTCAGACGAACAAGAAACAGAACTACTAAATGTAGTTAACGAAATAAATAAATCTTCAACAATGATTCAAGATATGCTTCAAATTTATAGATTAGATGACGCTAATTCAGAATTAGAAATCGATAAGTTTAATCTCTCTAATTCAATAAAGTTTTTTATTCATGATTTTGATAATATAATTAAAAAATATAATTTCATATTAGATACAAACATTCCTAAAACAGTCTATATTGAGGCTGATAAAAAATTAATTGATAGAGTAATTTCAAACTTTTTTACTAATGCAATAAAATATACAAATGAAGGTGAAAAAATCTACATCGAAATTAGCGAAAAAAATGATAAAGTATACTTCGAATTAACTAATTATGGAAGTAGTATAAACGAGGATGATTTAGAAAATATTTGGATACCATTTTTCAGAGCTTCTAAACCAGGTACTTCAAGGATCAAAACAAAAGGAACAGGTATTGGACTCTACTTAGTTAGTGAAATTCTCAAAGCTCATAACTGTGATTTTGGAATTGAAAATATAAATAATGGTGTTAAAGCATATTTCTATATTAATAAAGTATTCAATGTTACACCAAGAACTACTAGACAAAAATAAATGAAATAGGCAGAATATCAATTGATATTCTGCCTATTTTTTATATCATATTTAACTGTCTAAATAATTTATAAATTCCATCATTATCAACAGCATCTATAATAATATCCGCAGCTTCTTTTAAATCATTATATGCATTACCCATAGCCACTCCTAAATGAGCATATTCAATCATTGAGATATCATTAAATCCATCTCCAACTGCGATAGTATCTTCTATATTAATATTCGCAAAATTAATAATTGCTTTAACTCCAATGTCCTTTAATCCACCCTTTTCATTTATATCAATTCCATACTCATTTGCATAACTAAAATTTAATGATGGAAATATTTTTTCATATTTTTTATAATCACTTTTTGTATAAAATAATATTAATTGGAAAATCTCATGATTTAAATGATAGTCCTTATAAACTTTTGGATAATGAAGATGAAATGCATCACTAAATTTTACTGATAAATCAGTAAAATTAGAATTCAATACATAATCTGTAGCACTTTCAAAACCTAAATCAATTTTCTCTTCCATTGCAATATTTACAATATTCTGAACAATATTTTTCGCAAGAGGCTGTTTTAAAATTGTCTTACCTTTATAAACAACAATTCTTCCGTTAGCTGCAATGTATGAATCAATATTTAATTCTTTTTCAATACCATAAAACAATGAAGGAGGCCTACCTGTACTTATGATTACTTCGTGACCATTTTCTTGAAGTTTTTGGATTGCCTTTTTTGTAGATTTTGGAACACTGTTAGATTTATGATCGATTATTGTTCCATCTAAATCTAAAAATATGTACTTTTTTTTCATATTTATTATCTCCTGTCTATTTAAAAATATATAACTTAACACTTTAGTTGCATTTAATATCTATTACACACAGTTTTATTAATTATTATTATAAGTATATACCCTAATTATAGGTGCAGGAAGTAAATAAGATTATATTAACTTCATAACATTAAATATTTAATCAAATCCATATTTTCACTTAAAAATTCCTCTTTAATACTATATTTAATCATATTTTTATTTCGATTTGATGATACCATGTTTAGATCTTTGAATTTCTTTAAATGCTTAGAAGTATTTGCTTGTTTAATTCCTAACAAATCCTCAATCTCACATACACATAATTCACCATACTCAAGAAGTTTCATAAATATATTAAATCTGTTCTCGTTAGATAGTAAATTTAGAATTGCAAATTTATCCATTATTTTCCTCCTTTATTGCTTTATGGTGTATTACTATACAGTAATATTACCATGTAGTAATAAAGAATTCAACATAAAAAAAAGTATCTCTTATCAAGCATCCCCACTCACATAGATAGAAAACTTAAGGCTGCTTCGTTCCCGACCTGACCTAATTCGCTACCAACTATTGAATGAGGATGATTGATAAGAGATTTCATCCTGAATTATTTCTTTCTTATGTTTTTAAAAAAATCAGCCATAATTTCTCTACATTCTTTCTCCATAATACCACTTTCAATTTTCACTTTATGATTAAAAGGTAATTCAAACAAATTAGTAATGCTTTGATGAACTCCAGCTTTTTTATCTTTTGCCCCGTAATATACTTTTTTAATTCGAGATTGAATTATAGCCCCCCCACACATCGGGCATGGCTCAATTGTAACATACATTTCACAATCATCAAGCCTCCAACTGTTTAATTTTTTATTCGCTCTTTCAATTGCTAAAATTTCCGCATGACCAGTTGAAAGATTAGACTTTTCGCGTAAATTATACGCCTTTGAAATAACTTTGCCATCCTTTACAATCACTGCTCCTATTGGAATTTCTCCTATCTCAGCAGCTTTTTTAGCTTGTTCCAAAGCCATTTTCATAAAACTATTATTATTCATCTGCCTTAGTGATTCTTCCTTTATAAGGATTTGGCTTTCGATATACTTTATGACATGTTCTACATCTAGCTTCATAAGATTCTTCTGCGCCAATCAATACTATTGGATCGATATATCTTGCTGGTTTTCCATTTACAATTCTTTGTGTTCTTGTTGCAGGGCGGCCACATTTAACACAAATTGCGGTTAATTTCGTGACATATTCCGCCAATGAAAGTAATTTAGGCATAAAGCTAAATGGTTCACCTCTAAAATCCTTATCCAGTCCACTTACAATCACTCTTATCCCTTTACTGGCTAAAAATTCGATAATCCCAACAGCTTCATAATCTAAAAATTGCACCTCATCAATAGCCACGACATCAGTATGACTATCTATATGTTCAAAAATCTGATTAGCTAAGGAAATATTAACAGATTTAGTTCTATTATTATTATGTGAAACAACTTCACTTTCAGAAAAGCGATCATCTATTCGAGGTTTAAATACAACTATGTTTTTTTTCGCATATTCCAAACGTTTCACACGTCTTAACAACTCTTCGGTTTTACCCGCAAACATTGGTCCAGTTATAACTTCAATCCAACCATCCTTTTGATTTAAATACATTATTCCACTCCTTTATTAACTTATTATAATAATACAATAAACATACCAAAAAAACAATAATCTTTTTAAAATATTGGGAAATTGTGAAACAATATTATTTTATATTATAAATTATTATTATTGTAATTAATAGTTCTTTTTTTTTAACCGTATTTTTATTCGTTAAACGGCCTATTAAAAGGCAGATGATTATTTATAATAAAAAGAAATAACTTTGAAATAACTTTGAAATTTAATGCGATTATGTTATAATAGTTTGAAATCTAAAATAATATTACAGTTAGGAGAAAATTATGAGCACAAAATTTGAGATAACAGATGAAAACAAAAAGAAATTACTTGAAGAAATAAAAATTCATTTAAAAAGCCCCGGACCTTTATTGCCTATTCTTCATTCGGCACAAAGAATTTTTAAGTGTATACCTATCCCAGTTCAAAAATTAATTTCTGAACAAACAAATATTTCTATCGCTGAAATTAACGGGGTTGTTACTTTCTATTCTAGTTTTACACTTACTCCAAAAGGAAAACATATTCTTGGAGTTTGTTTGGGAACACCTTGTTATGTGAGAGGCTCTCAAATAATTTTAGATGCTGTAAAAAACGAACTTGGAATTGATGTTGGTGAAACAACACCAGATGGTTTCTTCACTCTTGAAGCTATTAGATGTATAGGAACTTGTGGTATGGCTCCTGTTATGAGTTTTGATCAAGATGTTTTTGGCGAAGTAAATGTTTCGAAAGCCATGAAAATAATAAGAGATACGAGGGAAAACAGTGAATTTAAATAACGTTTTATCTATACTCGAGGCAAAACAACATAATTTAGAATGTCCTAGTTGTATCAAAGAAATTAATTATGCATTTGTATGTGATTTAATGAGCGATGCTTTAATGTTGCTTAAACAAATGCCTAGTCATATTGGAGCTCACGGTGCATTGGTAACTGGATTAGTAACAAATCAAGCTTTAAGAACCGCTGAAATTCTAGATTTAGAAACAATAATTTTTGTTAGAGGAAAAATTCCTTCACAAACTGTAATTGAATTGGCAGATAAAATTGGAATTACATTAATCAGTACAGGTCTTACAATGTACAAAACAAGTGGATTACTTTTTATTAATGGTGTCAAAAGCTACGAATCAGTATTAGAGGAACAATAATTGGAAAATTATATTAGAACTTACAATATTGAAAAACACGATATTGCTAATGCTGGAACAATTGCAAGTCTAACAAAAAGAGAATTAAAAAGAAGAGGTTTAACTCGCAAATTTATAAAAAAAGTTACAATTGGTCTTTATGAAGCTGAAATCAACGTTGTTATTCACTCCTATGGTGGGAATGTAGAAATAAAAATCAACGATGATTATATTGAAATCACCTTTGAAGATAAAGGCCCAGGGATAGATTCAATTGATTCTGCTATGACGGCAGGTTTTTCAACCGCAAGTTCTCTTGCAATTGAAAATGGATTTGGTGCAGGAATGGGATTACCCAATATTAAAGCAGTTTCTGATGAAATGCTTTTAACTTCTTCAAAAAAAGGAACTAGACTATATCTAAAATTTTATATCAGCAGTGATGATTATGAAAGTTAAAAATCTATTAGAATTAAAGCATTTTAAACTAATTTCAGATAACTCTGGAATCGAAAATGAAGTAAACGGAATTTTTTCATGTGATCTATTAAGTCATGTTATGGGTTTTGCCAGTGAAAAAAATATTTTAATAACGGTTTTAAATAACATTAATGTTCTCGGGGTTGCTAGTTTACTTGATTTAAGTTGTATCATATTCTCGCACAATATACAAATAACTGAAGCGATAATTAAAAAAACGAATGAACTAAATATTCCCCTAATAAAAACAAAATTATCAACATCAGAAACCGTTATTTCTTTATATAAAATAGGTGTTAATAATTAAATATTCTTATGACCTTCATATGCACTCTGTTTTATCTCCTTGTGCTGACGAACTTATGACGCCTAATAATATTTTAAACATGGCAATGTTAAAAGGTATCGATTTTTTAGCAATAACAGATCACAACACAACAAAACAACTCAAGGTTATCAAAGAATTAGAGAATTCTTATGATTTCATCTATATTCCAGGAGTAGAGGTTACAGTAAAAGAAAATTTTCATGTCCTTTGCTTTTTTAAATCATTTGAAGATGCATTTACATTTGATAAATACCTCGAAAAAAATCTTAATGGAAAATGGGGTGTTTTCAAAGAAACTGATCAAGTTCTTACAGACATCTATGACACCAAAATTGATATTTTTAAAAAGCCTTTAACTTCAACTAAAATACCCTATAAAGATTTAGTAAAGGAAATTAAAACCCTTGATGGGTTAATCGTTTTATGTCACATTGATAGATTATCCCATAGCGCCTTAAATTTCTATAAATTAGATGATTTAGAATTTGATGCTATTGAAATATCACCACATGTTAAAGATGAATATATTGAAAAACATCCTGAATTACTAAAATATCGTATTCTATTTAATTCTGATGCACATACTTTGTTATCTATGTCTGAAAAAGAATATTTTTTCGAATTAGAAGAGAGAAGTCTTGAAGGATTCTTCAAATATATGAGAGGTGATTTGAATGAATGAGTTATCTCTTCACATTCTTGATATTTGTCAAAATTCAATTAAAGCAAATGCAACTTTAATTAAAATAATAATCACAGACAGTACTATTGATAATATATTTAAAATTGAAATAATAGATAATGGTTACGGAATGGACGAAAAAACATTATCAGAGGCTGCCAATCCATTTTTCACAACAAGAACAACTAGAAAAGTAGGATTAGGTATTTCATTATTCAAAATGGCTGCCGAGATGACTGGTGGAAATCTTAAAGTTACTTCAACTTTAAGAAAAGGAACTAAAATAACAGCAATATTTCAAAAAGACCATATTGATAGAGCTCCACTTGGTGATATCGAGGATACTCTTAGTATTCTAATATTAAATGAAAATATGATAGATATTTACTATAAACATGTTGTTCATCAGAATGTTTATATATTTGATACAAGAGAAGTGAAAAAAATTCTAAATAATATTCCTATCATAGATTACAACATAATAATGTGGATTAAAAATAATATAAAAGAAGGAATTTTAAATATTTATAAGGAGGAAACACCATGAAATCTTTAGACGATTTAAAAAAAATTCGTGATGCGGCGCAAAACAAAGTACAAATGCGCGGGAAAAATGATGGCACAAGAATATTAGTCGGTATGGCCACTTGTGGAATTAGCGCAGGTGCTCGACCAGTAATGAACAAATTTGTTGAAAAAATAGCTGAATACAATCTTGAAGGTGTAACAGTTACTCCAGTTGGTTGTATTGGTGAATGCGCAATTGAGCCTATTGTAGAAGTACTTCAAGGAGAAAAAAGAACAACATACTGTAAGGTAGATATTGAAGCTGTAGAAAGAATTGTCAATGAACATATTATCGGTGGCGAAGTTGTCTTAGATTATGTAATTGGTAAATATAGATTGTAGGTGAAGAAAAATGATAGAAAGAGCACATGTCCTGATATGTAGTGGTTCAAATTGTATTGCTCGTGGTGCAAAATCATTACGAGATGAGTTTGAAATACACTTAAAAGATTTGAAAATAAGAGACGAAATAAAATTAGTAAATACAGGATGCATTGGGCTTTGTGAGCAAGGTCCTTTTGTTATTGTTTATCCAGAAGGAGTTTTTTATTCCTTAGTTAAAAATAAAGATGTCAAAGTAATTTGTGAAGAACATTTATACAAAGGACGTATTGTTGAAAGGTTAGTTTTTGATGAAGCTTTAAGCGAAGATAAAGAGGTTAAAGCATTTGATGAAATTAAATTTTATGCTAAACAAACACGTATCGCAAATCGAAATTGTGGACTAATTAATCCCGATGATATTGAAGAGTATATCGCTAGAGATGGCTATCGCGGACTCGGTAAAGCATTGCTTGAAATGACTCCTTTAGAAGTTATTGAAGAAATGACAGCTTCAGGACTACGTGGTCGTGGTGGTGGTGGATTTTCAACTGGTCTTAAGTGGAAATTTGCGTATGGTAAAGACGCTAAACATAAATTCGTAATTTGTAATGCTGATGAAGGAGACCCTGGGGCGTTTATGGATCGAGCCCTCCTCGAAGGAGATCCTCATAGCATTTTAGAAGGGTTAATGATTGCTGGATATGCTATTGGTGCGGATAAAGGTTATATTTATGTTCGTATCGAATATCCAACAGCGATTGAAAAACTAAAAACAGCGATTGGTCAAGCCGAAAATCTTGGATTACTTGGTAAAGATATTTTCAGTTCTGGGTTTAACTTTGATATTGAGCTTCGTTTAGGTGCAGGAGCCTTTGTTTGTGGAGAAGAAACAGCTTTAATCGCCTCAATTGAGGGTGGTAGAGGAATGTCAAGAAACAAACCTCCATTCCCAGCAATTAAAGGGTTATGGAATTATCCAACAATTATCAACAATGTTGAAACATTAGCGAATGTTCCTGAAATTATGTTTAGAGGAGCTGAATGGTTCGCTTCAATTGGTACTGAAAAATCAAAAGGCACAAAAGTGTTTAGTTTAGGGGGGAACATCAAGAATGCTGGGCTTGTAGAAGTACCCATGGGCACTACATTAAGAGAAGTAGTTTATGATATTGGGGGAGGAATCCCTAATAACAAGGAATTAAAAGCTATTCAAACAGGTGGCCCTTCTGGGGGAGCAATACCTCCGCACCTTATTGATTTAAAAATAGAATATGAAACATTAAAAGAAATAGGATCAATGATGGGTTCAGGTGGAATGGTTGTAATTGATGAAGATAACTGTATGGTTGATATTTGCCGATTCTATTTAGAATTTACAGTTGATGAATCTTGTGGTAAATGCACACCTTGCCGTGAAGGAACTAAAAAAATGCTTGAAATAATTAATATAATATCCTCAGGAGAAGGAACATTAGAGGATATAGATAGATTAGAACAATTGGCTAAAATGGTTAAAAATTCATCACTTTGTGGTCTAGGACAAGCAGCTCCAAACCCAGTTCTTTCAATGTTGGAACACTTTAGAGAAGAGTTTGAAACACATGTAGTAGACAAAAAGTGTCCTGGCGGTAAATGTAAAGCATTAATTGAAATATTTATTACCGATGATTGTATTGGTTGCACAAAATGTAAAATAAATTGTCCAGTTGATTGTATTACCGGTACAGTTAAACAACTTCATACTATCGATACATCAGCTTGTATCAAGTGTGGCATATGTAAAAATGTATGTCCAGTTGATGCGATAATAAGTATTTAGGAGGCAAAATAATGAAAAATGTTAAACTAACAATTAATGGAGTGGAAACAACAGTACCAGAAAATTATACTGTAATGAAAGCTGCGGAAGAATTAGGAATAAATGTTCCTAGACTTTGCTTTTTAGAAGGAATTAACGAAACATCAAGCTGCCGCTTATGTGTTGTCGATGTTGAAAATATTAATGGATTAAAAAATTCATGTACTTTAGCTGTTTCTGATGGTATGGTTGTTAAAACTAATACTAAAGAGATACATGATTCTGTTGTACAAAACTTACAACTATTAGCTAGCAATCATATTTTTGAATGTTGGGCTTGCGAAAGAGAACATAATTGTGAATTATTAGATTTAATGAGACGATATAATGTCGAAAACATCTATGGAGAAAGTAATAATTATGAAAAAAAAGAAAGATTAATTAACAATTCATCTTTTTCGATCGTTTTAGATAGTGGTAAATGTATTTTATGTGGTAGATGCATATCTGCTTGTGAAGTATATACAGGACTTAATATATTAAATTTTAATGAACGTGGTAATGAAACATATGTTGGTCCAGCATTATTCCACAATATGGAGGATAGTGGATGTATTTATTGTGGTAAATGTATCCAATCTTGTCCAGTAGGAGCAATAAAAGAAAAATCAGAAATCGATTTAGTATTAGATGCATTAGACGATGAAACTAAAATAGTTATTGTTGCCCCTGCTCCTTCAGTGAGAGTTGCTTTAGGAGAAGAATTTGGTAGCGCTATTGGTGAAAATGTAGAAGGTAAAATGTTTACTTCATTTAAAATGTTGAAATTTAATGAGATTATGGATGTTAATTTTGGTGCGGACCTTACAATAATGGAAGAAGGAACAGAATTATTAAAAAGAATCAAATCTGGAAAAAGATTACCTTTATTTACATCATGCTCTCCTGGTTGGATAAATTATGTTGAACAATACGAACCAGAATATTTGCAAAATTTATCAACAGCTAAATCACCACAGCAAACCTCAGGAGCAATTTCTAAGCATCATTTCGCTCATAAGAAAGGTTATAAGATAGAAGATATTGTATTTGTCTCAATTATGCCTTGTATCGCAAAGAAGCATGAAGCTAGAAGACCAGAAATGGAATATAAAGGCATAAGAGATGTCGATTATTCTTTAACTACAAGAGAATACGCCAGATTATTAAAACGTAAAGGTATAAATTTAATGGATTTAGAAGATTCAAAACCTTATGGAGATCTTGCAAAATATACTGGTGCAGGAATGATCTTCGGTGTAACAGGTGGAGTTATGGAAGCAGCATTAAGAACAATTTCTGAAGTTTTAGGTGAACCAGATCATTCAATAGAGTTTACAGAAGTTCGAGGAACTAAAGGAATAAAGGAAGCATCCTATAATTTAGCAGGTCAAGAACTAAACGTTGCTGTAGTACATGGTGGAACCAGTATTAAAGAATTCCTTTCAAAATTGAAAGAATCTAAAAAGCAATATCATTTCGTAGAGTTTATGGGATGTATTGGTGGTTGTATCAATGGTGGCGGTCAACCAATACACTCAGCTAAAATTCAAGAGACAGTTGATATTAGTGCACTTAGAACTGCCTCTGTTTATAAAATTGATGAAGAAAAAGAATATCGTAAATCTCATGAAAATAAAGTAATAACAAAAATGTATCATGATTGGTTACAAGAACCAGGTTCAGATCTTGCAAAAGAATTAATGCATACATCATATTCACCTAGAAAGTACTATAAGTAACTAAAAGCCCAATCAGATTGGGCTTTTTTTTGCAAATAAAAAGCCACATTAGTGGCTAAGTTATTTTTTTGTATTTACACCGTAACGTCTATTAAATCTTTCAACACGGCCTGTAGCTGCTGCAAATTTTTGTTCACCCGTATAGAATGGGTGACAATTTGAACATGTATCAACACGTATTTCATCTAATGTACTTCCACCTTCAAATACGTTCCCGCAAGTAGTACAAGTTATAGTTACAGTTTTATAATTTGGATGTATACCTTTTTTCATCGTTATTACTCCTTCCGCCATAGTTTCCTATAGTAAGTTTTAATCGCTATCAAATTATATCAAACTATAATTATATAATCAAGTAAAATATATCTTTTTTTATTTCTAAATAAAATATTAGATTAATATATTATGAGAAAATTATGTTATAATTAATTTTAGATAGAGAAGGTGAAAACAATGCGACAAATTAATTTAGAAGATATTACTAACCTAGTGAAAACCGCAGTTATAAAAATTAATTACAACTTAGATAAATCACTTATATCTTTGATTCAAAAAGCAAAAGAAAATGAAACTAGAGATTTATCAAAATCAATCTTATCTGATATTCTTGAAAATCAAGAAATTGCTAAACAAGGCGATATTCCATTATGCCAAGATACAGGAATTGTCGTTGTTTTGTTAGAAATAGGAAATAAAGTTACTTTTAACGGTGACATTTATGAAGCAATCAACGAAGGAGTAAGACAAGGCTATTTTGAAGGGTATTTAAGAAAATCAGTTGTTAATCATCCATTTAATCGGATTAACACAAAAGACAATACCCCCGCAATTATTCATACAAAAATAGTTCAAGGTGATAAAATAAAGATGAAGATAGCCGCCAAAGGTGGTGGAAGTGAGAATATGAGTAACGTTACTATGCTTACTCCTACAGATGGAATTGAAGGAGTCAAAAAATTAGTGTTAGAAACAATTTTCAATGCCGGAGGAAAACCATGCCCTCCATTAATTGTTGGTATTGGTATTGGTGGTAATTTCGAAAAAAGTGCAATCCTTGCTAAAGAAGCAATCTTTAGGGATTTAGATGATTCAAATGATGATGAAATTATAAAAAAATTAGAAGATGATTTATATGATGAAATCAATTTGCTAGGTGTTGGTCCAATGGGTGTAGGTGGAAATACTACATGTTTAGCAGTTAAAATAAATTATTATCCAATGCATATCGCTAGTTTACCGGTAGCTATAAACATTCAATGTCATTCAGCAAGACACACCGAGGTGGAATTATGATTAGATTAAATACTCCTATTACTAATAATGATATCAAAACACTTAAAGTTGGAGAAAAAGTATTATTATCAGGAACTATCTACACCGCAAGGGACCAAGCTCACGCAAGACTAATTAAAGAAACTAATATTTTATTTAATATTGATGGATCTGTTATTTATTATGTTGGTCCAACTCCTAAAAGAGATAATTTTCCTATTGGAGCTAGTGGACCTACATCAAGTTATAGAATGGATAAACTTGCTATTCCACTAATGGAAAAAGGATTAAAAATTATGATTGGCAAAGGTGATAGGAGCGAAGAATTTAGACAGCAAATGATTAAGAATAATGCTGTTTACCTAATTACAACTGGAGGAGCAGGTGCTCTTATCAGTAGTAAAATATTAAAAAGTACACTAATTATGTATGAAGATTTAGGAGCAGAAGCTATATATAAACTAGAAGTAAAGGATTTTCCTTGTTTTGTTGCTTATGATGTTTACGGAAATAATATTTTTAAGGGTAACCATAATGAAGAATAATATAGCTGAAAAAAGTTTAAAACTTCATGAAAAAAATAGAGGTAAAATTGAAATAATTTCTAAAGTTAGCGTTAAAAACAATTACGATTTATCGCTTGCATATACTCCAGGTGTAGCTGAAGCATGTTTAAAAATTAAAGATACCCCTGAAGATATTTATAAATATACATCAAAAGGAAATATGATTGCTATTGTAACAGACGGTAGTGCTGTATTAGGATTGGGAAACATAGGTGCAAAAGCTAGTCTACCAGTTATGGAAGGAAAAGCAATTTTGTTTAAGGAATTCGCTGGTGTTGACGCTTTCCCGATTTGCTTAAATACTCAAAATCCTGAAGAAATAATAAATATTGTAAAGTCCATATCTCCTTCTTTTGGAGGAATAAATTTAGAAGATATAAGCGCTCCAAATTGCATCTTAATTGAGAGAAGATTAAAAAAAGAGTTAGATATTCCGGTTTTTCACGATGATCAACATGGAACTGCTATTGTTACTACTGCAGCATTAATAAATGCTTGTCGATTAACAAATAAACCTATTGAAGATTTAAAAATAGTTATTAGCGGCACTGGAGCTGCAGGTAGTTCAATAGCTCGCTTATTAAAAGATATTGGCGTTAAAGAAATCTATGCCTATAATTTAAAAGGAGTACTTTTAAAATCCAAATATGATAGTTATTCTTTTTCTGAAAAAGAATTAATAGATCAATCAATTATTAGTTTCCCTTTAAACCTTCAAAATGACTCTTTAAAAGAATTAATTAAAAACAAAGATGTCTTTATAGGTGTTTCAGCAAAAAACTTAGTAACTAAAGATATGGTTAAATCTATGAATAAGAATCCTTTCATCTTTGCGATGGCAAATCCAACTCCGGAAATCTCTGCTGAAGATGCATTAGAAGCTAATGCATACATTGTTGGAACTGGAAGATCTGATTATCCAAATCAAATAAACAATGTTTTAGCTTTTCCAGGCTTATTCAGAGGTGCTCTTGATTCAAAAGCAACCGCAATTACTGAAAGTATGAAATTACACGCCGCTAAAGCTATTGCGTATTTAATTAAAGATAACGAATTAAGAAGAGACTATATTATCCCATCCGTATTTGATAAAAGAGTTGTTAAGGCTGTTGCTGAAGCAGTAAGTGATGAAGTTATTAGATTGAAAATTTATCGTAAATAAAACTAAAAAATAATCGTCCAATGTACGATTATTTTTTTCTTGCAACTAATCTAAATCTATAGAGTTTATAATTGTTTGTGTGTCTTCAATTGTTGAAACTTTGATATATTTATTTGATATCGTGTAAAAATATTCGTCAATAAATTTGCTTTTATAAACATATACATCATATGCTGATTCTTCATCTGCTGAATCAACAGCGTGTGTAACATATCCGTTAAATGTAAATCCAGTTTCTAAATTAATATTGTAAACTAAGATTCCGCTACCATAACTAAACCCATTATCATTAAAATTATGAGTAGTAAATGGAAGTGCAATAATTCCTTTAGATAAACTTACAAGTAAATCTTTATGGTTATAAGTAACAGTACTACTTGCCCATCCATGTTCTGAATAATCAAATATAATTTCATCAAATACTACTGGATTTGATTTATCAGATATATCGTATATTGAGATTTTAAGTCCTTGCGTTCCACCACTATTATCTCCATATCCTATACCTAGCATGAAATCTTCGCCTAAAGGTTGAAGATATGTGCTAAATCCTGGAATTAATAATTCTCCTTCTACAACAGGTGTAGTTGGATCTGTTAAATTAATAACATAGAATGGATCTGTTTGTTCAAATGTAACTAAGTAAGCGTAATTTCCAACAAATCTTGTTGATTTAATTTGTTCATTAGGTTTACCTAATTTTTCAAGTATCGATACTACGACTAAATCTTCATCTAAGATATATAATCTATTATTTGTATCTTTACCCCAACCTTCTGTTGTGGTAATTCTTAAATAACCACTGTATTCATCAATTGAAAATTGATTTAGTACATACCCATTTACCACTCCAATTCCAACGTATTCTAAATCACCGTCACTAATCGCAATTTTCATAATTGCTGTTTTTGATTCATAAATCGGCTCTTCAACATCAACATATTCAGTCATTGGCCAGAAGTAATAAATAGAACCAACTAAGTAAATATTTTCATTTGATACGTATAAATTATACCCACTATCACCTAAGATTGTTTCCATATCTACTTCGGTTGTATCTAAATCAATACCATAAAAAGTAGTAAATGAATTAGGATTAGCTCCTTCTATATATATTACGTCTTCATATTTAGCTTTTGTTACTTGCCCATTAACTATATATTTAGATAAATAATAATCAATATCAACATCGTCATTATAGAATGGAATATAACTATTAGTTACAACATACAAATCATTATCAATTTTTCTTGTACCAACAAAATATCCGTTCATTATATATTCATCTTGTAATTCAAAATTATTTGATTTATCGTAAACTAATACTTTGATATTGCTACTATCTCTACCCCCATAAATATTATAAACATAGCTTGTAGATTCATCAGGTTTAGTTTCATCATAATATCCATCTTCATCATATTCTTTACATTCCCAATTATATTGTTCACCAATTACGACTAGATAGTCATCATCAACATACATTCCTTGCGGATAAAATTGTTCACCATCACAAGATTCATTAGAATATTCGATTGTTTTGTATAAACTTAATACATCAGGTCCATCAACAGTTGTATAAGCTAATGAAATTTGAAGTTTATTTTCGTTCAATGTATAAATATATTTTCCGTCGGTTAGAACGTTATCCATCTCATCGACTCCAACAACCTGATTATTAGTTTCTGAATAATCATTACTTCCACTATCTAGATTTGCATCAGTATATGTTTGAATACCATTTGCACCATCTGTTGTTTCTGGACCTAGTGAACCTACAGTATCAAAAGATCTAAGTCCCCAAAAAGAATTATCATAACTAGCATTCATTCTTTCTTGGAAAGATGTATATATTTCGTAAACATCATCCGCAGAACTTACTTTAACTAATTTTGTTTCAGATACTACTTGAGGATTTAAAGCAACTGAAACTATTACAACTGCAACAGCAATTGGAGCTAAAGCTACACTAGACATTAAAGCAATTCGTGCTCCAAAGCTTTTAGTTGGGTTACTAATTCTCATGCTTCTTTGCTTAATAAATAATTTATTATTTAATCTAATTTCCTCAAATATTTTTATACCCATTAATGCTGTAAATCCAATAACTACTAACACAACGAAAGCAATACTTGGATTATTTATTAAAAATAACATAATGATACCTCCCTAAATTTCTAAAGCTTTTTTAAAATCTTTTAAATATCCTCTGTTCACTTCTAAATGTTCAGAATTTTTTAATAATAAATCTAACTTAGAATTAAGCGCAGGTTTAATATAGTCTATTTTTCCGATGTTAACTAAACAATACTTACTAATACGAATAAAATCTTTACTTTTAAGTACTTCTTCTATTTCATATAATTTTAATTTTATTAACAATTTTGTATTGCTTAAAACACCATAAACATCTTCATCATCAACAATAAAATAATAGAAATTGCGAGACTCAACATTTTTTTGTCCAAACTCATTACTTCCAACAATATAAATTTCTTCTCCTTTTACAATTAAATCAAGTAGTCTAGATACTCTAGTGATCTCAGATAAATTAAAAACGATATTTACTTTATCATCTTCAATTAATTCTTTATCATCAGTTAAGATATAATTATAATTGATTGTTTCGATAAGGTTTAACCTTTCCTTTATTATTTTATGTTCACTTTTTGATACTTTTAATTTAAACATAAAATAGCCTCCTTCTAAAGTTGAGTATAGAATATCACTTCTTTTTCTACAAATAAATAGCTTTAAGGTATCATACATATATTTTACACTAAACTACAAAGAAAACATAGTTATCCAATAAAAAGAGACCTATAAAGGCCTCTTTAAAGTTTATTTATCTTTTTATATAATTTTGCGATAGGTAATCCTACTATCGTAAAATAATCCCCATTTACTTTTTCAATATATCGAGATCCATAAGCTTGTATCCCGTAAGCTCCTGCTTTATCAAGAGGCTCTTTTGTATTTATATACTCTAAAATTTCTTCATTAGACATTTCATAAAATGTAACATCCGCTGATCCATAGAACGTATCTATATACATATTATTTACAATAGCACAACCAGTTAAAACTGTATGTGTTCTTCCACTTAATAATTTTAACATTCTAAAAGCATCTTTTTCATCTGTTGGTTTTCCTAAAGGAATCCCATCTAGTATAACTAAAGTGTCAAATCCAAGAACATAATAATCAGGATTTTTACTGCTTATATCTTTTGCTTTTTTTAAAGCAATATCCATAACAACTTCTTCGTTAGTAAGATTTTTATTAATTATTTCATCTATGTCACTTGGAATAACCATAAAATCTATGTTAAGTAATTTAAGTAGCTCTGTTCTTCTAGGTGATTTACTAGCTAAAATAAATTTTATATTTTTATTATTCAATATTTTTAACTTTTTCAGGTCTAACAAAGAATAATATAACACTCGCGACAGCTAATGGAACTAACAAGAATAGTATACCTTCATTAGTTGGTTTATTATATTGTGTCATTAAAAACGCAAGTAGGAATGGTGATATAATTCCTCCGAATCTTCCAAAAACACTAAAGAATCCAAAGAAATCATTAGCTTTTTCTTTTGGAACCATCTTAGCAAAGTAACTTCTACTTACAGATTGAATTCCGCCTTGAGCGGTACCAATAAGTATTCCAACAACCCACATTAAGTAAGTTGTTTCTGCACTCACAATTAAACTAACAACGTAAATACTTAAAGCATAAATCAGAATACCATAAAAAATCATTCTTTTCCCACCAAATCGTTTTGCTAAACGTCCATAAATAATAGCTGATGGAAATCCAATAAATTGAACCAAAATAATAACTCCTAATATAACAGATGTACTTACTGATAAGTCAGAACTAATATTTACAGCTAATCTAATAACTGTATTAACGACATCAATATATAATAAGTAAGAAATTAAAAATAAAAAGATATATCGATATGCCTTAATATCTTTGAAAGTCTTACCTAATCGCTTTAAAGATTTCACAAGCGAATTTGAATCACTATCAATATTATATGTTTGATCAACTTCTCTTAGAATCGGTAGTGAATAATACAACCACCATCCAACAGCTACAATAAATGCAAAACTAATTGCCAAATGTCCCATTGATTCATCTAATATACCAAATGTTACTAATAAATAAGGAATCATTGCTACAAAGAAAGGAATTAAACTGCCAATGTATCCCCAAGCAAATCCAGTTGAACTAATAACATCCATATTTTCTTCTTCGGTAACGTCGACTAAAAAGGCATCATATACAACATTAGTTAAATTATATCCTATACTTGAAATAGAGAAAATAACCAATAATAATAACCAATCTAATCCAGGTATTGCTATCCCAAATCCACCAACTATTCCAATAATTAAGAATATTTTAAAGAATTTCTTCTTATTTCCACGGTAATTAGACCAAGCACCAATAACCGGACTTAAAAGTGCTACAGTTAAAGCTAACGCACTCGTTAAATATTTAAATATTGCAGATCCAGTATTCCAATCTGCTCCAGCATGTCCCATATAAACATCTTGATATAAAATCGGGAACAGCACTGTAATAACTGTTAAAATAAAAGCAGAATTAGCAACATCATATAAAACCCATGCACGCTCTTTCTTACTAAGTTTTAGAAATTTAAACATAATCTCTCTCCATTCTGTTTTTTTTCTGTCTCATATATTATAGCATAAATACTTAATATCAAGAAAATATTTTGTATTTCAAAGTAAATTGTAATATAATATTTATTAACAAATATTATGATATAATAACAATAAGGTGATAATCATGGAAAGAGATCTAAGAAAGTTAGTACTTAAAAAAGGTTATTTTAAAAAAAATGAAACCATCGTTATAGCGCTCAGTGGAGGTGCTGATTCAATGGTTCTTTTAGATATATTAAATCATTTAGAACTAAATTTACATTTAATCATTTCTCACGTGAATCACAAAAAAAGAACTGAATCTGATATTGAATATAAAAATATTAAAGATTTATCAGAAAAATTAAATTTACCTTTCGAAGGTTTAATTGTTAAAAAGAATCAAAAAGTTAATTTTCATGATGATTCAAGAAATCAAAGGTATAGTTTCTTCAAAGCTGTTGCACAGAAATATAAAGCAACAAAAATTATTGTTGCTCATCATTTAGATGACCAAATAGAAACAACATTAATGAGAATAACAAGAGGAACTTCATTTAGTGGTTACGCCGGAATTCCAAAAATAAGAAAAGACCGTAATATTTCAATTGTAAGACCATTAATGGATGTTACAAAACAAGAAATTCTTAATTATTCAAAAAAATATAATATTTTATATTATGAAGACTTTAGTAATAGTGAAGATATCTATACTAGGAATAGATACCGTCATAATATTATTCCATTACTCAAAGAAGAAAACCCTAATTTCAATGAAAAAATAATGCAATTTAATGATTATATTGAATCAGCTGATATTGTGTTAAATAGATTAAAAGATGAATTTATAAAAGATAATTGTTTTTACAACAATGTTAATTTAAAAATATTTAATAAATTAGATAAGATTATAAAAATTAAAGTAATTAAACATCTTGTAAATATTACTACAAATAATACTGTAGAAATAAGTTATGAACAGTATACAAATATTATTAAATTGTGTCTTAGTAAAACCCCGAATCAAAAAATATCCTTAGGAAAAAGCTATGATTTTATTAAAGAATATGATTATATTTATATTGAAAAAAAAGAAAAAATAGTCGCACAAAATATTGAAATAAATGATTTTGGAGAATATTATATATCAAACAATGATAGTTATATTTTTAGTATGAATAAAATAGAACAATATAATAGAAATTATTTTGAACTATGTTATAATGATAAAGTATTTCCTCTTTACTTACGAAATCGTAGTAACGGTGATAAAATGGTTCTAAAAATAGGGACTAAAAAAGTAAAAGATATTTTGATTGATCAAAAAATACCTTTATCAACTCGCAATAAACTATTTATTATTGCTAATAAAGATACTGTACTATGGATTCCTGGAATTAAAAAATCTTATCAGCCAAAATGTATTAAAAAAATCTATATATATGAGGTGAAATAATGTTAGAGAAAGATATTGAAAAAATATTAGTATCAAAAGAACAAATTTTCCAAATTGCTAAAACTATGGGTAAACAATTAACAAAAGATTATAAAGATAAATTTCCTTTAGTTATTGGATTATTAAAAGGTTGTGTACCATTTATGGGATGTTTACTTACTGAAATGGATATCCATCTTGAAGTTGGATTTATGGATGTTTCAAGTTATCACGGAGGAATAAAATCTGTTGGTGATGTCCAAATACTAAAAGATTTAGGTATTCCTGTCCATGATCGTCACATTATTATTACTGAAGATATTGTTGATACAGGTAAAACAATCAAAGTGATTAGAGATTTATTAATGTATCGCGGAGCGAAAAGCGTTGCAATAGCAACAATGCTTGATAAACCAACAGGAAGAATTGTTAAATTAGTTCCTGAGTACGTTGGAACAGTGATCCCTCAAGAATTTGTAGTAGGATTTGGATTAGATTACGATGAAAAATATCGAAATCTACCGTATGTAGGAGTATTAAAACCAGAAATTTATAACAAATAAGGAAGTGTTAATATGGCAGAACAAAAAAAACTTAAGCCTCAACAAAGAAGACTCGGTAGTCTAGTTGTTGCAGCAATTATTTTATTATTTGTATTCGCAGCAGTTTATATGTATACTTATCAGGAAAAACAGCCTATCGAATATAAATATAGTACCTTCATCACAAAAATAAATAGTGATGAAATAGCCACAATAAAATCAACTCCAATTTCAGGTGAAATCAATGCAGGTGCTTACTTAATTGAAGGAACTTTAAGAAATGGAAGTTCTTACTTTTTAGAAATCCCTACTCAAGAATCTTTACAAGATATTATTGATTTAGCTGAAACAAACAATGTTGTATATGAACATGTTAGAGGATCATCTTATAACTTTTGGAGTATTTTAATAATCCTCTTACCAATTATCGTATTAATATTCATTATTGGATTCTTTATGAGAAATCAAGGCGGAAATAATAAAGCCTTTGATTTTGGTAAAAACAGAGCTAAATTAAACAAAGGAAAAACAACCACATTCGACCATGTCGCAGGTATTGAAGAAGAAAAAGCCGAAATGGCAGAATTAATAGATTTCTTGAAAGACCCAAAAAAATATATTTCTTTAGGCGCTAGAATACCAACAGGTGTATTGCTTGTTGGGCCTCCAGGAACTGGGAAAACATTACTAGCAAGAGCTGTTGCTGGTGAAGCAAATGTTCCATTTTACACAATAAGTGGATCTGATTTTGTAGAAATGTTCGTTGGTGTTGGAGCAAGTCGTGTTCGTGATATGTTTAAAATAGCGAAACAAAATTCTCCTTGCATTGTTTTCATAGATGAAATTGATGCGGTTGGTCGTCAAAGAGGCGCCGGGCTTGGTGGAGGTCACGATGAACGTGAACAAACACTTAATCAATTACTTGTTGAAATGGATGGTTTCGGAGTTAATTCTGGAGTTATAGTAATTGCTGCGACAAATAGACCAGATGTTTTAGATCCAGCTTTACTTAGACCAGGACGTTTTGACCGACAAATTACAATTGCAAGACCAGATATAAAAAGTAGAAAAGAAATTTTAAAAGTCCATGCTAAAAATAAAAAAATTGATCCTAGTGTCACTTTTGAAGAAATCGCAAAAAGAACTCCTGGATTTACAGGAGCAGATTTGGAAAATCTATTAAATGAGGCTGCTATATTAACAGCTCGCGAAGGTAAAAAAGTAATCAAACTTTATCATATTGATGAAGCAATTGACAGAGTTATGATGGGTCCTGCAAAAAAATCTCGAGTTTTATCAAAAAGAGAACGGAATTTCATAGCTCACCACGAAGCAGGACACGCTGTTTTAGGTATTAAATTAGATAATGCAAATATAGTTCATAAGGTAACAATTATTCCTCGTGGGCAAACTGGAGGGTATGCATTAATGCTTCCTGAAGAAGAAGAATCATTTTTATCTACTAAAACAGGATTACTCGATAGAATAACAGGATTACTTGGTGGACGAGTAAGCGAAGAAATTATTTTTGATGATGTTTCTACTGGAGCACATAATGATTTCCAAAAAGCAACCGAAATTGCAAGATCAATGGTTACCGAATACGGAATGAGCTCTCTTGGACCAATTCAATATGAAAAACGCTCAGATCAAGTTTTCTTAGGTAGAGATTATAATACTAATAAAATGTTTAGTGATCAAGTTGCATTAGAAATTGATAATGAAGTCAGAAAAATTATTGATGAATGTTATACTAGAGCTAAAAAAGTCCTGTTAGAAAATATTGATTTAGTTAAATTAATTGCTAAATATTTACTCGAAGTAGAAACACTAACAAAAGAACATATTTACGAAATAGTAGATACTGGTAAATTGAGTTGGTGGGAAAATAAAAAAGCTAAAGAAAAAGAACTTAAATTAAAAGAAAAAGAGCTTAAAAATACTAACCCTAAAACAGAAGATAAAAAAGCTGTTGAAGAAACCAAAGAATCTAATGATAAAGATTTAGTGAAATCAAACGAAAAAAATAGTTAAAACTAGTATAAAAAGGATATCGCGGATATCCTTTTTATATGATATAATAGAATCGGTGATATAATGAGATTAGATAAATATTTAAAAGTTGCAAGAATTATTAAACGACGCACTGTAGCAAAAGAAGTTGCGGATAATGGACGTATATTTATAAATGATAGAATAGCTAAATCAAGCACTAAACTTTTTGTGGATGACATTATTAGTATCCACTTTGGTAATAAAGTTGTCACAATTAAAGTTCTTGAACTTCAAGAATCAACAAAAAAAGAAAATGCTAAAAATATGTTTGAAATTATAGAGGAAAAAAGGCTATAATATATTGTAAAACCAATAAATTTGATATATAATTATCATTCTAAAAGAAATAGGTGAAAAAAATGAAAAAAATTGTACTTGTTATTTTATCGGTTGTGTTATTTATGACGCTATCCGCTTGTAAACACCACGATGATGCTGATAACATTATTTATGTTACTGTATACCCAATGCAATACCTTGTAGAACAAATCGGTGGAGATACAGTAATTGTTAAAAGAGTTCCTGGATCAACAGTTCATAGTGAATCAATTGATTGGAGTGCAAAAGAAATTATCGATATGATTAATGCTGACTTATTGTTTTATGTAAATGCCGGAGTAGACACTTATATTCCAAATAATGAAGAGTCAACTTTTAATGATGGAACAGTAGAATTAATTGATGTTTCTCAAAATATCACATACAACAAAGTTTGTTATTCACATGAACATACTCATTTATATCCTGATGATAATCCGATTTTAGACTGTGATGAAAATTCATTATCTGATGATCCACATTTTTGGTTAGACCCTGTTAGAATGTTACAAGCAGCTGAATTAGTACGAGACAAATTAATAGTTGCTTATCCAGAAAATAGTGAACTATACGAAAATAATTATACTGTTCTTTCTGCTGCATTAGTAAAATTAGATGATGATTACCAAGAAATGGCAGATAACGCTATTAAACCAATTATTACTACCGCTATGCTTTTTACATATTGGCATGCTAGATATAATCTTGAAATTCTTTCAATAGTAACAAGTCCTCACTCATCAGAAAGCATCCCTAGTGGCAGTTTAATTGAATTTATAAATGAAGCTCAATATCATTTTATTCATTATATTCTTTTTGAAAAAAATACAAATTCACCTGCTGGTGAGCAGGTATTAGATCAACTTGTACAAGTTGATGAAGATGCAGTCGCTCTTTACCTACATGGTCTCGGAAATCTAACGAATGATGAGATTGAAAACGGCTCAACTTACATGTCTATCATGTATGATAACTTAGATGTATTGAATGAAGCTACAAAATAGTACAACTTTTGTACTATTTTCTTTATACAAATCGTAACTATATGGTATAATCTATTATGCACGAATTAAACGAGGTGACTATTAATGATAAAACTATCAGATCAAGAAATTGTTAGAAGAGAAAAATTAGAATTTTTAAAAGAAAAGGGTGTAGATCCATTTGGACAACGTTTTGTCCGAAACTATAATACACAAAAATTAAGAAAAAAGTTTGATAAGTTTTCAAAAGAAGAACTACAAGACTTTAAAAAAACAAAAATCAAAATTGCTGGACGCGTTATGACTAACAGAAGAAAAGGAAAAGTTGGTTTTTTAAATATTATGGATCAATTTGGACAAATTCAATTATATATAAGAAAAGATGCTGTTGGAGAAGAAGTATATGAAATTTACAAAAAAGTAGACCTAGGAGATATTATCGGGATATCTGGAACAATTATGCGAACAAATATGGGTGAATTAAGTATTAAAGTATCAAAATATACTCATCTTTCTAAAGCATTAAGACCCCTTCCTGAAAAATATCATGGACTAACGGATATTGAAGAAAGATATCGTCGTAGATATGTAGATCTTATTACAAATATGAAAACCAGAGAAACATTTATGATTCGTTCGAGGGTTATTACAATGATGAGATCAATATTGGACAAAAAAGGATTTACTGAAGTAGAAACTCCTGTTTTACATCCTATTCTTGGTGGAGCTAACGCAAGACCATTTATAACTCATCATAATACATTAGATATGCCATTCTATTTAAGAATTGCAACTGAATTATATTTAAAAAGACTAATTGTTGGCGGATTTGATGGAGTTTATGAATTTGGTAGAACATTTAGAAATGAAGGAATGAGTGTCAAACATAATCCTGAGTTTACAATGCTTGAATTATATCAAGCATATGGAAATATTGATACAATGATGGAACTAACAGAAAATTTAGTTTCAACAGTTGCTAAAAAATTAAATAAAGAAACACTTACTTATGGAGGAACAGAAATTCGCCTAGCTGCTCCTTGGAAAAAACTACATATGGCAGATGCTGTTAGAGATATTGTTGGAATTGACTTTTGGGATAAATCAATGACTTTTGAAAAAGCAAAAGCTTTTGTCTTAGAAAAGGATTTAGAAATCCCTGCACATTTCACTGGAACCGGACATATTTTAAATTTATTATTTGAAGAATATGTTGAAAGTAAGATTATACAACCAACCTTTGTTTATGGACATCCAATCGAAATTAGTCCTTTAGCAAAAAAGAATAGTGAAGATAACCGTTTTACAGATCGTTTTGAATTATTTATTGATGGTAGGGAGTACGCTAATGCTTTTACCGAATTAAATGATCCAATTGATCAAAAAGCACGTTTCTTAGCTCAATTAGAAGAAAAAGAACTTGGTAATGATGAAGCAAATGAAATGGATACTGATTATATAGAAGCTTTAGAATATGGAATGCCACCAACTGGTGGACTAGGTATTGGAATAGACCGCTTAATTATGTTATTAACTGATTCTCCATCTATAAGAGATGTTTTATTATTTCCACATATGAAACCAAGAGGAAAATAATATTAAGAACTGAATTTGATTCAGTTCTTTTTTTTAGATTTTTTTATTTCATGTTCTTAAAAAGATTATAAAGCATTAAAAAAGCACAACATGTGGTTGTGCTTTTTAAATATCTGTTCCAAGAACTAATTCATCTTCTTCATAAATAAAAATTCCTAAATTTTCAGCAATTTCAACGAAAATATCAACAATACTGACATACTCATAATCTATCATACCAAAAACAATTTTTAATGTTTGATTCATTTGATCTTTAATGTAATCAAAATCCTCTCTTCTTTCATTTATCATGTTTTCAATACAAGTTTCTAAGTCATTTAACTCAAGAATATCTGAATTAATATCATTGTTTTCCATATCTGTTCTAATATCATTTATATATAGTAAATACAAAACCATTTCACTATAATTTACAAAATCATCACAATGCGATTGAAATAATGTTTCAAAATAGATTTTAATAATTTCAAATTGTGAATGTAAATATGAAAATCCTGCTTGAAATATTATATCTAAATCATCATCTATCTCTTTTTCTTCAACTAACAAGTCATAAATATAATTCAAAACTGAATAGATAGGTTCTAGCCTATCATATATAACTGATCCCTTTTCTTGAAAAGTAGTAATAGTATCGTGGTTTTCTAATTTCCAAGACGCAAAATCTTTATAGATTAAATTATCCAAGAGCAACATCCAATGTCATCATGACTGCAAACCCAACCATAGCTCCAATTGTTGCTATTTTTGTTGTTTCCATCATTTGAGATTCTGGAATTAATTCTTCGATTACCACATAAATCATAGCTCCTGCTGCAAAACTTAAAGCATATGGCAATGAATTCCTCATTGCTATTGCTAATAATGCACCAACAACACCCGCAATAGGTTCTACTATTCCACTAAGTTGTCCAATCATAAATGCTTTTTTACTACTCATACCTTCTCTCCTCAAGGGCACACTAACTGCTAAACCTTCTGGAAAGTTTTGAAGTCCAATTCCAATAGTTAATGCAATCGCTCCACCAATAGCTGCAGTTGCAGCAACACTAGAATCAAAAGCTACAGCAGCATATCCAAACGCAACTCCAACAGCTAATCCCTCAGGAATATTATGAAGAGTAATTGCTAAAACAAGTAATACACTTCTATGCCAAGATGAGTTCACCCCTTCTTGATGATGACTCATAACATGCATATGAGGTAAAAATTTATCAACTAACAATAAAAATAAACCTCCACATAGAAATCCAATAACTGCTGGTACCCAAGGAATCATTCCAAGCTCATCAGCTAAATCAATACTTGGACTTAATAAACTCCAAAAAGAAGCAGCTATCATAACTCCCGCACTAAAACCTAGTAATCCATTAAATAATTTCTTTGAAATATTCTTAAATGGAAAAACTAAAGAAGCACCTAATGCAGTAATTGCATAAGTGAATAGTGTCCCAATTAATGCAGCTAAAATAGGATTTTCGTAAATCCAATTAATCATAAGCTCACCCTCTATGCTTTATTATTTGATCCAAATAAAGTTATTTTTTCTTTTACAATATCAACTATTGCTTGTGTTCCTGGAGCAAGCAATTTACGAGGATCAAATCCTTTACCTTCTAAATCTTTTCCAGCTTCAATATATTTTCTAGTAGCGTCAGCAAATACTAATTGACATTCTGTATTAACATTAATTTTAGATACACCCAAAGCGATTGCTTCTCTAACCATATCATTCGGTATTCCTGTTCCACCATGTAAAACTAAAGGCATATTTCCTGTAATTTTTTGTATTTGTTTTAATACATCTAATCTCAATCCTTGCCAATTTTCAGGATATTTTCCATGAATATTTCCAATTCCAGCAGCCAAAAAGTCAATTCCTAAATTTGCAATCATTTTACACTCGTTAGGATCAGCAACTTCTCCACCACCTATAACACCATCTTCTTCGCCACCTATTGCTCCAACTTCAGCTTCAACACTAATTCCTTTTTCACGAGCAAATTTAACAATATCTTTTGTTTTTTCGATATTTTCATCAATATCATAATGTGATCCATCAAACATTACACTACTAAATCCAGCTTCAATACATTCTTTTGCTCCTTCAAAACTACCATGATCTAAATGAAGAGCTACAGGTACTGTAATATTTAGAAAATCCATAATTCCTTCAACCATACTAACAACCGTTTTGTATCCCATCATATATTTAGCAGCACCTTCTGATACTCCTAAAATTACTGGTGAATTTAATTCTTCAGCAGCAAGTAAAACCGCTTTAATCCATTCCATGTTATTAATATTAAAATGTCCAATAGCGTATTTTCCTTTTCTCGCTTTAATAAGCATTTCTTTTGCAGGTACTAGTCCCATTTTTATTCCTCCTAAATTTTAATAAAATCATTATTATTATACATTAATAGCTTTTAAATGTAAACTAATCAGCCTTATAATGTCAATATAAATCATTGCAAAAAAAACACCGCAAATGCGGTGTTTATTTACCTGACACAACTAAAGACTTAATTCTTATTGATGGACTACCAATGTATCTAAAATTAAATTTTAAATCGTCACATACCCCAGTAACATCCTTAAGCATATCTAAATAATTACCTGCCACAGTTATTAACGCTACAGGTCTAACAATTTTTCCATCTTCTACTAAAAATCCAGAAGCTTGTAAACTGAAATCACCACTTATTGGATTAGCTCCTGCATGTGTTCCGGCAAGATCAGTAATAATTAATCCTTTTTTCATTGATTTAACTGCTTCATCGTATTTTAAATGTCCTGGTTTAATATAAAAATTAGTAGGACTTATTCCACTTAGAAATCCATTACCAGTTGATTTTATATTATCTTTTTTAGCAGTTTTAAGGTTGTGTAAATATCCTGTAAGTATACCCTCTTTAATTAATTCTTTATAAGATGTTGCAACTCCTTCATCATCAAAAGCTCCAGATCTTGTGGATTTTTTCATAAATGGATCATCTACAATTGAAATTTTAGAATCACTAACTATTTCTCCGACTTTTCCTTTGAGTAATGACATATTTCTTTGTACCATTTCGGCCGAAAACATCATTAAGTGAGGTGAAAGCAAGCTTGCACTAGCTTCATTACTAAGAAGAACTTCATATTTTCCCGATTCACAAGGTTCTGCTCCGAGTAAAGCAACAGCTTTTTCAACTCCTAGGGCAGCTATTTTTTCTAAATCAAAATCAGAATAATCGTTTGATTGAATATATTCAAACGCAGTTCTCTGGTCTTTACCGTCACTTGCAATAACATTTACACCCATCATTCCATTATTAACTAGTTTTTCTAGTTTTAATCCTTTTGAATTTTGAATTAAAACATTGATAGTTCCATCTCCATAAAAAGCTTGAACCATACGAATTCTTTTGTCTTTACTCATAACTCTTTTTTCAATGTCAAATACACTTTCAATCTTAGTTTTAGCATTTATTTCAGATAATTCAGGATTATATAATCCTTTAACCTCTTTATATTCTTTATCTCCTTCATAAATAAAAACTTCATCTTCAGAATTAACAGTTTTTGCTGATGCAATTATACTTTCAATAATAAAATCTATCATATCATCATTTATTACTTCTGTTTCAACAATTCCCATTTTAGAATCATAAATTCCTTTAACAGATAATTTTTGAGTTGTAGCAATAGTGTATTTATCTAATTCTCCTTTGAGAACTTCTAATTCAAATTCACTATCTTTAACTAAATAAATTTGAATATCTTCAATTCCTCTTGCTTTTGCTTCTTTAAATAATAGATCAAAATTCATTAGTTAGCCCCCTTTCTTCCACCAACGGTAATTTCTGAAATTCTTATTGTTGGCTGTCCAACATCTGTTGGGATACTTCCAGAAGCACTACCACACATTCCTTGAGCAGTTAATAAATTATTAGCAATCATATCTATTTTTAATAATACTTCACTACCAGTTCCCACTAACGTAGCACCTCTAACAGGTTCTGCAATTTTTCCATCTCTTATCATATATCCTTCACCAACAGAAAAATTAAAATCTCCAGTTGGAGGGTTAACACTACCTCCACCCATTTTTTTAGCATATAATCCATATTTAGTAGCAGCAATTATTTCCTCAAATGTTGATTCACCGTTATCGATATATGTATTTGTCATTCTTGATGTAGGTGCATAACGATATGATTCTCTTCTTCCAGAATGCGTACATTCATCACTCATTCTTTTAGCATTTAATTTGTCAATCATGTAGCTATTAAGAACACCGTTTTTAATTAAAACACGACGTTTTTGAAGATTACCTTCATCGTCATATGTAGCACTTCCCCAAGCATTTGGAATAGTTCCATCATCAATTGCAGTAACTAATTTATTGGCAATAACCTCACCTTTTTTACCAGCGAAAACACTTGCTCCTTTGGCAACAGATGTTGCTTCAAGACTATGCCCACATGCTTCATGAAAAATTACTCCACCAAATCCATTATCAATAACAACCGACATTTTCCCACTCGGACATTCATCCGCATGTAGCATTGTGATTGCAACACGTGCAGCTTCTTTTGCAGCATCTTCAACATTAATTATATCTGAATAAAATTCAAATCCATAATGCCCTCCTGGACCATTAAATCCAGATTGTTTTGTTTCTTCATTAGCAGCAACAGCATTAATGCCTAATCTTGTTCTTATTCTTGTATCATGTATATATGTACCTTCACTATTAGCTACCCATATTTTTTGTACATAATCTTGATATCTTATTGATACTTGTGATATTTCTTTATCATACTCTCTAGCAGCTTTATCGGCTCTATTTAATAAATCAACCTTCTTATCAATAGAAACAGTAGATGGTAATATCTTTATTTTATGATTTTTTTCTTCTTTCATTTCTTCTAATTCAAATTCAATATGACGTGATTCTCCAGGAAATGATTGTGCTAAATCAGTAGCTAATTTAACTAAGTCATCCTCTTTTTGACTATTTGTGTAACCATAAACTACATGATACCCTCTTGCAATTCTCACACCAATACCAAATACTTTTGAGTTACCTACTTTTTCAACCTTACTTGATAACATTGAAGCAATAGTTTCAAATTTATCTTCTATAAAGATTTCAGCAAAATCGGCATTAGTTGTTAATGCAGCATTTAAAACTTTTTTAATTAGTTTTCTTTCTAACATCTTATTTCTTGTATAATTAATTTCATTTTAATTAATCATACATCTCCTTTCTTATAATCTTTTATATAATCTCCTATAATGAAATTTAAAACGTTTTGAATTATATTATCATTTTATCTATGTGTAGTTACAAGTTCATGGGTCATTCAAAAAAGAGATCTTATTGAAACTAACGTTACAAAAATTAAATAACTTTGTAAAATGATTAATAATATCTATATTAATTATATCATAATATTATGCTGAAAAAAAGAAAAACACTAGTCTTACTAAAAACAAAGAAAAGCCACAGCTGCGCTCTTATAAGTTATTATAAAACTGACAAAATATATTTTTTTGTCATATTTTATTTAATTAATGCCGCAGCTATAAATTCTCGAAATAACGGATGTGCTCTTTGTGGTCTTGACAAAAATTCCGGATGAAATTGTGTAGCTACAAAAAATTTATGGTTTTTTAATTCAATTATTTCTACTAAATTATTTTCAGGATTTATCCCCGAAAATACTAACCCACACTTCTCTAGTTTATCTAAATATTCATTCCTGAATTCATATCTATGTCGATGTCTTTCTTTAATCATTGTTATTCCATATGCTTTATATGCAATAGTTCCCTCTTTTATTTTACAATTATATAATCCTAATCTTAAAGTTCCGCCCATATCTATACCTTCATATTGTCCTGGTAAATAATCAATTACTGGAAATTTAGTAAATGGATTCATTTCTGTTGAGTTTGCTCCATCCATATCACATACATTTCTCGCAAATTCAATTGTAGCTAATTGCATTCCAAGGCATAGTCCTAAAAAAGGAATATTATTTTCTCTTGCGTAAGTTATTGCTTTAATTTTCCCTTCTATCGCCCTCTTCCCAAATCCTCCAGGAACGATAATACCATTTACATTTTCTAAATACTCATTTAGATTATCATTAGTTAACTCTCCTGCATTAATCCACTTAATATTTACTTTCGCATAATGAAAATATCCTGCATGATTTAATGCTTCACTAACACTTAAATAGGCATCTTGTAAAGAAACGTATTTTCCAACTAAAGCAATAGTCACTTCTTTATTTAGTGCTTTTACTCTATTAACTAGTTCAATCCATTCAGTTAAATCACATTCTTTTGTTTCTAATTCAAAATGTTCACACACTAAATCATCTAATTTTTGTTCTTTTAATTTTAATGCTACTTCATACAAAATATCACAATCTCTAGCTTCAATAACTGCCTCTTTTTTGACATCACAAAAAAGCGCAATTTTTTCTCTCATTGAATTCGTAATTGGTTGAGTTGTGCGAAGAACAATTATATCTGGTGTAATACCTAAACTACGTAGTTCTTTTACACTATGTTGTGTTGGTTTAGTTTTTAATTCCTTAGCTGCGTTTAAATATGGTACAAGTGTGTTATGGATATAAATTGTATTGTTATATCCAACATCTCTTCTAAATTGTCTAATTGCTTCTAAAAATGGTAGTGATTCTATATCGCCTACTGTCCCACCTATTTCAGTAATTACAATATCAGCATCTGATTCATTGGATGCTTGGATTAACTTATCTTTTATTTCGTTTGTAATGTGAGGAATTACTTGTATAGTTGCCCCTAAATACTCTCCTCTTCGTTCTTTTTCAATTACACTAGCATAAACCCTTCCAGTTGTAATATTACTTGCTTTACTAAGATTTTCATCAATAAAACGTTCATAATGTCCTAAATCTAAATCTGTTTCGGCTCCATCATCAGTTACAAAAACTTCACCATGTTGATATGGCGACATTGTACCTGGATCAACATTAATATAAGGATCAAATTTTTGCATAAAAATCTTAAGCCCTCTATTTTTTAATAATCGTCCTAAAGATGATGCGGTTATTCCTTTCCCAAGGCTAGAAACCACTCCTCCAGTAACGAAGATATACTTTGTTTGTTTCATAACTCTCTCCTCTTTCTTATCGTCTATAATAAAAAAAGTCCTCCTAGACAGGAGGACTTTTTTATCTACAGTGCCCATAAAGATTATATCAAATGAAATATTGTATTTCAACAGTAATTCTATTTTTCATCATATTTATTTTCGTAAGTATCCATATATTCGTTGTATTTTTCTTCATCAAATTCATCTTCGAATTCTTCAATTACTTCTTCTTCGTATTCATTAACTTCAGTTTCTTTTTTACTTTTTGATTTTTTTGTCTTGGTTATATTTTCTTCTTTGATTACTATTACTTCTTCAACTTCTTCAACTATTTTTACCTCTTCAATTGTTTTTTCTTCTACAACTTCAGCCTTTTTAATAATAGACTCAACTTTAGTTTTAGTTTTAGCTCTTGGTTTTCTTTTAGCTTTCGGTTTAACTTTCGCTTCCTTAGTTTCATCTTTAACCGCATCAATAACAGTATATTCTTTATAAAAAGAACCATCTTTTTCTCTTAAATCAGCTTTTTGGGTTTCTTTAAGATCCCAAGTATTATTACCAGTATATACAAATTTTGCAGAAGTAATTAAATCTGTATAAAATTGAGTAATAAATTCTTTCTTTTTATCATCTTCAAATCCTTTTTCAGCACAAATAATATCAAATAGTTTATATAAATCTAATGATGTTTTTTTCTTTCTAATTATTCTTTCTGCTGAATCGATTAATGATTGTTCTTTTATACTTTGCATATTTATTCCTCCTGAGTTATAGAATACTTAATTATAAGTGTACTTCTATTTACTATTTCATTATTTTGTATTAAATCATATTTAACAACTAATTTATTGTTAGTATTATCTAATATTGAAGTTAAAATATCAAATTCGAATAAATTATTATCTATATTGTAAATTCCCTTTGTAGGTTTGTTTTGATTAAATACAAACTTCATATCCATTGAACCTGTTTTATAATATTCAATGATCTCTTCTTTAAATAATACTTTATGAATATTTAATTCATTATCTTGAAATTCTATTTGTTGATTCTTATACTCTCCAACAGTTGAAAACTTAACCGAAGATTCTAATGAATCCATTTCAAAATTAATTAATATTTTTTTCATATAATCACCAAACCACTAAATATTATATCATATTAACATAGCACTTTAAATATTTAGTGCTTAATAATTATATATTATGTTTATAATGTATGCAAGAAAAAAGATAAAAGGATACCTTTTATCTTTAAAATCATTTTAATTATTCGTAATCTAATTCATCATTATAATAACTTTCTTGAATAATGTTAACAGCAATATTATTACAATGATCTCCAATACGTTCAACATTAGATAAAATATCAACATAATAGCCATCTACATTTTCTTCAGAATCAATATTATTTAGTCGCATAATATGACGCTTACGATTTTTAATTACTAGTCGATCAATAATATCTTCTAATTCCATTACTTTTCGAGCAATCTCTTTATCCTGACTTTCAAATGCATCAAGAGCTAAAGTAATTGTTTCTAGTACTACTTCATAAAGTCTAGCGAGTTCATCATGCGCTGCTTTGCTAAGAGCAATTTTATTTTCGTAACGATGTTCGAAAAATTCATATAGGTTTGTACAATGATCTCCAATTCTCTCAAAATCACGAATTGTATCAACATATGATGCTTGTAGTTGAGAAGAATCTTCATCAAGTCCAAATTGAACAATTTTAACTAAATAATCATGAACTTTTTGATCAATAGTATCTAACATTTCTTCGATTTGTTGTCCATTTTCTAATACTCGCTTTTTATTTTCAAAAGAATACTCTATAACCCCTTCAAACATTTGTTTAGTAACTTTACCCATATTTAGAACTACTAGTTTAGCACTCTCAAGAGCTAAAATTGGAGATTCTTCAATTAAATCATATTGTAATAAATCAACATCCGTTTCAATAAGATTATCGTCACCCTTAATTAATTTTGTAACCATCCAAACTAATTGTTTTATTAAAAAGAAAAAGATAATAGTATTTAAAATATTAAATCCCATATGCGCAAAACTTATTGTAAGTTTCATATTATTTGCGACAGTAGTATCAATAAAACGATCTTCTAATAATTGAATGAAAGCTGTATAAGGAATTATAAAAATCATAAAAACAAAACTGCCGATAACGTTAAATAGAACATGTGCTAAAGCTGTGCGTTTAGCTGCTATACTTCCTCCAATTGAAGCAAAAACAGCAGTTACTGTTGTTCCAATGTTATCACCCATCACAATAGCAACCGCTCCGATTAATGGAATAGATCCTGTTGTATATAATTCTTGAAGAATACCAATTGTAGCACTACTAGATTGAATAACCGCAGTAGTAGCGGCTCCAACAAATAATCCTAAAAAAGGAATATCCCCAACTGCTTGCAACGCATTATAGAAGGCGGGCAAATTAGCTAATCCTTTTAAAGCTCCTCCCATGATATCTAATCCAAAGAACAACATTCCAAATCCAAGTACTATTCCACCAAAATGTTTATATTTTTTATTATTAATAAAGAAAATAAAAAAACTTCCAAGTGCCATAATAGGTAATGCATATTCCTTAATTGGTAATCCTAGTAATAGTGATGTAACAGTTGTTCCAATATTAGCACCTAATATAATCCCTATTGCTTGAGGTAAGGTCATTAATCCAGCTCGTACTAATCCAACAGTTAATGCAGTTGTTCCAGATGAAGATTGAATTAATCCGGTAATAATGATACCGACAAATATTCCTTTGATAGGCGTATTTGTTGTTTTTTCTATAATTAATTTCAGTTTGCTTCCAGCTAATAATTTTAGAGAATCTCCCATTAAATTAATCCCATAAAGAAAAATACCGAGTCCTCCTAAAATCTTGAAAATAGTTGTCTGCCAATCAATTACAACAACGTCAGCTAATAGACTCATATTATTACCTCCAATTTTCATACCATTTAGAATATAACATATTATTATTATTTATAAAACAAAAACATTAAAAAAGAAGAGTAGTTTTACTGCTCTTCTTTATATTGTTTTGCTAATAAGTCAGCTTCTTCTAATAATAATTTAGCTCTTTTCCATGTCCCTAAATTAGCTCCACAAGCTAAACGATGACCTCCACCATCAAATTTATTTGCTAGTTTATCAATAGCTGGTCCTTTTGAACGCATTCTTGCTCTAACTATTTTACCTTCATATTCAGCAAATAATATCCAAATAGGGCAATCATCAAAATATCCTAATTCATTTACCAAGCTAGTTGCTTCACCAAGTGATACTTTAAATTTTTTAATATGTTTTGGTAAAATATTAATATATGCAACACCATTTTCTGTTTTTTTATAATGTTGTAAAAAATATCCTTTATATTTTGTTAATTGATCTGTTCTAACATCGAGATTTTTATAAATATCATCGGTCTCTAACCCATTATCATATAATTTCGCAACACTTCTAAAAGTATCTCCATTAACTCCACTATATTTAAATCTTCCTGTATCGGTTAACGTTCCTGTATATAGTGCTTGAGCTCCTTTTTTTGTTATTTTTAATTGATTACTAAATTCATTTAATAAGTCCATAATAATTAACGTGCACGAAGGTCTATTTACATCAACATAGTCAATATCACCAAAATTTTCTACAGGAATGTGATGGTCTATTTTTATAAGCATATCACCACGTCCAAATCTTTGATCATATATTCTGTTTCTAGCCGCAGTATCAACACTAATAACTAAAGCTCCGTTAAAATCCTTATCTGTTATTTCGTCTGGTTTTCCCAAAAAGTTTAAATATCCAACAGTTTCCGCAGATATTTGTACTTTTTTCTTTGGCCAAGTTGTTTTAATAATATCTTTTAACCCATATGCTGATCCTAAACAATCGCCATCTGGTCTTTTATGCACTATAATTATAATTTTATTAAAATCTTTAATCTTCGCATATATATCTAATAATTTTTTTTTATCCATTCTATCTCTCCATTTCTAATAATTCATCAAGATCATTAAGGACTAAATCCGCTTCCTCAAATGATGAAAGAGTACAACCACATGCGAGTTCATGACCACCACCACCATATTTACGAGCTATATGAACTATTGATATTTTTTTACTTCTTAATTCTACTTGAACTATGTTATCTTCGTCCATAGTGAAATTAGCCCAAATATTAATACCTTCCATTCCACTCATCTGATTTACCATAGCTCGTGATACAGTAAAAGTTGAAACCCCATACTTGTTTTTAATTGAAAGGTCATTTTTCATATAAGCAACATTGTTTTTTGTAGTTTTAAAATTGTTAAGAAAATAACCCTTTAATTTAGTGTAATTTAATTTAACAGTATATAATTTATCGTAAACGCCTTGAATATCTGCCCCATTATCAATTAAATAAGCTGCAGTTTTAAAAGTATTTGATAATGTATGAGGATATAAAAATCGTCCACTATCTGTAACAATTCCTGTAAATAAAGAAGTAGCTCCAGCACTATCAAGTTTCCAGTTATTTTTAATAGCTATGTCACAAACAATTTCAGCACAAGCTATATATTCACTATTAATATATACTGTATCTCCGATATCCGCTGGATTTAAATGATGATCAATTATAATTACGTGATTAGCTAATTTATATCTATCATCACTTACTAAACGAGAAACAGAAACATCCAATATTATAACTAAAGCATTATTATAAATATCATCATCAATAATATCCATTTTACCTAAAAAAGCAAAGACATTTTCATCTCCAACTGCGTAAACTCTTTTACTTGGGTAATTTAATTCAATTAATCTTTTAATACCTAATTGAGAACCTAACGCATCTCCATCAGGATTTTTATGACGATGAATTATTATCGTCTCATACTTTTCAATTAAACCTATAATTCTTTTATACATTTTTTCACCTCTAAAATAACACTTCATTATATCACAAAAGCCCTTAATTTTATATTATTAAAGTAAGAAAAACTACTAATATGCATTAGTAGTTTTTCCTAGTACCATCTTATCCAATTAGGTTTATCTTCATCATAATTCCAATAATAATCTAATCTATCTCCCCATTGTCCTAATTTATTTGTTTTTGCGTAATTTTCAGCAATATGCATCCATTCGTTATAAGTATATTCTCCATAGCTAATTGTTTCTCCAGCACCAAATTCGTATTTAACTTGAGCAAGCCCTTGTTTTACAACCATATAATTTAGTAATTGATATTTATCCTCATTTGGTAATTTTATCCAAATCCAAGAAAGCAATCTTCCATATGTTCCTAATAAGTTATCTCCAGGATCTGTCTGTAATATAATGTCTGTCGCAGAAGTTAAAAGTTCACAAGTGTAAATACTTGCTGGTTTTCCCCATTCCTCTTCACCACCACTATATGTTTCCTCAGTATCCATGTTTAAAAATCTTACACTTTTAGAAATGCTTTCTATCGCATTATATATTTCTTGTGGATAGTTAAATACTGCAGTATCTCCATCAGTACAATGCTTTAAGGTTACAGTAAAATATCCGCCTCTTGGATCTAATGGATCGACATCTTTAAAAGAAGTTGATAAATATGGGCCGTCATATTCAATTTCAATTGGAGAAAAATAATCTATTTCACTCCCATATTCCGGATAAATAATAATTGGTAATACACTATCTACAGAAAACCTATCACCTATCATAAGAAATTGTCCATATTCAATAAATAGATTTGATGTTTCTTTTGCTATTCCACCACTTGTAATAAAAATAATATCAATATTAAAATCTTTAAAAATGTTTATTATCTCATCTTTTTCTAGACCTTCTAAATTAGGAAGTTCAATATAAGATACGACTCCCATATATATTGGATACAAAATAATAATAATTTCATCTGTTTCATTAACTATATCTCCATAGCTGAAATTTTCATATTCAACAAATGTATTAGAATAAATTTCATTTTCTTCAGTACTATATTCAAATAATACTGGATGTCCTAAATTATCAAACAGACTAATAATTTCTGTTTTATTCATTCCTGATAAATTAGGTAAAACAATATTATCATGACCTATCGCTACATTGTCATTACAGCCTGATAAAATAAGAACTAACAATATTGTTATTAATACAATAATCTTTTTCATAATAACTCTATTATTGTGTCGGATAAGTTCGATGTTCTAAAAACCATATAGAATCTTTTAATAGTGTATTATTAACAGCTCCATTGATAGTATATGATGTTCCATCACTAACTATTACTATAGTTCCATTAACACTAGTAGCGTAAATATTATCTGTATATCCAAACATTCTATCAAGTGATTCTTGTTGAGGAATTCCATATCCGTTTTCTCCATCATCATCATCTGGAAAATATACACTTAAAATAATGTCAGTTGGTTGTATAACACTAAGAAGTGCTTCACTACTTGCTGTATGACTTCCATGATGACCTGCTTTATAAACATCAACTACCCCTAAATTAAGTGCCATAAATGCTTCTGCATCAAATTCAGCATCTCCAGTAAACAAGAATTTTAAATCTTTATGTTCAAGCATAACAACAATACTATTTTCGTTATCATTAGTTGAATCATGATTTTCATAAAAACCAGTATCAATAATTCTTAATATTAAATCTTCAGTAATTGTATAATATGGTTGACATAAATTAACTCCTATTAATGCATCATGTCCATTACATATTAATGCCCCACTAGCATCTCTTAATTCCGCATATTGTTCATGTGTATTTGTTGTTTTTGTATATCCATAATCTAATACTCTTTCTACTGTAAAAGCATCAAAAATTCCAAGTTCATCACTAAGCCCAACAAATCCCCCAATATGATCAGCATCAGGATGAGTAGCTATAACAAGTTCAATTATTCCATCAGTTACATAATCTTGTAAATAAGGAACAACAATTTCAGTTCCAGTACTTTTAAGTCCCGCATCAATTAATATTTCAAAATCTCCACAATCTATTAATGTTGAATCTCCCATTGCTTCTAAATAAATATAATGAATTTCAACATTATCACATGTTCCATCATATAATATTTCATCAGGATCCATAACAACGGTGGTTTCAGTAACAATAATCGCTCGTAATAATCGTGTTTCTTCCCCATTATAATTTAATACATATTCAATAAAATAAACACCAGGTGTTCTAACGTCATATTCACCATCAATAGTAACAAAAGAAGTAATATCTTTATCTCCATCTTTTGCGATAAATCCATAATCTAAAAAGTTTTCTCCTGTTGTTACATTAACAATATTATCTCCATTTAGTTTAAATGTTATCCCTGTTATAGTATCATTTGGTTCTAATACACATCCGCTTAATGTTAATACTAAAGTTAATAACAATATACTACTAAGTATTTTCTTCATAATATCACGCCTTTCATTATTATTTTACCATAATAATATATTATGATCTCATATATAACAAAAAAAAACACCACTTTCCCAAGTGGTGTAATTTTTTTGTATAACTTTTTTTAATTATTTAATATTGTAAACGAGAATAAATATAATCAAATATTCATAACTCTAAATACTATTAAAACTTATTATTCGTTAGCAGTTACAGTAACAGTAAAGACAACATCTTCACTTAAATCACCAACAACAACAGTTGCAGTTAATGTAACAACAGCATCTCCGTCTGCACTTGCAGGTCTAGTAACAACACCGGCATCAGTAATAGCAGCATTGTCAGATACCCAAGTAATAGTAGCATTATAATCTGCTAAAGCAGTTTCTAATGTAATATCTTCTGTAACTGTTTCAGCAACACTAAGTGCACCTTTTGCAGCTAACATGTTTTGAGCTTCTGTAAGTTCAGGTAAAACAACATTTACTACGCGTACATTGCTATAACTAACATCAAATACAGTAAATGTAACTTCAACAGTATCACCTATTGCATATACATCTTCAAAGTAAGGAGCATAAAAACTATAACTAAATTTAAGTTTCATTGCTTCTTCACCTGTATCAAAATATACATAGCCATAACTATCAAATGAATCTACAGTTAAAGTAGCTGTATAAACTCCCATTTGACTGAATTCTGTAACAATAACTTCTGGATTTGTTTCTGCATTAACAACTAATGCATTTCCAGTAGATAATGTTTCAATTAAAGTAGCATCATTTAATTGTCTTGCGTTATTTCCATAACTGTCATAAGTAGCTAAAGTACCTCTTACAACGATTTCATCACCAATTTCTCCACCAATATTGCTATGAACCCAAATTGCAACTCCATCAGTTCCTTGAATAATTCTTTCATCATAATTACCACCTGTAATAACACCGACAACTAAAACTTCTTCTCCATCAGTTAAAGCAACAGCTTCAGTAACAGAAAGTGGTGTAGCGTCATTAGCATCTGCGACAGTAACTACGATTTCCTTAGTAACAACTTCAGTACCAACAGTAATTGTAGCAGTTAAAGTAGCAGTAGTTTCAGCACCAACAGTAGCACTAATAACTCCAGTAGTACTAATAACTGTATCATCAGATGTACTCCAAACTATTGTAGCACCAGCAGTTGTATTTTCTAATGGTAATAGTAAATCAACAGTAACAGCACTAACATCACCTAAATCAATAGCATCAGCAGTAGCTTGAGCTTTTTGTGCATCAGTAACTGTAGTAACAACAGTAGCATCAGCTAATACTCCTTGGTATAAAACTGTACCATTTTGATATGTAACAACATCAATTTGAACAACTGATCCTTCTAATGTCGTTAATTCAGAAGCATTACTTCTGTAATAAATAACAACTTTACCACCAGCAGGTCCAGTTATATAAACATTATCATAACTTCCTTCAATAGAAACAGTACCAACAATTGTTGCGATTGTTCCTCTTGCAACTAAATCATTTTCAACTGCCGCAACGCTAGTAGCAACAGAATCAACAAGTGCATTTCCAGAAGTTCCTATTGTATAATCAATAACGTTAATTTGTTTAAGTCCACTATAATATCCTAAATATCCTAATATTGTAATTTCATCACCAGGCTCAACTTGATCTAAAATAGTATTATCATATACAAAGATATAACTTCCATCAGCATGAATAAAGAAACCATAATATGATTCTTCATAAACAACACCAGTAACTTGGAAATCATCTCCTGTTGCCATATCTAAAACTTCAGCAATAGTACTTACTACAGGTACAACAACTTCAATAGTTGCAGTTCCAGTTTCAATTCCATTTGTTGCAGTTCCAGTGAATGTAACTGTAGTTGTAGTGGCAGCTAAAGCAACAAATACTCCGTCATCTCCAAATATTGCAGTATCACTAGAAGTCCAACTAGTATAAACTGTACCATTTTCTCCAGTAGTAGGAAGAGTTACAGTAGTAACAGCTATAGAAGGAACATCAGTACCAACAACCGCTAAATCAGCAGCTAAAGCATCAGCGTCACTTAATGTATAAATTTCAACGTCAGCAGCAACACCATTAAACAATACTGTACCATCTTGATAACCAACTAAATCAAGAACAATAACTTGCCCTTCAAATTCAACTAGTTCAGAAGCGTTACTTCTATAATATACTTTAACTTTTCCACCTTCAGCACCAGTAACATAAACATCATTATAAGTACCTTCAATTGTAACTGTACCAGTAACAGTTAAGATAGTTCCTCTTTGAACAACATCATCTTCTAAATCAGCAACTGTACCAACAACAGCATCAACAAGTGCATTTCCAGAAGTTCCTATTGTATAATCAATAACATTAATTTGTTTAAGTCCACTATATTCACCTAAGAATCCTAAAATAGTAATTTCTTCCCCAGGTTCAACAAAATCAAGTAAGTCTTTATCATAAACAAATGCATAGCTTCCATCAGCATGAATAAAGAATCCATAATAAGTTTCTAAATAAACAACACCAGTAACTTGGAAATAATCTCCAGCATTCATAGCTCCAACTTCAGCAACTGTACTTAAGATAGGTACAACAACTTCAACAGTTGCAGTTCCAGTTTCAGTTCCTTTTGTAGCAGTAGCAGTGAATGTAACTGTAGTTGTAGCATCGCCTATAGCAACAAAAGTTCCGTCACTCGCGATTATTGCGGTATTATCTGAAACCCAATCAGTATAAACTGTTCCATTAGGTCCAGAAGTAGGAAGGATAATACTAGCTAAAGTAACGCCAGGAACAGCAGTTCCAACTGCATCTAAATCTGCAGCTAAAGCATCCACATCACTTAAAGTAGAAATATCAATATCATCTGTTCCACCATCAAATACTACCATTACTCCATTAGTTGCATGATCAGTATAATATATAACAGTAACAGTAACTTCTTTACCAACTTCAGCAACTAGTGCATCTAGTGAAGATTCTAAAGAAGAATAATAAATCATAACAGCGTCATCACCATCAACGATATATATATTACCATAATCTCCACGTAATTCAATAGTACCGCTAATTTGATAATACATTCCATGAATTAATGGATTAGATGAATCTAACGCTAATAACTCAGCAACTGTTAAAGTAGCTGCAGTTAAAGGATTAGCATTACCTGAAGAAACATTTGTTTCTTCAGTGACACCATTGATTTGGAATAAAGTATTGTAAACAGCATAAGAACCTTTTACATATACTTCGTCTCCTATTTCAACACCTAATGTTGTAGAAGGATTATAAACACCTAATGAATAAGTTCCATCAGATAAGAAATATCCACCATCAAATATTCCAACTACAATTCCTTGAAATTCAACTATATCTCCTAAAATAGATGTTTCGTGCATTGCAGGGATTGATGTAAATACATTTGAAGGTTCTTCTTCACGTACTGTAACATCAAATGTTTTAGTAGTAGTTTCATCCCCTAAAGTTAATGTAGCTGTTAAAACAACATCTGCATTACCTTCACCATTTAATGGTCTTGTAACAACACCATCATTAGTAATAACATCTGTATTACTTGAAACCCACGTAACATCTGCTTCTAATGCAGTTTCAGGTAAAGTAATATCAGAAAGCACTAATCCTGTAACAGGGATTAATAATGCTATTTTTGCTTCAGCAAGTTTTTCTACATCTGTTTTCACAGTTGCTGCTAAAACAGTAACTTCGAATGTTTTTGTTAATGTATCATCACCTAAAGTAAGAGAAGCAGTAATTGTAACAACTTGATCTCCTTCAGTAAATGTAGGAATAGTAACAGTTCCGTCATTTGCGATTACACTTGTATCACTTGATTCCCAAGTAATTACAACATCATGTAATCCAGTACTCGGGAATGTTAAATCCGAACTTGCTTCATCTGCTAAATCTACTTGCAATAAAGCTTCAGCCAATTGCTCTAAATCAGTTGGTCCATCATCTGCTGGAGTACATCCAGCAATTGCGAAAGCTCCAGTAAATACCAACATTAAAGCTAAAAGTCTTTTAAATCTGGTCATAAATCTTCCTCCTATATTATTTTATTTTTTTATTTGAATGTTACGTCATCTAGATGAACAACCATCAATTGAAAATTAGAATCGTATCTTCCTAATGGTGCAACGATATCAAATGTGGTTCCTATTTCAAATAAATCTACGGATATATCATCACTAACTAAATCATCTCTTCTAACAGTGATAACATTTCCGTTTTCATCTTCAACAGTCATGGTGAATGTATCATCATAACTATTTTCATTAATATTTGTAACTGTTAAATTATAAATCTTAAGTAAACTTCCAACATCTTGTGTTGTTATTTCAGTAATAAGTTTATCTACAGGGACAACAACATTTCCTTCACTTAAAACTTCAGCACTTTCCCTAACAAAGCCAGTAAGTTGTAATCCACCTGTTTCACTATTAGGGTAATATGTTGGAACAAGTCCAGAAATTAAAACTTCATTACCTTGAGATAATTTAGTAGTAAATGTAAATCCACTAAATAAATAAATCCCATAATTTCCATCTTGAATATAAGGATGTTGCCCGATAGTTCTAGAAACAACTCCTCTAATAACTACTTTTACCCCAACATATAATTCAGGATGTGTAACTAATTCTTCAATTGTAATTTGAATTCCATCTAAACTGTAATCAAAATCAGGATCAATTTCTCCCCAAATTCGACGGTCTGTATCTTGTGTTTTAAATTCAGCTTGGTAGAAAATATTTTCATATTTTAATCCACCAACACCTTTACTTCCAGTAAGTGCTTCTTCAACTAGTTCTAGGTTTAATAATCTTCCATCATACCAAACCCAAGATAAATAACGACCATTACCGTCAGTTCTAGTTTCAGCTCCACTATCCCATTCAAGTACAATTGTTGTTGCATTTTCTAACTTTTCACACGTGAAATGACTCGCTGCTTTTCCCCAAGGATCAAATTTATAAGTTGATTCTGGAGTATCAATCCCCAAAAATCTAACTGTAAAACTTGTGCTTCCTTCAGTAAAGACTGCAGTATCGCCATCAATACATCTCGTTAAAGTTACTTCACCTATACCATCAGTTATAAAATTAGAATCATCATATATAAAATCCATAGCTAAGGCATCTGTATAATCTGTATTAAGTTCAATATTATCTGGTTTTTCTAAAGATAAAACCGTAAAATTAAAACTTTTTGTAACTAAAGCATCATTCAATTCAAGAACTACCGTCAAAGAAACAGATTGATCTCCAACGTTATATTCTGGTCTTGTAACTGTTCCGTCAATATCTAAATATTCTGGTTTGCTCGATGTCCAAGTAACATTAACATCTTCATTATCAACTGTAGGAATAGTTATATCTTCAGTAATATTTACTATTTCAATATCTAACAATCCTTTTATTTCATATAGAATATCACTATCAGATTTTTGTTCTGTATTCCCATTACATCCAGTTAATGTAAATATTAATATTAATGTTACAAAAACTATAGATATTTTTTTAAGCATTTAAATCACTCTTTCTTTTATTAACTAGCACCTAATTGATATAGCATATCATCAATTGCTTCTTGAACTGTAACTGTTCCACTAAAGATCGCTTCCATTACAATTCCAGCTTGAAGTCTAGCACCAGAACTTGTAGTTGATCCTGCGAATGCTGGATCGTATTGATTATAATCTAATTGTAAGAATGCAGCATTTGCTGTCATAGATTCATAAATATAATCAGGATCTGGATTAGTTAAGAAATTTTGATATTCAGTTGAATTATATCCACTATATCTTACTGGTAAATATCCTGTTAACATAGACCATTTTGCTGTATTTTCTGCATTGGTAATATATTTAATAAGTAGCCATGCAGCTAATCTTTCAGCATCTGTAGTGTTAGACATTATAGCAATATTTGGTCCTTGTTGAGTTGCTGATTTATGATCTAAATCATATTGAGGAATTGGAGCTACAGCTATTTCAAAATCACCATTTGTAGGTACATTATAAGAGATACCAGCTGTTGATCCAACAGTCATACATACATCTTGACTTTTGAAGTTTTCACTACCATATGCTGAATTCCAAGCTAATGGTAATGCAAATGTATGATCATCAAAATGAGCTTTAATATAATCTAACATTGCAATTGTATTTGTATTATCTACTAAAATATCTCCAGCAGAGTTAGTATATCCACCGTCCCATTGACGAACTGAATTAATAAAGAAGTTTGCAGATGAATCATAGTTTATTAAATATTCACATTGGTTTGGTCCATCTCCAACTAAAATTTCAGCAATTTTATCTAATTCGTCCCACGTATAAGGTTCATCAACTTTTAAAGCTACACCTGCAGCTGATAATGCCGCTTCATTAGCATCAAAAATAGTTTTATTAATAACAACCATTTCAGTTGATTTAGAATAAGGTAGTGAATACATTAATCCACCTGTATATTGTTTATTTTCAGCAACATATGAATCAATAAAATCATTAATATCAATTCCCCAAGTATCATCTTTGATAAAATCATCCAAAGGAATTACAGCGTTACCATTTAGATACCCTGCAACGTGATCTGGATATCCTACTAATAATGTTGGAGTTTCCCCAGCACTAATAGCTAAAATAGTTTTATTACGAAGATCATCATATCCACCTTGACTTTCAGCATCTACAGTAATGTTTGGATAAAGTTCTTCAAATTCATCGATGTAATTTTGTAGTAAAGCACCTTTTGAGTCCCCATAAACATGCCAGAAAGTAATTGTAATATCTTCTGTAGGTAATTCTGACAACACATTAACTAGCCCAGGAGCATCTGGATTGTCTGGATCTACATCTACTAAACAATCAACATGCGTTGGGTAAAGCTCGCAATCAACTTCGGTAGGTGTATCATCAATTTTTACACACCCTGCTAAAGCTAATGCAAAAGTTCCAAATAACAATAAAGATAAAGCTTTTTTCATAATTTTTCCTCCTATTTTTTATCGTAAAACTATTTGTAAAATATTTCTTTTAGCCTTTAATTCCACTTCTTGATACTCCACGCATAATATATTTCTTAAGTAGTAAAAATACTACAAACAAAGGGAAAGTAACAATCATAGCCGCAGCCATTTGTTCATTGTATGCTATCCGACCTGTTAAATCTAGATAAGCATTTCTAAGTCCATTAGTTACTAATCTATACTCTACTTCTTTTGTAACTAAATTAGGCCAAATATAAGCACTCCATGTTCCCATCGCATTTAAAATTGTTATGGTAATGATTGTTGGTTTTGCGATTGGAACCATTATTCTCCACAAATATTTAAAATCACTTGTACCATCTACCTTAGAAGCTAAATAAAGTTCATCAGGTATTTGTTTAAATGCTTGTCTTAAGAAGAATATGTAGAATATACTTGTCATAAATGGCAATGTTAAAGCTAATATAGCTTGTCCAAATGTTTGATTAAACGGACTATACCAACCTAATCTCGAAACTGTAATATAATTTGTAATTACAAACATTTCACCAGGAATCATCATTGTAGAGATCAATATCATAAATAGGATATCTCTACCTTTAAAATTTAATCTAGCGAAAGCAAAAGATGCAAAAATCGTTGTGAATATTGTTCCTGTTGTTGAAACGATAGAAACAATTACCGTATTTAACATATATCGCAAATATGGCGCTGCATCTAAAGCATTTAAATAATTAACAAACATCATGTCTTTAAAAGACAGCCATAATGCAGGTGGTATTTCTTCAACTTTATCTAATGTTTTCAACGAAGTTAAGAGCATCCAATAAAATGGAATCAATATCATAATTGCAAAAAATACAATAAATGCATAAACTATTATTTTTGATATTATTTCTTTTTTTCTACTATCTTTTATATCAATTCTATCCTCATTACTCATTACTTCTTTTTTACTAAATATTTTTCTATTTATTTGTTTTAGTTTTTTCATTTTCATCCCCCTAATAGTGTATTCTTTTTTTACTTACCAACGCTTGTATTCCAGTGAACGCCAAAGTAATTAAGAAGAGGATTATTGATGCTGCCGCAGCTTGACTAATTTTACCTACTGCATCAGCTTGAGCTATCGAATCATAAACCAGCCCTACAATTGTAATTAATGAGTCTTTAGATAACGTACCCGGAGGTCGTAATGTGGGACCAAACATCCCAATAATTGTACGGTATGCTTTAAATGCTCCTATAAAAGAAGTAATCGTAATATAAGCAATCATCGGTGAAAGAAGAGGTATTGTGATTCTTGTTAATACTCTGTGTTTAGGAGTAGCATCAACTCTAGCTGCATCATAATATTGTTTATCAATATTTTGAAGTCCCGCTAAAAATACCATTATTTTAAATGCTAGCCCACCCCATACTGTATAAACAAGTAAAGCAAACATAGCTGTATTCCAAGAAGCTCCAAGACCAACCCAGTTAACTGGGTTAATTCCAAAAAATCCTAAAATATAATTAAACAATCCATAATCTTGATGAAAGATAAATGCGAAAGCCATCCCGATAGCTATTGCGTTAGTCACATATGGTAAAAAGAATATCGTTTGAAAAAAACCTTGAAACTTTTTAATTGAATTTAATGCTACCGATATTAGAATTGCTACAATTACAGATATCGGAACAGAAACAAATACAATTATTGAAGTATTTTTCATTGCTACTCTAAAATTTGCTCCTTTTACTACATCAATAAAATTTCCGAACAATGTATACCCATCCGCAGTTCCATTTAAATATGAATAATTTTTCAAAAATGCTAAATAGAACGCATTGAATAATGGATAAAATGTAAATACTAATAATAATAGCATTGCCGGAAGTAAATATAACCAGGCTTTTAAATTGCTTTGTTTTTCTAACATTTAAGCTATTAAATCTCCTGATTCGGTATTAAATATAAACATCTTTTTTGATTTGACGCTTACTTTCAAAACATCACCTGGTTTAATTCGGTGTTTTGAATCAATAATTACTCTAAATGTTCCATTTTCTTTAGTAGGATCAATAATTATTAAACTTGTATCTCTCCCTATTGTTTCAACTAAATCTACAGTAAGTTCAACTGTTCCTTTTGCATCTAAAACAAATCCTTCTGGTCTAATACCAATAATAATTTTTTGATTTTCACCTTTTGTAGTTCCAATAATTTTACCATTAAACATAATTTTTTTATTTTTTATTTCTCCATCAAAAATATTAATTGGTGGAGTTCCTAAAAATTTCGCAGCAAATAAATTTTCTGGAAAATCATATATATCTTGAGGTTCTCCCATTTGACGTTTTTTACCAAAGTCCATTAAAACCATTTCATCACTTATGCTCATTGCTTCTTCTTGATCATGAGTAACAAAAACAGTTGTAATTCCTGTTTCACGTTGAATACGTCTTATTTCTTCACGAGTTTGAAGTCTCAAACGAGCATCTAAATTACTAAGTGGTTCATCTAACAATAAAACTCGAGGTTTTTTAACTAATGCTCTAGCAATAGCCACACGTTGTTGTTGCCCACCTGATAATTCTTTAGGTTTACGATCCATCAACTCACCAATACCTACCAAATCAGCCATTTCTTGAGCCATCATCATAGCTTCTGGTTTAGGTACTTTAATGTTTTCAAGTGGAAACATAATGTTTTGTCTAACTGTCATATGAGGATATAGCGCATAGTTTTGAAATACTAATCCAATCCCTCTATCTTCAGGTGCAGTATCAGTTACATCATCTTCACCGAAGAAAATACGTCCACCATTAGGATTCAATAATCCAGCTATCATATACAAAGTTGTTGATTTACCACAACCACTTGGCCCTAGAAGGCCAATTAGTTTTCCTGATGGTATTACAATATTTAAGGAATTAACTGCAATAACTTCTGTTTTATCTTTTTGAACAAAAATCTTGGTAATATTTTCTAATCTAATTTCCATTTCATCTCTCCTAAATCATAAAGTTTTTAACACTATATTATACTACAAAAAAGATATATTTAAAATATAATTATTTAAAAAAATATACAAAAATTATAAATAAATATGATAAATAAAAAAGACGAAATATTCGTCTTTCTACTATCCTATTATTCCATCTAAAAATCCTCCACTATATAAAAACCATAATCCTCCCAATATTGCAAATACTATAATAATTTTAGATAATTTTTTTACCAGTTCGACTGTTCCCATAATTATAACAATAGCTAAAACAAGCGCTCCAATAATTTGTTCTATGATTCCTAAGTTATTTACAAAGTCATAAATTGAATCAATATAACTTTGCATGGGGATAAATCCCTCAATTGTACTTATAATTCCATCTAACATAATAATCACCTCTTTTTTTTATTTAGAATATTTAATCAATTAATTTTATTATAACAAAAAAACTGTGAATAAGTTATGAATTTAGAAAAAAATTATAATTTCCTTCTTCCTTCAAGTGCTTTAAATATCGTAATCTCATCCGCATACTCGATATTACCGCCAGCTGGAATGCCATATGCTATCCTAGTTACTAATATAGTAGAGTCTTTTAATAGTCTACTTATATATTGCGCAGTTGTTTCTCCTTCGTTACTTAAATTTGTTGCTAAAATAACTTCTTTAATTGTTTCATCTTTTAATCTTTCAAGTAAACTCTTAATATTTATATCTTCAGGTCCTACTCCATCACTCGGTGAAATAGCACCGTTTAACACATGATATAATCCGTGATATTTATTTGTTTTTTCTAAAACAATTAAATCTTTTGCTTCTTCAACAACAATAATTGTGCTTTTATCTCTAAATTGATCTTTACAAATATAACAGGGATCGGTATCTGTTATATTTCCACATATAGGACATTTAAAAATATCTTCTTTTATTTTTAAATATGCATCAACTATTTCATCAATAGATTCTTTACTTAGACGGTTTACAGTATACAATGCATAACGCTCAGCTGTTTTCTTTCCAACACCCGGATACTTACGTAATGCTTCAATTAATTTATCAACAGCTTCTGGATATCTCATATAATCACTTCCTTAAAATAACCCTGACATTCCACCGCCAGTAAATTGTGACATTACACTTTCTGTTTCTTCTTCTATTTTTCTAATACAGTCATTTACTGCAGCTATGATTGTATCTTGCAACATTTCTAAATCATCAGATGATTCAATTGCTTCTGGATTAATAGTTATATTTTTCATTTCACGATTTCCTGTAAATTCAACTTTAACTGTTTGTCCACCAGCACTACCATAAAAGGTAGATGCTTCTAATTCTTTTTGTGCATTAACCATATCTTTTTGCATTTTTTGAAGTTTTTTAATCATACTTGGGTTCATATTATTCCCCTTTCTTAATATTTACAAAATCAGATCCAAACATATTTATTGCTTCTTTGACGCTATCAGGAGTCATATCATCAATATCTTGTTTGATTACCGGCATTTCTTTTAATCCCGGATGTTTTATTGGAGATAATTTAATATTTTTTTCTCCTTGTTTCCATTTCTGAATAAATTCTTGTGATTTTTCTTCCCATACTGATTTTGGTAAAGCTAAATAATCTATTTCTTTATTATAAAACTCACATAATATATCAACTATTTGTTTTTTGATACTTGGTTTCATCATTCTATTACAAATAGAAGGTGAGGAGTATTCAATTATAATCATTTTATCGTTTGTTGCGACAAGTCTTCCTTCTGTAATCATTTTTGCATATGATAAATTTGCATGTGATGAGTTTCTTTCAATGTCAAACCATCTCATGTTCATTGTTATTTTAACTTCTCTATTGGCGCTATTAAGAACATCTTCAACATATCTAATATCAAAAGTTTTATATGGTTCTACTATAACTTCTTTTTTAGGTTCTACTATAACAGTATTGAATAAATTAACTTCTTCTTTTTCTTTAGATTCACTCTTTATATCTTCTTTTTTCTCTTCAATATCCTTTTCAGTATATAGAGGACTGTCATCTTTTATATATTCTTCTTCAAAATTATCAATTATTTCTTTTTCTTTGTTGTTTTCTTCTATAATTTCAGGTTTATCACTTGTAATACCTGTATTAAATTCAGAGATAAATGGATTTTTTTCAAACCTCTCTTCAATTATGTTTTCATTCGTTGATTCCTCAACTATTTCTTTTGGTTTAATAGAAGAATACTCAAAATTAGTAATTTTTTTACGGAGATCATTAATTTCGTCTTTTATCAATTTAATTTCATCAGTTATAATAATTTCTTGTTTTTCAACTTTATCAACCATTTTAATTAAAGCCAATTCCAAATAGAGTTTAGAATTAGTAGTCCATTTCATATCATTTTGAGCTTTATTTAAAGCATCAATATAGAAAAATATTAAATTATTAGATAGTTTTTTTGATAATTCAATAAAATTTGAATCACTATAAATTAATTGTTCCATATCTTCTGTATTGACATTCTTAAAAATTAAAATGTCACGATAAAACTTAATTAAATTAGCTACTAATCTAGGCGCTTCTTTTCCTAACAAAACTAATTCATCTAGTTGTTTTATAGCTTCTACTACGTTATTTTTATAAATCTCATTTGCAATTTTTAACAACTTCGAGTTAGATACAGTTCCTTTTATTGCGTGTATATCATCAACTGTGATTTTTTGATCTGTATATGAATTAACTTGATCTAACAAACTAATGGCATCTCTCATACCACCTTCAGCACTTTCAGCGATTACTTTTATTGCTTCTTTTTCAATTAAAATATTTTCTTTTTCAATAATTGTGTTAAGTCTGCCAATCATTTCAGGAATACTAACACCTCTAAAATCAAATCTTTGACAACGAGAGCGAATGGTCGCCGGTATTTTATGAGGTTCCGTGGTTGCTAAAATGAAAATAACATGTTTTGGGGGTTCTTCTAAAGTTTTTAACAGTGCATTAAAAGCTCCTATACTAAGCATATGAACTTCATCTATAATATATACTTTATATTTAGCAACACCCGGTAAATATTTAACTTTATCTCTTATTTCTCTTATTTCATCAACACCATTATTACTAGCTGCATCTATTTCAATAACATCACTTATAGAATTATCTTCAATTCCACGACAAATAGCGCAATCATTACATGGATTTTCCACTGGTGCGTGTTCACAGTTGACTGCTTTTGCGATTATTTTCGCAATTGAAGTCTTTCCTGTCCCGCGTGGTCCACTAAATAAATACGCATGCGCAATTTTATTGTTTTTTAAAGCATTTTTAAAAGTTTTAGTAATATGCTCTTGTCCTGCGATTTCATCAAAAGTCGTAGGTCTATAAGTACGGTATAGTGCCTTGTAGGCCATATTTTGTCACCTCATATATAAATTTTTAGGTAATTCTATTATAAAACAAAAAGGCTATTTTTAATAGTCTTTTTGCGAAGTTTCCATCATTTTTTTCACTTCTTCAACAACAACATTTAGCGCTATATATTCGTTACTATTTTTTTTAAATTTTTTATCTAAAAATTGAAAATTAATTTCTTCTGTTTCTCCATCAGTCAAAATCCGGAATCCTTGCTCTAACGATTTTTGAAAACCAATGTTTTCTCTTAACCTACGGTATTCTTCAATACTAAAATCACACTCAGCAGTAATTACTTTTCCTACTTGTTTTAAATAATTACTAAACTTTACATCTATTTTCTTTGTTTTTGAAGGGAATATCATGCCAATCAATTTATCATAAATAAAAAGAAGTAATGTAAATAAAGGTGGGACTATAATATATGAAGATATTAAATCATAATTGATAGAACCTTCTTTAATTGACAAATATGTAATATATGCAGCAATCGCAACAACAGAAAATATAAATATAATTAAGTAGTATCTTAAACCTTTTTTTGATTTCATAAATTATCACCCAGAAACATTATACTATATAAATTAAGATTGTGATATAATAAATTGGGTGATATTTATGATAAATGATACAATTGCACAAATCTCTTCCGCTTTAGGACAAGGTGCAATAAGCATTGTAAGAATGAGCGGTGAAGATTCTATTAAGATTGCAAACAATATATTTAGAGGTTGTGATCTAGAAAAAGTTTCTTCTCATACAGTCCATTATGGACATATTTTTTATAAAAATAAAAAAATTGATGAAGTATTAGTTTCTATCTTTTTAGCTCCTAGAACTTTTACAACGGAAAATATAGTAGAAATAAACTGTCATGGTGGTGTTTTTGTAGCAAATAAAATTCTTGAAATTTTGTTGTTAAAAGGAGCAAGAAGTGCTAATCCTGGTGAATTTACAGAACGAGCTTTTATAAATGGCAGAATTGATTTAACTCAAGCAGAAGCCGTTATGGATATTATTGAAGCAAAATCAGATTTAAGCCTTTCTTTAGCAAACAAAGGATTAGATGGTGAAATATATAGACTTATTGTTGATTTGAGAACTAATTTACTAAGTATTATTGCTCATATTGAAGTAAATATTGATTATCCTGAATATGATGATGTTATTGAATTATCTAACAATATAATCAAACCTAAAATATTAGATTTATTGTCTAAAATACATAATCTTTTAGAAAAAGCTAGTTACGGGAAAATAATTAAAGATGGTTTAAAAACAGCCATAATTGGTAAGCCAAATGTTGGTAAATCCAGTCTTCTTAACGCTCTTCTACGTGAAGATAAAGCCATTGTGACAGAAATAAAAGGAACAACAAGAGATACCGTTGAAGGAACCATTAACATTGGAGGGATTATTTTAAACTTAATTGATACCGCAGGTATTAGAGAATCAGAAGATATTATTGAGAGAATTGGAATTGATAAAGCTATAAATGTTATAAATGAAGCGGAATTGATTTTATTTGTATTAGATAATAATCAAACTTTAACAAAAGATGATGAAAAATTACTCGATTTAACAAAAAATAAAAAAAGGATTATTATAATAAACAAAACAGATTTAAATAAAGAACTATACCATACATTTAAAAATAGTATCTCAGTAAGTGCTCTACATAAAACAGGCATTAGGGAGTTAGAAGAAATGATTAAAAATATGTTTTTATCTGGTGAAGTTAATTTGACTGATCAAACATATATATCAAATGCTAGACATATTGCCAAATTAAATGAAACATTACAATCTCTTAATGATAGTCTCACAGCTATAAAAAATAAATTACCAATTGATATGGTAGAAATTGATTTAAAAGCGGCTTGGAATCTTTTAGGAGAAATAATTGGTGATACATCAACTACAAATCTACTAGATGAACTATTCTCAAAATTCTGCTTAGGAAAGTAACTACACGAACTATATTTATATATATAGTCTCAATAATAAATAAAAAATAATTTTAAATAATTTTCTTGAATTTTCCCTTATTATTACTTATAATAAAAGTATAAATATTATAAAAAATAAATAGGAGGTGAATTTATGTCATTTATTTGGGTTTCAAAGAAACCAAAAGAAGGAATTGCAACTTTATATGAATCTAATATAACACTTAATAAATCTGCTAGTTCTCATTTTGATCATGCTTATAGTGTTTTATTAGGTCTTGACTTAGAGTCTAAAAAAATAGCTGTTAAGCCTGTGTCTAAAGAAGAAAATGAATTAGGCGTAATTCCAGAAGAAAAAAGACATAAAATTACAGTTAAACCTAGTTATGCTAGGGTATGCAATAAAAAGTTTATGAAGGAAATATCCGATTTAATTGGAATAAATTTAACGGATAAAAAATCTTTTAAGTTTAAAACAAATTGGAGTCATGAAGATTTAGCGTTAATAATTGACTTAAATCACCCGGAGGTGTAACATATGGATTGGATGATTATTATATGGTTTGCAGTAATTATTATTGCAGCTTTAATTGAAATTAATACAATGGATTTATCTAGTATTTGGTTTAGTGCTGGCGCTTTAGTTGCTTTTATATTTGCTTTAGCGAAATTAAATCCTCTATTACAAATAGCCGTGTTTTTAGTAGTTTCTTTTCTATTATTAATAAGTATTCGCCCAATAGTAAAGAACTATTTAAAAACAAATATTATTTCTACCAATACCGATCGATTAGTTGGAAAAGTTGCAATATGTACAAAAGATATTAATGTTGGGAAAAGAGGAGAAGTAAAAATTGATGGAAAATATTGGTTAGCTATTTCATCAAGTACTGAAGACATTTTAATTGATGAAAAAGTTGAAGTTCTTGCAATTGAAGGCGTTAAACTTGTTGTTGATAAAATTTCATGAGAATAGGTTTCTTTAGGAGAATTACTGCTTTTTTGCTAGATTCGGTTCCTATCATGCTAATACTAAGTTTACTATTAAGTTTATTCGTAGGAAATCTATTAAAATCACCTTATCCGAACTATGATCATAAAGTTGCAATTTATCAAGAAAATATGGATAATTATTATAGCACATTAAATAATTACAAAAATCAATTAGATACAAATGAAATAACAATAGAAATTTATGAAGAAATGGCTTTAGATTTACAAAATGATTTTAAAAACAATAATGAATATTTTATTAGCATTATGTTCGCTTATTATCTCAATGTAGCACTGTATTTTTTTATTAGTTTTACAATTATAAATTATATTTATCAATTAATGCTCAAAGGTCAAACAGTTGGCCGAAAACTTATGAAAATTGAACTATTCGGAAATATTACTTGGTTTAATTTATTACTTAGAGAAGTTTTATGGAAATCAGTTTTTTGGATATTCACATTTTCAGCAGGAATTGGAATCGATATGACATTAATTGCATTTACTAAGAAAAAGAAAACAATTAGAGATTATTTATCTCAAACAGAATTAAGATATTCAGGCACTAGTTACCCATTTTAAAAAGATTTATGTTTTATAAAAATAAGAAAAATAATAAGGAGGATTTATTATGCCAGCAGGAATTATCACCACAATTATATTAATAGTTATCGTATTAGTCGTTATTGGGGCAGCATTTACAATTGTTCAACAATCAAATCGTTATGTCATCGAACGTTTAGGAGCTTATAGTAAAACGTTGTCAGTGGGTTTACATTTTATTATTCCATTTGTAGATAGAATAATAAAAAAAGTATCTATTAAAGAACAAGTAGTGGATTTTCCTCCACAACCTGTTATTACAAAAGACAATGTAACAATGCAAATTGATACAGTTGTATTTTATCAAGTAACAGACCCAAAATTATTTACTTATGGAGTTCATTACCCTATGAGAGCTATTGAAAATCTAACAGCAACTACATTACGTAATATTATTGGATCATTAGAACTAGATGAATCATTAACATCTCGTGATTTAATTAACGTAAAAATGAGAAATATCTTAGATGAAGCAACGGATCCTTGGGGAATCAAAATTCATCGTGTAGAAGTTAAAAATATTCTCCCACCTAAAGATATTCGTGAAGCAATGGAAAAACAAATGCGTGCAGAACGTGGTCGTCGTCAATCAATTCTTATTGCTGAAGGTGAAAAAAGAGCAGCTATCTTAACTGCTGAAGGTGAAAAAGCATCATCAATCTTAAGAGCAGAAGCAGAAAAAGAAGTAAGAATACAAGAAGCAGAAGGTCGCGCTAGAGCAATTTTAGAAGTTCAAGAAGCAACTGCAAAAGGTATAAATATGATTAAAAAAGCAGGAGCAGATGAAGCGTTCTTACGTTTAGAAGCTTATAAAGCAATGGTAGAAGTAGCGAATGGGCAAGCAACTACATTGATTATTCCATCTGATTTACAAGGAATTACTGGATTAACTGCTACAATCGCAGAAACATTAAAAGTTACTAAAAAATAAATTTTCAACCATAAAAAAGAATTAAAAGAACTTGTTTCCTGGATTAAAGGGAAACAAGTTCTTTTGTTTTTATTGTAATATGTACATTTTTTTATAAACTCATCACTCTCCGGTTGTTTATTAACTTTCTTAAGACTGTACTATTTATATTATAAACATAAAGCTTATCATTTAACACATTAGTTTTTAACATTTCAATACCTCTTTCTTGAATTTTGTTGAATGTTGACCCACATAAAAACTGCGCCCTCTTTTTTCATAGTTTCCTATGTACAAGTTTATGGGTGCAGTTTATTTATATCTAATATGACTTTTTTTATTAAAATTCACAATTTCTAGGTGTTCTTGGGAATGGAATAACATCTCTAATGTTTTCTATTCCAGTAATATACATTAGCATACGATCAAATCCAAGTCCATATCCTGCATGTTTACATCCTCCATATTTACGAAGATCTAAATACCACCATAAGTCCTCTTTTGGGATATTTAATTCTTCCATTCTTCTTTCTAAATAATCTAATCTTTCTTCTCTTTGGCTTCCACCTATTAATTCTCCACTTCCAGGAACAAGTAAATCCATTGCAGCAACTGTTTTATTATCATCATTTAAACGCATATAAAAGGCTTTTATTTCTTTTGGCCAATCAATAACAAAAACAGGACCTTTAAAATGAGAAACCAGATATTTTTCGTGTTCAGTTGCTAAATCTTTTCCAAATTCAGGAGTATTTTCAAACTTGTTTTTTGCGTTCATTAATACCTTGATGGCTTCTTTGTGTGTAATTCTTTCAAAACTGCTTGAAATAACATTATTCAACTTGTCAAGTAATCCTTTTTGAACAAATTTATTAAAAAATTCCATTTCTTTTGGAGCTTTTTCTATTACATATTTAATTATAAACTTAACCATATCTTCAGCTAAATCCATATCATCGTGAATATCAGCAAAAGCTATTTCTGGTTCTATCATCCAAAATTCACTAGCATGAGTAGTAGTATTTGAATTCTCCGCTCTAAATGTTGGGCCAAAAGTATAAACATCTTTAAATGCTAAAGCGAAAGCTTCTGCTTGTAGTTGCCCTGAAACCGTTAAATTAGCCTTCTTTTGAAAGAAGTCTTTTTTATAATCAATTTTCCCCTCTTCATCTTGTGGAATATCATTTATATTTAATGTTGTAACTTTAAAAGTTTCACCAGCTCCTTCAGCGTCACTTGCTGTAATCAAAGGTGTCGCAACATTGATGAAATTTCTTTCTTGAAAAAAAGTATGAATCGCATATGTTAATAAACTTCTCACTCTAAATACTGCATTAAAAAGATTTGTTCGAGGTCTTAAATGAGCGTTTTCCCTTAAAAATTCACGAGAGTGTCTCTTTGGTTGTATTGGATAATCTTCTTGTGAATCTCCAATCAATTCAATTACTCTTGATTTAATTTCAAATGGTTGCTTCATATTAGGCGTATTAACCAAAATACCAGTAACTTTCATCGCACTTCCAACTCGATATTTTTGAACATCTTTAAAATTACCAATAAATTCTTTTTCATATACTACTTGAATAGTCTCGAAAAAAGTTCCATCATTTAAATTAATAAATCCAAACTCCTTTTGAGCACGATTATTTCTGATCCAACCATATAAAGTTACTTCCTTATGGTCTAATTCCTTATAAAGACTATAAAGTTCTCGCACAACTGTTTTCATTTTTTTCACTCCTCGTTTTATACTAAAAAAAAACGCCCTTAAACAAATGTTTAAGGGCGAAAATATTTCCGCGGTACCACCTTAATTCAAAAAGCACTCAATCCTTTAACGCAGGAATACGAATGGGTCTACTTAATTCTTCCATTACTCATGGTGTTATTCATATTTATCTTACAATCTAGCTTTCACCATCCTAGAATCGCTTTATGCAGTTTTAAATATTACTTTTCCAATCATCGTTTATACAAATATAATAACAAAATAACTATAATTGTCAATCACTTAATTATTCTATTTCTTCAATTTTGCTAGATTCAGTAATTTTAACATTAGATATTTCTTCAAATCTTTTCCCTATTCTATTGCTTGTGATATGAATATCTTTAACACTTTTATTTACAGTATCAATACTCCTTGATAATTTATCCCATCTAGTTTGATATTTTTTAAATTGGTCCCCTAGTTTAATTAATTCTTCTTGAATTATTTTAGAGTATTTATCCCTTTCAACATCTCTCAATAGCACTTGAACGGTAGTTAATAAGCTCATTAAAGTTGTGGGTGAAGCAATCCATACTCTTTTTCTTTGAGCATAATCAATAATATCTTGATGATACGCATTTAATTCGGCAAAAATCGCCTCAGCTGGAATGAACATAACCGCTTGATCACTCGTTTCTGTAGGTATAATATATTTTGTGGCGATATTATCTATATGTTTTTTTAAATCTTTTTTAAACTTTCTAGTAGCTTCTATAATTGATGATTCAGTAGTTTCTTTATTTACCATTTTTTGATAGTTTTCTAAAGGAAACTTCGAATCAATAGCTAAATCCCCCATCGGACCAGGCACATGTAATAAAGCATCAACAATTTTTCCATTAGTTAATGTTGCTTGTGTTTCAAAAACTTTATTGTTTCTTTCACCAAAAATAGAAGTAAGGATATGATTTAATTGAACTTCACCAAAAGTCCCTCTTGTTTTTTTATCTGTTAAAACATTTTGTAATGATACTACATTTGTTGATAATTTTTCAATATTTTTTTGTGCTTCATCTATTTTTGTTAATCTTTCTACAATATTTGTAAACGTTTCATTTGTTTTTTCAAATCCCTCATTTAAGCGGTATTCCACCTTTTTATTTATTCTTTCCATTTGTTCCTCTATCTTAATATTTAAAGTCTGAAAATTATCTAAAATATTTTTATTAAGTCCTTCCTTAAAAGCATTTAAATCTTTAATGTTTTCTTTACTTCCTTTTCCAATTGAATTGGCAATCTCAACTTTTAAATCACCATATTCTTTAACTATAGTGTTAACTAATTTATAATTTTCTTCTCGTATATTTTCTTTAATTAATTCAATAATATTTTCTTTTTTTGTTTCTTTTTTCTTTAAATTAATAATTAGTAAAATCACTAATAATACTACAACTAATATAAGTAATATTATAATATATCGTTCCACTAAGCCACCTCCTTGACCTATTATATCATTATATATAAAAACTACACCCTTTCTTTTTCATAGTTTCCTATGTCCAATTTCATGGGTGCAGTTCATTTAAATGAATTTATTTATATTCACTATCTTATATTTTCTCCTCTATATTCAAACAAACTACTTAATGGCTTATCGTAAATTATATTTAGTATCCCTTGTGCAACTAAGTTCGCGATACTTAACTGGATAAGTTTTGGTGATCTTTTACTTAAAGGTAATTGAATTGTATTAGTACAGACAACTTCTTCTAATACGGATTTATTAATTCTATCAATAGCAGGTTCAGATAAAAGAGCGTGAGTACAGCAAGCATAAACTTTTTTCGCTCCAGCGTCAATAAGCGCTTGAGCTCCCGCTGTAATTGTCCCAGCAGTATCAATCATATCATCTACTAAAATAGCAATTTTACCTTTAACATCTCCAACTATTCCCATAACTTCTGCAACATTTGGTTCTGGTCGTCTTTTATCAATAATAGCTATGGGTGCATTCATGCTTTCGCCCATATTCCTAGCTCTTACCGCACCGCCATGGTCTGGAGAAACAATTACTATGTCTTCTTTAAATTCTTTTTTAGCAAAATATTCTACTAAAATAGGCATTGCTCTAAAATTGTCAATCGGAATATCAAAAAACCCTTGAATTTGAGCAGCGTGTAAATCCATTGCAAGCACTCTTGTTGCTCCTGCTACTTCAATTAAATTAGCAACCAATTTTGCTGAAATCGGTTGTCTTGATTTCGACTTGCGATCTTGTCTTGAATAACCATAATATGGCATTACAACATTGATATTTTTAGCCGATGCTCTTTTCATTGCATCAATTGTAATTAATAATTCCATAATATTTTCGTTTACAGGAGCACTTGTTGGTTGAATTAAAAAGACATGATGTCCTCTTACTGTTTCTTCTAAATTTACACCAATTTCTCCGTCTGCAAAACGACTTAAATCAATCTTGCTAAGCGGAATACCAGCTATTTTTGAGATTTCCTCAGCTAATTTCTTATTAGCACTTAAACTAAATAATTTTACTTTAACACCATCTAAGATTGCCATTTAAAAAGACCTCCAAATATTTTTCAAAAATACAAACCTATATTACATTAACATCATACTACAAAAAATGCAAAAATAAAATGCAACCTTTAACAAAAAGTTGCACTTTTATGCTTTGTTATTCATCTTCTAATAGATTATAAGCTTCAATTACAGCAGCTTCGATAGTATTTCGAGTTTCTTGGTTAATTGGATGAGCTACATCCTTGAACTCTCCATTAGGCATTTTTCTGCTAGGCATAGCAACAAATAATCCTGCTTTTCCATCGATTATGCGTAATTCATGAACAACAAAACATTCGTCAATAGTAATTGCCGCTATAGCTTTCAAACGATTTTGGCCATTAAACTTTTTAACTCTAACGTCTGTTATTTTCATAATACCACCTCGCATTCTCTGATATTTCTTCTAAATTAATTATACCACACCTATAAAGCGGTTACAAATAATATTTTTCAGGCTATATCCCGTTATCTAATTTTAGTTATTAACTTGAAATATTTATCATTTGTTATCTCATATACATATTTTAATTTAAGTTTGTTTTTTGAAATACCAAAAACAGTAGCTCCTGTTCCGGTCATTAATGCTCCATCTAATCCTAAATTTATCATTTGATTTTTAATCTCCCTTATCTTTGGTTCCATCTCAAAAGCAATAGACTCTAAAGAATTATGTAATTCCCTAACCATTAATTCATGATTGTTATTAAATATCGCTGATGTCATATCGTTTATTTTACGTATTTTAATTTCCTCTTCTTTAACTTTTGAAAATACTTCTTTTGTAATTATTTTAACTCTTGGATTAACCAGCAATAACGGCGTTTTTAATTTATTTTTCAAAAACAATAGTTCTTCCCCTTTTCCTCTAGCAATACATAGTTTATTGTAAATACAAAAGGGTATGTCTGATCCGAATTTTTCTCCTAGTTTTGCCATATCATCTAAAGTTAATTTTAATTTCCACAACCTATTTAATCCCCTAAAAGTAGCTGCGCCATCCGCACTACCTCCAGCTAACCCAGCTGCGATTGGAATATTTTTCTTAACTGTTATAACTACACCTTGCTTAATGTTAAATTCTTCTTTTAAAAATGAGGCGATTTTATATATTATATTGTCTTTATAATTTGAAGTAATGTGTATATTTGATTTAATCTTGATTTCTTCTATAGGGTTATTTTCAAAAGTGAGCGTGTCAAATAAATCAATTGCCGCCATAACCATCTCAAGATCATGATATCCATCAAATCTTTTGCTTACAACGTTTAGAAACAAATTTATTTTTGCATAAGCTTTTTCTTTAATCACAATAATCACCTCATAATACTTATATTCTCTTTTTTATTTTACCACAACTTATGTAAAGAAAAAACAAAGAATATTCTTTGCCTTGTTTATTTTTGAAGTATATTGTATGTGATATCCGATAATCTAATAAAATCATTCACACTTAAATTTTCAGCTCTTATTCTCGAATCTAAATTTAAATCTATAAGCAAATTAATAATAGCATCTTTACTAAGATTGTATTTATTATGTAAATTATTAACTAATGTCTTTCTTCTTTGAGCAAAAGAAGCTCTAACTATTTCATAGAAAAAAACTTCGTTTAGTGGCTTTGTTAAACCATTATCAACCATAGTTATTTTAACAACTGAACTGTCTACATTAGGCGCCGGCACAAATGCACTTCTTGGGACGTTCAAAACTATTTTAACATTTGTTTTATACTGAATTGCAATACTTAATGAGTTATAATCTTTGGTACTTGGTTTTGAAGCAAATCTGTTAGCTACTTCTTGTTGAACCATTAATGTCATTTCTTTTATAATATTAGATTCTTCGATAATTTTTAAAATAATCGGAGTTGTAATATAAAAAGGAAGGTTAGCCACTACTATTACTTGATCATAATCAATTTTAAGATTTTTTATATCTGAATCAATATTACATTTTAAAAAATCTTTATTATAAATAGTTAATTTGTTTGTTTTTAAAGAACTTTGTAAAATTGGTATTAAGTCTTTATCAATTTCATAAGCTAAAACATGTTTAGCTTTCTCTAAAAGATATTCTGTAAGACTCCCTAACCCAGGTCCTATTTCAACAACTAAAGTGTTTTCTGTTATTGATGGTATTTCTGAAATCTTTTTTAAGATATTTTGCTCAATCAAGAAATTTTGTCCATACTTTTTTTTAATATAAAAATCATTCTCATTTAATATACTTTTTGTTTTATTTACTGTACCTATTTTCAACATTGAATCACTTCCTTATAGCTGCTTCAATTTCCGCTTTTGTTATGCCGAACATATTAACCTTTGTTAATAAAGTTTTTCCATTATTCAAGCCAATTCCCAGTGTTTCTCCAATCTTTAATCTTAATGCTTTTGAATTATAATTCCCAATAATTCCTAATTGATATAAATCACTATATTTAACTTTATCTATTATTATATTTTGAGTAGTATGAAAAGAAGATAATGCTTCTACTATTTTTTTATTACTTGCGTGTTCAATTCCAACTTTAGTTTTATTTTTATTAATACAATCCTTTTTCATTAAAAAAGCATGTTTTGATGGCCCTATATAATTGCTTAATATTCTTCTAATTCGTTCTCCTTGGTAATCTGGATCTAAAAATAAAATTAACCCTCTAGATTCATTTAATATTTTTAACTCTTTTAATGTGTTTTCACTTATTTCACTACCATTTGTGATATAAACATCAATTTCAGAATAGATTTGTTTCAATTTTGCAAGATCGTGATATCCTTCTACTACTACAACCTCTTTTATTTTGTTATTCAATGATAGAATTTTCTTTAAAATACTTTTGCATCTTTATTAAATTAGAAGGAATTTGAATTTGTTGTGGGCATTTTGGTAGGCATTCACCACAATCTACACACACATCAGCTGAACTACCATTATTAATTAAATTATTATATTCTCCTTTAATATGTTTTATATTTTGATACATAGAAAAAGCATTATATAGTCTAAAATTACCTGGTATATCTACTCCGTGAGGGCAAGGCATACAGTAATTACAAGAAGTACAATCAACTTTAGATAAGTCTAGTATTTCTCTTCTAACTCTATTTATAACACTTTGCTCTTCTCGATTTAAAGGATGAAAATCACTAAATGTTTTTAAATTATCCTTTAGTTGTTCCATTGTAGACATTCCACTTAAAACAATTTTTACATTTGGTAATGATCCTACCCATCTAAAAGCCCACGAAGCAATTGAAGTATTATTATTATAATCGGTAAATATTTTTTCAATTGTCCTATTAAATTTAACAAGCCCTCCCCCTTTTACAGGTTCCATTACTATTACTGGAATCCCTTTTTCAGTTAAAATGTGATATCCTTCAATTCCTTGTTGATGATTTACATCCATATAATTTAACTGAATTTGAACGAAATCCCATTGGTATAAATCTACCCACTTTTTGAAAATATCCAAATTATCATGAAAACTAAAACCGATATACTTTATTTTTCCTTCTTTTTTATATTGTTCTAATTTTTTTAGTACATTCAATTCTTTAACTTGGATTATTCTTTCTTCATTAACTGCATGAATTAAATAAAAATCAAAATAATCTACACCACATTTTTCTAGCTGTTCATAAAAAATACGATCTATATCATCTTTATTTTCGCATTCCCACAAAGGCAATTTATCTGCTAAATAAAAAGTTTCCCTGTCATAATGTTTGATTATGTTTCCAACAATAGTTTCACTTTCTCCCTCATGATAAGGATAAGCAGTATCAAAGTAGTTTACTCCATTTAAATATGCAAAATCTAGCATTCTTTTCACTTCTAAAATATCAACCTTTCCCTCTTTCATCGGAAATCTCATACATCCAAAACCTAATAGGGAAACATTTATATTAAGATTTTTAATCTTTCGTTTTTCCATCACTTTGCTCCTTAAAAAACTTAGCTTTAACACTAGGTTTAACAATGATTTCGATAGCTTGTTTAATTACTTCAATATTTAAATTACCCGATTTAGATTCTTCTCCATCCATATTCCATTTATGAGAATGATTATTATAAATCTCTAATTTAGATGTTCTAAATCGATGTACAAACGGTAATACTCTTGGTCCAGAAATTATTGATAAAAAATATAAAAAGTTATTAATGAAAGGAATGTATCGATATATTATAACATCAACTTTACCATCATCTAAAATTGGTCTATTAACAAAATCAAATCCAGCAATTTTTTGTGAATTTATAACTAATATCAATGAAAAATAGCCTTTATAAATCCCTTTATCATGAATGATTTTTGTTTTAATTCTCGGGATAGTAAAAAATTCTTTTATTCCTGTAAATATATATGCAAAATATCCAAAATGTTTTTTTAATTTTGAATTTGTAACATAAGAAATATCAACATAAGTTCCAATTGCGGTAACATACATAAAATATCCATTGGTACTTTTAACAATATCCATTTTAACAGGAACTCCTGTTAAAATTATATCAACCGCTTTACTAACGTTTTTAGGAATTTTTAATGTGTTAGCCAAATCACAAGCCGTTCCAGATGGTATATATCCTATTTTAGGTTTATATTGTGAGACCGCAATTCCATTAACACACTCATGTAATGTTCCATCTCCCCCTGAAATTACTAGTAAATCGTATCTTTCTTCGCATGCTTTTTTAGCTAAATCAATTGCATGTTTTTGTTTTTTTGTAGCTGCTATATCAACTTGATATCCTGCTTTTATCAATCTAGATTCAACATAATCAAGATAATTTACAAACTTTTTTTTACCACTTTCTGGGTTATAAATAATTTGACACCTTAACATAATATCACCTCGTCATCATATTACTATTATATCATATGTTTTTATATGTTAATACTCCTACTTAATTTGGTCTAGAGAAACATTATTTTAATAATTATAATCAAAAAACTATGACATTTTATACACATCATAGTTTCAAGTTTATTTAATTGCTTGAGCTGCAGTAATTATTGCTGTTTTATATATATCTTCTGCATTGCATCCTCTTGATAAGTCATTTATCGGTTTATTTAATCCTGCTAAAATAGGCCCCATCGCTTCAAATCCACCTAATCTTTGAGCGATTTTATATCCAATATTTCCTGAATTTAAATCTGGAAATATAAACGTGTTTGCTTTTCCAGCAACTAAACTTCCTGGATATTTTTTTAATCCAACACTAGGAATAATAGCTGCATCAAATTGCATTTCTCCATCAATTTTATATCCTGAATCTTTTTCTTGAGCTATTTTTGTTGCTAATGCAACCTTTTGACTTTCTTCTGTATCAGCACTTCCGTTTGTTGAAAATGAAAGCATTGCTACCTTTGGATCTAATCCAAACATTTCAGCAGCTTTTGCTGATTCTACTGCAAATTCAGCTAATTGCTCAGCTGTTGGATTTGGATTAATAGCACAGTCTGTAAAAATATACTTTTCGTTGTCTCTTCTCATTAAAAAATACCCGAATGTTCTTGATATTCCTGGTTTAGTTTTAATAATTTGTAAAGCAGGTCTCACCGTATCACCTGTTGATCTCGTTGCCCCACTAACAAGGCCATCTGCTTTTCCTAAATATACTAACATTGTCCCAAAATAATTTTCATTAATTAATAATTTTTTTGCTTCTTCAGTTGTTGTTTTACCTTTTCTTCTTTCAACAAAACTTTCTACCATCTTATCGAAATCTTTATAGTTTTTAGGATCTATAAACTCACAATGTGATACATTAAATTTATTAGGTACATCCTTTATATTACCAAGTAAGATTGGTTGAACTATTCCTTCATTACATAATTTTGTTGCAGCTTCTAGAATTCTTTCATCATGTGATTCTGGAAATACAATTCTAAGCCCTTTTCCATTAATTTTTCTTTTTAATTCATCTATTATATTACCCATTTCATCACTCCTAACATATAATAGTTTACATCATTTAAATGTTTTTTCAATTCTTTTTATATAGATTTTCTTTTTTCATCGTTTATGATAAAATAGTTTTAGGTGATTTTATGAGAAAACTAGATACAATATTATTTGATTTAGATGGTACCTTAATTAATACTAACGAAATAATTATTAAAAGTTTTAATTCTACCTTTAACCAATATTTTCCTAATTTAAATATATCTAGAGAAAAAATCATAACTTTTATTGGCCCTACATTATTTGAGACATATATAAAATATACCGATGATACCTCTTTAATAGAAAAAATAATTGTTTCTTTTCGAGAATTTTACGGTAAATATGAATTTGGTAATTTTGAAATTTATCCACAAGTAGAAGAGGTTATTAAAAATTTATATGGTTTAGGATATAACTTAGGAATTGTAACATCTAAATTTAAAACAGCAGCATGGCCTAGCTTTACATATTATGGTTTAGAAAAGTATTTCAAGGTTTTTGTCGCTTTAGATGACGTCGAAAATCCCAAGCCGAATAAAGAACCAATAATTACTGCTTTAAGCCGTTTTCCAACCCATAATAAAGCTATTATGATAGGTGATAATCAAACTGATATTCTTGCTGGGAAAAATGCAGGTATTTATAGCGCAGGAGTATCCTGGTCTTTAAAAGGAAAAGAACATCTTGAAGAAGTATCTCCAAATTTTATGTTGTCAGATATGAAAGATATTTATCGAATAATAAAAATAATAGATAAGGAGTAAAAAAATGGATTGTATTTTTTGTAAAATAGCAAATAATGAAATTCCATCCTATAAAATTTATGAAGATGAGAATGTACTTGCTTTTTTAGATATAACACAGGGAACAAAAGGTCATACACTTATTATTCCCAAAAAACATGTTAGAAACATCTACGAATTAGATGAAGAAACAATTACGAATGTATTCAAGGTAGTTCCCATGATTGCAACTGCACTTAAAAAGGCTTTTTCTCCTATTGGCCTTAACATCATTAACAATAATGACAAGCCTCTTCAAAGTGTTTTTCATTTCCATATTCATTTAATCCCCAGATATGAAAATGACGGGATGATTCTATCTACTGTAAATAACTATGATAAATATGAATCTAAATATTTAGAAAATTTAGTAACTACAATTAAAAAAAATATGTAAAAAGGATTCCAGTTGGAATCCTTTTTCTTATTACCAAAATTTAACAAAATAATTCAGTAAATGTTTTCACCATAACTCCTGTAGCTCCTACTTTTTCTAAATCAGCAGTTCCAGCAATATCTAAATGAATCCATTTAATATCTTTTTCTATAAATTCTTCAATAAATGCTGCTGCAGTACTTGCTCCTGCAAGTCTTCCACCAGTGTTTTTTATATCTGCAACCTTGCTTTCTATCAATTTTCTATATCCGCTAGAAATAGGCATTTCCCATATTTTTTCTTTTGTTTTAACACTTGCATCCATTAATTCTTTTAAAAACTCTTTACTGTTTGTGAACGCCCCAGTAAATTCATGTCCTAATGCCGCCACCATTGCTCCTGTAAGGGTAGCTGTATCAATAACTCTTTTTGCACCTTCTTTTTGTGCAAACCAAACAGCATCTGCTAATGTTAGTCTTCCTTCAGCATCTGTTGATATAATTTCAATTGTTTTGCCACTTGCTGCAGTTAAAATATCATCAGGAACAATAGCCCCATCACCTATTCTATTGTCTGTAGCGGCTACAATAGCCATTACGTTAGTTTTTAATTTTAATCTAGCAATAGCTTCAATAGCCCCTAAAACAGCAGCAGAGCCGGCCATATCAACCTTCATGCCAGGCATGCTTTGTGGAGTTTTCAATGAATATCCTCCAGTATCGTAGGTAACTCCTTTTCCCACTAAAGCTGTAGGGTTGTCAAATGAATCATTTCCTTGATATTTAACCGAAATTAATTTAGGTTCGTCAAGACTTCCTTTATTAACCCCTAAAAAAGCGCCCATATTCATATCTTCTATCTCTTTTTTACTATAAATTGTGACTTTTATGTTTTCATATCTCTCTAAATTTTCAGCATAGTTTGCTAAATCAGTTGCGTTTAAATAATTATATGGTGTATCTACTAATTCACGAGCATTATTCATACACTCTCCATAAACAACTCCTTTTTTAATCGCTTCAAAAATAGTTGTTTCACTATAGTAGAAGAAGTTTTTACTTTTTTTCTCTTTTTTTGATTTAAATTTATCAAATACATAGTTATCAGTTAATATTTTTTCTGATAAATCTTGTACAATTTCTAAAAATGACCCATTATCAAAAGAATCTGCTATGATGCAATTGTCCCCTTTAAGCTTTGCAATATTTTTGAAAATTTTATTTCTTTTATCCTCATCATCTAGCTCTTGAAAATTAACTACGAAAATCTTTTTGCTTTTAATTTTACCTAACATATGAATAGTGGTAAACAATTCAGTTGTAAGCTCTTCTAATTTACCTTGTAAAAGTTTATCAATTTCTTTTACAATCGGATTTTTTAAGTTGTTAGTTATTACAATATTCTTTTTTTCTTTCAATAACTCAAATTCCTTTTGTTCTTTAATATTAATCATATTTCCTCCTATTTAATTATATTTGTTCTCATATAAGGTACTAATATATCCGGTATAATAATTGTACCATCTTTTTGTTGATAATTTTCCAATATTGCAACTACCGTTCTCCCCACTGCCAGTCCTGATCCATTTAACGTGTGTACATACTCTGCTTTTGCATCTTTTGTTCTTTTAAACTTAATATTTGCTCTTCTTGCTTGATAATCTTCTGCGTTTGAAATACTAGCTATTTCTCTATATTTATTATATGAAGGTAACCATACTTCTATATCAAATGTTTTTCTCATAGAAAATCCTAAATCTCCTGTGCAAAGAACTACAACACGGTATGGTAATTTCAATAGTTTAAGAACTTTTTCACTGTTTTGGAGCATTAAATCTAACTCATTGTAAGATTCTTCAGGTTTAGTAAATTTAATCAATTCAACTTTGTTAAACTGATGTAATCTAATAATTCCTCTTGTATCCCTACCTGCAGAGCCTGATTCTTGTCTAAAAGCAGTAGTAAATGCACAATACTTAATTGGTAAATCTTCTCCTTTTAGTATTTCATTACGATGGTAATTAATTGTTGGTACTTCTGCGGTAGGATTAAGATATAAATTTCTTTTATCAACTAATTTAAATGCATCATCTTCAAATTTTGGAAACTGCCCGGAAGCAAACATTGATTCTTTATTTATAATATATGGAGGAAGTGTTTCCATATATCCATGTTCAAATACATGAAGATCAATCATGAAATTAATTAACGCTCTTTCTAACCTAGCACCTAATCCTTTATATATTACAAAGCGACTTCCTGATATTTTACTAGCTCTTTCAAAATCTAAAATATCAAGTCTTGTAGCCAATTCCCAGTGTGGAAGTGGCTCAAAATCAAAGATAGGAAGTTTTCCATTTGTTTTAATTTCAATATTTTCACTATCGTCTTTTCCAACTGGAATATCATCTTTTGGAATGTTTGGTGTTTCAAGTAGTTTCATATTTATGTATTCTTCAATCTCGCGTAATTCTTCTTCATATTTTTTTATTTGTGATCCAATATTCTCAACTTTTTTTAAAATCTCTGAAATGTCTTTTCCATCTCTTTTGTATAGTCCGATTTGTTTACTAGTATCATTTCTCAAAGCCTTAATTTTCTCAACTTCAGTAATTATTTTTCTTCTTTCTTTATCTTTTTTAACTACTTCATTTAAATAAGAAAAATCTCCTGATCTTCTATTTAATAATTCAATATAATGTTTTGTGTTATCTCTAATCTTCTTAATATCTAACATCTTTAGTTCCTCCTTTAAATATAAAAATCGCCCTTAATTTAAGGGCGATTTAATTTCGCGGTACCACCTTATTTAGGGATTTCCCCCTGTCTTAAGTGTTTTATAACGGTAACAACCCGGAGATTATTAATCCCACTCAGAGATAGATTTCATTAGTATCTTTATTAGTTTCCACCACCACTAATTCTCTATAAAAAAAATACTTCACTACTTAGTCTCATCAACGCATTTCTTGCTTTGATAATAACAAACTAACCTTTCATTGTCAACCAATTAGTTATAAATAAAAACAGATATAAAATTGAGTCTTATATCTGTTTTTAAATTTACTCTTCTGTTTTTGTTTCTACCTCATTTATTACTTTTGTTTCCATTTCAACTTGGGTAACAACTTCTTCACCATTTTGATTGTCTTCTTCAATTATTTCTTCTTCATGTTTAGGCACAATTGCTATAGTAGCCACTTTATGTCCTTCATTTAGTTTAATTAAACGCACTCCTTGTGTTGATCTTTTAGACTTAGCTATTTGTTCAATTGGAACTCTAATAATCATTCCTTTTGTTGTTGTAATAATTAAATCTTCATCTCCTACAACACTTCTCATCTTAGTTAATTGTCCGTTTTTTTCTGTTATATTAAGTGTTTTAACACCTTTTCCGCCACGATTTTGTTGACGATATTCATCAATGATAGTTCTCTTACCATAGCCATTTTCCGTTACTACAAGAATTTGATTTTTTTCTTTTGTAACAATTGTAAATCCAATTACCTCAACTGGAGGCGCAATTAATATTCCTCTAACCCCACTTGCCACTCTTCCCATATGACGCACTTTTGTTTCGCTAAATCTTATTGCTTTTCCATTTGACGCCCCTATTATCACATCTCTTGTTCCATCAGTTAATCTTACAGCTAACAATTCATCTCCCTCGCGAAGATTAATTGCTTTAATACCTGATGTTCTTATATTTTTAAAATCTCTAACCGGTGTTCTTTTAACTACTCCACGTTTTGTTGCGAAAAATAAATAATTTTCACTATCAAAATCCGCTATTTTTGATACCGCAGCTAATGTTTCACCTTTATCAAGATTTAATAGATTAACAATTGGTAATCCTTTAGATGTTCTACCATAATTAGGAATTTTATATCCCTTCATTTTATATACTCTACCGGTATTGGTAAAAAATAAAATATAGTCATGTGTTGAACAACTTATTATTTGATCAACAACATCATTTTCATTTGTTTTAATACCCGTCATTCCTTTTCCACCACGATTTTGAGATTTGTAAACATCTATATTCATACGTTTACAATATCCACTTGATGTAATTGTTATAATTATATCTTCTACAGGAATTAAATCTTCATCTTCAATATCTAAATCTAATGATAAACTAATTTCTGAACGTCGAGGATCTGAAAATCTATCTTTAATGTCTAATAATTGTTCTTTAATTATTTCATATTTTTTATCTTCATGAGCTATAATAAATTCTAAATCGTCAATAGTACTTAATAATTCTTGTAATTCTTTTTCCAGTCTTTCCCCTTCAAGTCCTGATAATCTTCTCAAGCGCATTTCTAAAATAGCTTTTGCTTGTTCTGATGATAATTCAAAACGATTTATTAATTTTAATTCAGCATCATCATATGCTTCTCTAATCGTTTTAATAACTTCATCAATATGTTTAAGAGCTATTAATAATCCCTCTAAAATATGAGCTCTTGATTTAGCTTTTCTTAATTCAAAAGCTGTTTTTCTTGTTAAAACTTCTATTTGATGATTTACATAATGCATCAATGAATCTCTTAAAGGTAATACTTGAGGTTGTTTATTTACTAAAGCTAACATGTTTATACCAAACGTAGTTTGAAGTGGGGTATATTTATATAAATTATTCAAAGTAACATCAGCATTTATATCTCTTCTTAACTCAATAACAACTCTTATTCCTTTTCTATTAGATTCATCTCTTAAATCAGTAATTCCTTCAACTCTTTTTTCTTTTGCAAGTTCAGCAATTCTTTCTATTAAACGAGACTTATTTACTTGATATGGAATTTCAGTAATGATTATTGATTTTTTTCCACTTTTAGTTTCAATTATTTCAGTTTTAGCGCGCACCTTAATTGAGCCATTTCCTGTTTCATACGCTTTTCTTAATCCAGTCATTCCCATAATTGTTCCACCTGTTGGAAAATCAGGTCCTTTTATATATTGCATTAATTCATCTGTAGTTATATCGTTGTTTTCAATATAGGCTAAAATACCATCAATTACTTCTCCTAAATTATGAGGTGGAATATTAGTTGCCATTCCAACCGCGATTCCTGTTGAACCATTAACTAATAAATTAGGAAATTTTGAAGGCATTACTGATGGTTCTTTTTCAGATCCATCATAATTATCAACAAAATCAATTGTATCTTTTTTTAAATCCGCTAACATTTCTGATGTTATTTTATGCATTTTTGCTTCAGTATAACGCATTGCGGCTGCGCCATCTCCATCTATTGACCCAAAATTACCATGTCCATTAACTAAAGGATAGCGATAACTAAATGTTTGTGCCATACGAACCATTGCATCATAGATAGCCGAATCTCCATGTGGATGATATTTACCCATTACATCCCCAACAATACGAGCAGACTTTTTAAATGTTTTTTCTGGGTATACTCCTAATTCATCCATTCCATATAAAATTCTTCTATGAACCGGCTTCAATCCATCTCTTACATCAGGAAGAGCTCTAGCTACAATAACACTCATAGCATAACTTAGGAATGATGTTCTCATTTCGGTTGTAATATTTATTTCTTTTGTTTTATCAAATATATTATTCATTTCTTCCATGTTATTATCTCCTAAACATCTAAATTTTGAACATATAAAGCATTGGTTTGAATAAATTCACGTCTAGGAGCAACGTCATCACCCATTAACATACTAAATACTTCATTTGCTTCAATCGCATCTTCTAATGTAACTTGTAACAATGTTCTAGTGCTCGGATCCATTGTTGTATCCCATAATTGTTCTGGATTCATTTCTCCTAATCCTTTATATCTTTGAATAGTAGATCTAGGTCCAATTTCTTTTAATAATTCTTCTAGTTTTTCTTCAACATATGCATATCCAATTTTCTTTCCTTGTTGAACTTTATATAACGGAGGTTGAGCAATATAAACATATCCATTTTCTATTAATGGTTTTAAATAACGATATAAGAACGTTAATAATAAAGTACGAATATGAGCTCCATCTACATCAGCATCGGTCATAATTATAATTTTATGATATCTCGCGTCCTTTATACTAAATTCTTCACCTATTCCAGTTCCAAAAGCTTGAATCATTGATAATATTTCTTTATTTCCTAATATTTTATCTAATCTAGATTTTTCTACATTTAAGACTTTACCTCTTAAAGGAAGTATTGCTTGAAATGCTGAGTCACGACCTTGCTTAGCGCTACCACCAGCACTGTCCCCTTCGACTATGTATATTTCTGTTCTTTTGGGATCTTTAATACGACAATCAGCTAATTTTGAAGCAAATCCCAATCCATCAAGTGGAGATTTACGTCTTGTTGCTTCACGAGCTTTTTTAGCTGCGAGTCTAGCTCTACTTGCCATTAATGCTTTTTCGATAATTGTTCTAGCATCATTTGGATTTTCAGCTAAATAACGACCTAATCCATCACTTAATATTTGAGCAACAATTTTTCTAACTTCAGTTGACCCTAATTTTGATTTTGTTTGTCCTTCAAATTGAGGATCAGGGTGTTTTACACTAATAATACACGTCAATCCTTCTCTTGTATCATCTCCAACAAAATTTTCATCTTTTTTAAAGATATTATTGTTTTTACCGTAGTTGTTTAACACTCTAGTTAAGGTCATTCTAAAACCTTCTTCATGTGTTCCACCTTCGATATTATTTATATTATTAGTAAAACTAAAAATATTTTGTGAATATCCATAATTATATTGCATTGCGATTTCAACACTAATATTATCTATTTCACCTTCAGAATAAATAACATCTTTATGCAAAGTATCCCCAGAACGATTTAAATATTCGACATATTCTTTTATTCCACCTTCATACATATATTTATTCATAATAGGTTCATTTCCTCTTAAATCGTTAATTTCAATAGAGAGTCTACGATTTAAAAAAGCTAATTGTTGAATTCTATTACGTAAAATTTCATATTCATATACTGTTGTATCTTTAAAAACTTTAGGATCTGCTTTAAACCAAGTTGTTGTTCCTGTTTTATCAGATAGTCCATGATCTATTACTTTTGTAACTGAAAATCCATATTCATATCTTTGGGTATATTTATGTCCATCCTTATTGATTTCAACATCCATCCATTCACTTAAAGCGTTGACAACACTAGCTCCTACACCATGTAATCCACCTGATACTTTATATGATTTATGGTCAAATTTACCACCAGCATGGAGTGTTGTTAAAATAGTTTCAACCGCTGGTAACCCTGTTTTAGGATGAATATCCACTGGTATTCCTCTACCGTTATCTTCTACTCTAATTATATTATCCGGTAAAATTTCAACAGTAATATGTGTCGCTATTCCAGCCAATGCTTCGTCTATTGAGTTATCAACAATTTCCCATACTAAATGATGTAATCCTCTGGGACCTGTTGAACCGATGTACATACCCGGTCTTTTTTTAACAGCCTCCAACCCTTCGAGTATTTGAATGTTACTTGAATCATAATTTCCATTCATTTTTGTCACTCTCCTTAATTTCTCCGTTATTTATTATAAATATTTTATAGTTTTTTATTTTTTTTAAATTTATTTTATTTATTTCTGTTGATGTTATAAAGTTTTGTGTTTTATTTTGAATATAATTAATTAAAGCGTTTTGTCTTTCTTCATCTAATTCACTCAATACATCGTCTAGTAGAAGAATAGGATAATCTTTTTTATAATCATATATAAAATCTATTAGAGCTAATTTTACAGATAAAACAGAACTCCTCATTTCACCTTGTGATGAGTGGGTTTTGATAAAATGATTATTTAAATAAAACTCAATGTCATCTCGGTGTGCTCCTAAATTGGTTTTTCTTGTAATAATATCGTACTCATACTTGCTTATAAATTCTTTTTTATAATTATTATTTATACTTGGTAAATATTTAATTTGTAAATTATCTTCAGAATTAGATAAATATTTATATATTTTGTTAGTATACTTATTTATTTTTCCAACAAACTCTTTTCTTTGCTCAACAATTTCTTTTAGATATCCAATCAATTGATCTGTAAGTATATCCAACAACATCATGTCTTCTTTTTTATTTAAATCCATTACTTTGAGTAAATCATTTCTTTGTTTAAGTATTTTTTTATAATTTAATAAGGAATATAAATACTGTTTAGATATTTGTCCAATTTCTAAATCAAGAAATCTCCTTCTTGTTTGAGGGTTACCTTTAATTAAATCTAAATCCTCAGGAGCAAATATTATAACATTTAATATACCTATATATTCACTAAGCTTTTTTAGTTCTATTTGGTTATATTTTGCTTTTTTACCATTTTTAGAGACAATAATATCCAATTCTACATCTTTGTCATTTAAATTGATTAGAGAACTGATTTTAGCGTATTTTGCACCTGTTTTAATAATATCTCTATCTTTGTTTACTCTGTGTGACTTAGTTAATCCTAAAATGTGAAGAGATTCTAAAATATTTGTTTTACCTTGAGCGTTTTTTCCAATAAAAATATTTGTATAATTACTAAATTTGGCTTCTAGTTTTTCGTAGTTTCTAAAATTAGTTAATTTAAGTTTTTTTATTTGCATTAATTGCTATTCGATAAATTCCAATTTCTTTAATTAAAACTTTGTCACCTGGATATAGTTTTTTTCCTCTTCTCGATTCTAAAACATCATTCACATAAATGATGTTTTTATTTAAAATTGCTTTTACCATTCCACCAGAAGAAGTTATGTTTGCAAATTTAATAAATTGGCCCAAAGTTATGTATTCACTATTAATGTTTATTTTTTTCACAAAGTCACTTTCTTTCATATATATTATTATATTTATTATATATTAATATTATAAATATTTCAAGTGTTTGAAGTTTATATAAATTAAAAAAGTCCCGAAGGACTTTTAGTTTTATTCTGTTCTTACTGGCAAAATTAATTGAAGCATATTTTCATCATATTCACCTTTAATTATAAATGGTCTAATTTCACCTGTAAAATTAATTGTTACTTCGCTAGAATTAAATACTTTTAATGCTTCTAGTGTGTATTTTGAACTAAATGAAATTTTAATTGGTGATCCAATAATTTCATCTACCGGATATACTTCTTCTAAAACTTTTCCTATTTCAGGACTATTTGATGTTATTTCAATAATATTATCTTGTCTTAATTGAAGTTTAACAATTGCATTACTACCATCCCTAATTGAAAATAAACTAGCTCTTTCAATTGCTGTCGATAATTTTTCTTTGTTAAATTTAATGACGATTGGAAATTCTGTTGGAATTAATTTTGAAGTTTCAGGGTAATTTCCTTCCAACAATCTTGATTGAAATAACAAATTTTTATATTTAAATAAGATTTTAAATTGATCAAAATGTAATTCTACTGTTTCATTATTATTTTCTAATACTTTTATTAATTCATATAAACTGCGTCCTGGAATAATAATGTTTAAAGGTTCATAAACTTCTTTTAGTTCGATTTGTTTTTGACTTAAACGATAACTGTCTGTAGCAATAGCTGTTAATTTATTTCCATCAATTTTGAAATTAACTCCCGTTAAAATTGGTCTGTTTTCTATTGAAGATGTAGCAAAAGCTGTTTGTCTAATAATTGTTTTTAAAGTTCTAACATTAATTTTTATTGATTTAACTTTTTCATTGAATTCTAATTCTGGATAATCATCTATATCCATCATATTTAATGTTATGTCAGATCTGTCAGCCTCAATTCTAATCATGTTATCTATATCTGATGATATAACAACTTTTAATCCATCTAATTTTCTTATAATCTCAATAAAATATTTACCCGGTATTAAAACAGAACCTTGTTTTTTTATTACTAAACTAGAATCTTTTATTGTTAATTTAATAGCAATATTAGAATTACTGGTAGTAATTAATAAATGATCCGTTAAAACATCTAATTTAATACCTTGTAAAGCAGGATTGGGTGTTTTGTTTGATAAAGCTTTTTGAGCAACTATCAAACTATTAAGTAAAACGTCTTTGTTAATTTGAAAATTCATAAAATCACCTCTTATTTAATTATTATTTTATTATTGTTATTATTATTAATGTCTTGTGGAAATGTGGAAACAATTAAAATTCTACTCATATTATAACATATAATTGAATTTTTAAGTCTTTTTATTTTTAGTTTTCTCCACATTTTATCCTTAAATTATTCACATCCCTTTTAACGTTTTTATTCATTTCTATTTCATTAGTTATTTTTTCAACGGAATGCATAACAGTTGAATGATCTCTATTGTTAAAAAAAGTTCCTATTTTTTTATAAGGTATATCATACATTGTTTTAATTAAATACATTGAAACTTGTCTTGGAAAAACATATTTAAATGTTCTTTTTCGAGAAATTAAATCTACTGTTGATATACTATAATAATCACTAACAATGCTAAGAATATTATTTATTTTATTTTCGTTTAAAAAGTTACCATTAGTTCTAGGCTTTACAAGGTTTTCTAATGCTAATTCAGCATTTTTAACATTAAAGTCTAAATTAAATGCTGTACAATAAAATAAAACTCTTTTTAAAGCACCTTCTAACTCTCTTACGTTGTTTTCAAAGACTGAAGCAATATATTCTAAAACATCATCAGGAATTAATGAAGAGTTTGAAGTTTCGGCAGTTAATTTCTTTTTTAAAATCTTAATTCTTAAGTCAAGAGCAGGTCTGTTTATATCAACAGTAACCCCCCATTCAAAACGAGAAGTAAGTCTTGCCATAATGTTTTGAAGATCATTTGCACTTCTATCACTAGTTATAACAATTTGTTTTTGAGATCCATGTAATATTTCAAACAATTTAAAAAATTCTTTTTGGGTTTTTTCTTTTTTTGCCAAAAACTGAATATCATCAACTAATAACACATCTACATCTCTATATTTTTGGTTGAATTCATCGAATTTCTTCTTACTTGCATATCTGACAAATTCTTCAACAAATTGATCTGTTTTAACATATAATACTTTTTTGTTCATGTCACCTTCTAATATGTAGTTACCAACACATTGCATAAGATGTGTTTTTCCAAGTCCAACATCACCAAAAATATATAAAGGGTTGGCAACAATTCCTGGTTGGTCAGCAATTTTAATTGCACTAGTATAAGCTAATCTATTTGAATTTCCTACAACAAAACTATCAAAATTATAACTAGCATTTAGATTACCTTGAAGGTATTTATTATCAAGGCCTAATTCAGGGGTAGTTAAAGAAAATTCTCTGTTGTTAGCGAGTTCTTCGCTAGCTTGAATTTCTGTCATTATTCTAAATTTATATACTTCGTCAAACTTATCAACTAAATACCTATTCAACTTGTTCAAGTATAATATTTCAATTCGTTTTTTTATAAATTCGTTTGGGGCTACAATATAAATATAATTATTAACAACCTTAAAAACAGTATTTACAGGTTCAAAAATATCTGTAAACACCACTTCTTCTAAATCATTTTCTAATTTTTGTTTAATTGATTCCCATATTTTTATGTATTTTTCCACTATGTTCACCTCAAATTATCTCAATTCAAATATAACATAAAAAAAATATAAAAAAAACATAAAGTTTCCCACAAAAAATGTGGAAAAATAAAAAATGAAAACCTTTTTACACATTTTATCCACAATTGATAAATGGCTTTAATAAAGGTAATAACACGAGTGTTAACATTTGAATTTTTTAATAATGCACATTATCCACATATCCACATTACCATATTGTGAAAACACGAAATAAAGCCATTTTCGAATGTGGATAACTTTTTTAAAATAGTAATAAAAAAAACTTTTTTGATATTAGTGTTGACACATTTTTTTATTGCATATATAATTGTATAGCATGGTTTTTAAATGAAGAAGTAGGAGGTGTTGAATATGCCAAAGAGAACATATCAACCAAATAAAAGAAAAAGAGCAAAGACTCATGGTTTTATGGAAAGAATGACTTCACCAACTGGAAGAAGAGTTTTAGCTAGAAGAAGACTTAAAGGACGTAAAAAATTAACTGTATCAGATGAATAAACTTTAAAACATCATATAAATATTATATAAATACCTGAGACCACTTGAAAAAATATAATAATATGTATTTTTTCAAGTGGTTTTTAATTTATAGTAGGTGATATAGTGAAAAAAGAGTATAGAGTTAAAAAAAGCAGTGAAATTAAGATGATAGTTAAAAGCAGGCAAAGTAAAGCAAATAAGTACTTTGTGATTTATAAAAAAGAAAATCATGTTAATAATCATTTTAGATTTGCCGTTAGTGTTTCAAAAAAATATGGTAATGCTGTCGAGAGAAATAAGATTAAAAGAAGAGTAAGAGAAATAATATCTAAATTTGATATTATTGATACTTTTGATGTTTTTGTTGTAGTTAGATTAGATGCTAAAAAAATAACTTTTAATGAAATAAAAGATTCAATTACATCATTAGTAAAAAAATTAAACATTATGAGGTGAAAGAAATGAAAAAATCAACGAGAATTCAGTTAATAACAATAACACTTATATTAGTAGTATTGTTAAGTGGTTGTAGTGGAACAACAAATATGTATTCATCACCAGTAGGAATTGATGGTGGAGTTGGATGGGTTCAATGGATAGTTGAAGGAATAGCCGATTTTACGTATTGGATTAGTATGAAGGCTGGTGGACATTACTTTGTGGGACTTATTATTGTAACTTTAATTGTAAGAACTATTGGATGGCCAATTTATGCCAAAAGTAATGCAATGACAACAAATATGCAACAAGCACAACCAGATTTAGATAAAATTAAAGAAAAATACCAAAATAAAAATGATGAAACATCACAAAAGAAAATGCAAGCTGAAACATTAGAGGTTTATAAAAAATATAAAATTAATCCTTTAGGATGTTTGTTACCATTTTTACAAATGCCAATCTTTATAGCAATGTATCAAGTTGTAAGAAGAATACCTTTATCAAACGGAATGGTAGACGGAGTTATAACGGATGGAGTAAGAGATTTTTCTAACCTAGATTATTCATTTTTATGGATTTCTGATTTAGGTGGACCAGATCAATTTTATATATTACCAATTTTAGTAGGAATATTAATGTTTTTATATCAAAGATATTCAATGAAAAAACCTGATTATTTAAACAATAAAAAATATAAATCAGTTCAAGCTTCACAATCAGAAAAATCAATGAAAATGATGTCATATTTTATGGTTGTTATGCTTGTGTGGATTGCCAAAGATGTATCCGGGATTGCGTTATATTGGGTGATTGGTAATGCTTATCAATTTTTACAAACATATTTAAATAGAAAATCAAGTTTAAAAAAACACGAAAATGAAAAAGAAATAATTTAAGGGGTTGTAGTATGAAAAAATTACAATTTGTAATAAAATCTTTGGACGAAGCATTAAAATATGCAGAAAAAGAATTAAGAATTAATAGAGAACTTATTAAAATAAATGTTATTAATAAAAAAACAATGTTAGGTTTTGTGAAATCTTATACTGTTGAGGCTATAGTTGATGTTAATCCGGCTGAAATGGGATATAAAACATTATCTGTATTATTTGATAATATGAAGTTAGAAGCACAAATTGAAATGAGAAGACGTAATGATCGTGAGATATATTACACAATAAATACTAGTGAAAACCCATTATTAATAGGTAAAAATGGAAAAACTTTAGAAAGTATTCAATTTTACATTAGAAATATCGTTAATTTATATAGTGATGAACATTTAATTGTTTTAATAGACATTGGTGGATACAAAGAAAATCGAAAAAGACAATTAGAAATTTTAGCTACTAAAACAGCTAAAGATGTCGCAAGAACCAGAGTAGAAGCAAAGTTATATCCAATGAATGCATATGAAAGAAGAATTATTCATACAAAACTTTCTGATTGGAGAGATGTTTCCACAATTTCAGAAGGTGAAGGACGTGAAAGACACTTAGTAATTAAACCAAAGAGGCGATAAATGTGAAATTAGTAGTAGGATTAGGAAATCCTGGAAGAAAATATAAAACTACAAAACACAATATTGGATTTATGTGTTTAGATTATTATGTAAAGAAACATAAGTTAAAACTAAAAAAGGATAATAAATTTAATGGGGAAACACTTAAAATAGGTAATATAGTTTTATTGAAACCCCATACCTTTATGAATGAATCAGGACAAAGTATTAGAAAAATAATGAATTTTTATAATATTGATATAGAGGATATTTTAATTATTTATGACGACTTAGATTTACCATTAGGGAAAACAAGACTTAGAGAAAAAGGAAGTTCTGCTGGACATAATGGTATAAAATCAATTATTAGTAATATTCAAACTCAAGAATTTAAAAGAGTTCGTATAGGAATTGACAAAAATCCTTTATATGAAACAAAAAACTATGTGTTAAGTTCTTTTTCGAAAAAAGAAAAACAAATAATAGAACCAGTATTTGAAAAAGTATCAAATATAATTGAAGATTTTTGTAATGATGTTGACTTTATTCAATTAATGACAAAAAATAACTAATTACTTTAAATTTTAGAAATTATCATGAGTACGTATACAAATATCAAAGCCTTAATTGGCTTTTTTATTTGTATAAGTATTTTTGATATGATAATATATTATTAGAAATAAGCGGACCCTCCAATAAAAGAGGATTCGCTATAAGTGCGTGGTGGTGATAGTATGAATAAAATATTTAAATACTTATCTAAAACTCCATATTTTACAGAGATAATGAATAAGTTTAATAACAATGAGGAAATTCAAATTACTAATACAAACGATGATATTAGTCTTTTAGTATTATTATACTTATTTAATAAATTAGATAAAAACATTTTGGTGGTGACACCAAATTTGTTTAACGCTCAAAAAGTATACGATAAATTAACAAATTTAGTTAATGATAATCAACTATCTTTTTTTCCTCAAGATGAATTTGTTACTACAGAAATGTTGGCTGTTAGTAAAGAATTTAAGTTTGAAAGAATAAATACTATTAGAAAAATTATTGAAAACAATAAAAATCTTGTTATAACAAATACAACTGGATTATTAAAGTATGAATTACCAAAATCAAAATGGGAAAAAGCAATTTTAAGATTTTCAAAAGGAATCATTATCAATTTAGAAACATTATCAGAAAAACTAATTTCGTACGGATATACGAGAGGATTAACCGTTGAAAAACAAGGTGATTTTAGTTTAAGAGGAAGTATTTTAGATATTTATCCAATAAATGAGAACAAACCATTTAGAATTGATTTTTTTGACGATGAAATAGATTCTATTAGATATTTTGATATTGATACCCAAAGATCATCAGTACAAACTAAAAAGTGTGTTATTTACCCTGTATACGAGTTTTTTTATACTAAACAAGAACTGGAAGGTATTAAATTAAAAATTGAAAGTGTAGTAAATAACAATAGTTTAGACGAACAAACACTAGTTAGAATAAAAGAAGATTTATTAAATCTAGAAAATCATAATAATATTGACAAATTAATAAGATATTTAACTTTTTTAGAAGAAAAACCAGAGACTATCATCGATTATATGGATAATCAAATTATTATTTATTGGGATTATAAAAGGATTAAAGAAAGTTATAAAGAGATTATCAGAGATATAACGGATTGGTATGATATTGCAAGAGATTATGCAAATATAGGATTTGATTTAATAAAAGACTTTAATTATATTTATAGTGGTAAATCGCTATATTTGGATGTCTTTCAAAACGAAAATAATAAAATAACAACAATAGATGTAAGAGCAAAAGACACAATTGTCTATAACAATAATATTCATATGTTAATTAATGATTTAATAAAATATGATAGATACACAACAATAATTATCGCATTTAAAACACTTACCTCACTTAAAAAATTTGTTGAATTAATAGACGAAAAAGTTGAATATCAAATAATAGGTATAAATGACAATATTCAACAAAAAAGAATTAATTTAATTGTTTTAGAACATACAATAAGTTTTGAGTTGTTTAATATTAATACAATCCTTCTAACAGAGGAAAATTTATACAAACAAAAAGAACTAAAAAAAGTTAAATATCGCTCGATTATGAAAGGGGCAAAAAAATTAACAACTATTGATGATCTAAAAAAAGGAGATTATGTTGTTCATTATGATTACGGAATAGGACGATTTTTAGGTATTGAAACAATGACGTTAGGAGAAAACACTAATGATTATATATATATTCAATACCGTGGTGATGATTCGTTATATATACCTGTTGAAAATATAAAACTCATCCAAAAATTTATTGGTAGTGAAAGTGTTAAACCCAAATTAAATAAATTAGGTAGTGCAGATTGGGCAAAAACAAAACAAAGAGTGAAAAAGAAAATTAAAGATATTGCAGATAAACTTATAAAATTATATGCAGCAAGAGAAGAAGCAAAGGGGTTTGCGTTTAGTGAAGACACCGATCTTCAAACAGATTTTGAAGCAGGATTTAAATACCAAGAAACTGAAGATCAACTTAAAGCTATTGAAGATGTAAAAAGAGACATGGAATCATCTAAACCAATGGATAGGTTGCTTTGTGGAGATGTTGGGTATGGAAAAACAGAAGTTGCCTTAAGAGCTGCGTTTAAGGCAGTATTGGATAACAAACAAGTGGCTTATTTAGCACCAACTACAATGCTTTCTCGCCAACATTATTACACATTTAAAGATAGATTAGATGAACATGGGATTAGAGTAGAATTGTTAAATAGATTTATTACAAAATCTAAACAAAAAAAGATCTTACACGATATTAGAATAGGCGCAGTAGATATTGTAATAGGAACTCATAGAATATTATCTAAAGATATGAATTTTAATGATTTAGGATTGTTAATTATAGATGAAGAACAACGATTTGGAGTAGAACACAAAGAAAAAATAAAAGAAATTAAAGTTAATATAGATGTTTTATCATTAAGTGCTACTCCTATTCCAAGAACTTTGCAAATGGCAATAACAGGAGTAAAAAGCATGAGCTTATTAGAAACTCCACCAGCTAATAGATATCCGATACAAACATATGTCTTAGAAAGAAATTATCCTATTATTAGAGATGCGATAGAGCGGGAATTAGCTAGAAATGGCCAAATATTTTATTTATATAATAAAGTAGTTGATATTAATATAGTAGCTAATAAAATTCAAAGATTAGTCCCTAGCGCGAGAGTTTGTTATGCTCACGGGAAAATGAGTAGGGTTGAACTTGAAAATGTAATAGAAGCTTTTTTAGATAAGAAATATGATGTGTTAGTATCAACAACAATAATAGAAACGGGAATCGACATTCCTAATGCAAATACTTTAATTATTCATGATTCTGATAGATTAGGTCTTTCACAACTTTATCAGATTAGAGGAAGAGTTGGTAGAAGTAATAAAATTGCTTATGCTTATTTAATGTTTAAAAAACATAAACAATTAAATGAGGAAGCAGTTAAGAGATTAAAAATTATTAAAGAGTTCACAGAATTAGGAAGTGGTTTTAAAATTGCTATAAGAGATCTTTCAATAAGGGGAGCTGGAGATGTTTTAGGAACAGAACAATCTGGGTTTATGGATAGTGTAGGGCTAGATTTATACATTGAAATATTAAAAGATGAAATAGCTATTCAAAGAGGAGAAAAAGATGAAAACATGGTTGAAAAACAGCCAGTTAAAGTTAATGTAAATAAATATATAGATTCCGAATATATTGATAACGATTATATTAAAATAGAAATGCATCGAAAAATAGCTAATATTCAATCAAAATTAGATATTAATTTATTAATAGAAGAATTTAAGGATCGATTTGGAACACCATCTAAAGAAATAATATTATATATGTATGAGAAATTATTTGAATATTTATCTATTAAAAAAGGAATTGAAAAGATTAGAAAAACAAAAAACACTGTTATTTTCATTATTAGTAAGGAAGAGACTAAAAAAATAAATGGGGAATACCTTTTTACAAAAGCTAATGATATAAGTAAATTTATTAGATTTACTTATCGATTAGAGAGAATAAATATTATTATCGACACTATAAAACTTAATAAACATTATTTATATATCATTGTCGACCTTCTTGAAGCTATTTAAAATGGGGAAAGGCTAATTTTAGCCTTTTTTCTATATTATATATTTAACTTATTAATACAATTTTACATTGACATATTAAAATTATTCTAGTAGAATACAATTGGGAAATATCAAAAACGGCACACCATATCAAACAATTATAGTGGATGCCATAAGTGCACCTATAATTAGGTGCTTTTTTATTTTAATAGGAGGTCGAAGTCATGGATGTTATTTATGATGTAGTAGTTGTAGGAGCTGGACCAGCAGGAATTTTCACTTGTTATGAACTCTCTTTAAAAATGCCTAATTTAAAAATTTTAATGGTAGATAAAGGATTAAATATTTTTTCAAGAAGATGTCCTATTCTTGAAAAAAAGCTTAATAAGTGTCCGGAAAATAAAAAAGGTGTAGCGGGATGTTACCCAAGTTGTTCAATAACTAGTGGATTTGGTGGTGCTGGAGCATATTCAGATGGAAAATTTAATATAACTAGCGAATTTGGTGGATGGATGACTGAATATATTGGAAAAGATTTAGTTGAGGACTTAATAAATTATGTTGATAAAATTAATTTAAATCATGGAGCTACTAAAAAGATAACTGATCCAACAACAAAAAGAGTAAAAGAAATAGAAAAAAGAGGATTAGCATCTGGATTGAAACTGTTACGTGCAAAAGTAAGACATTTAGGAACTGAAGAAAATCTTGAAATCTTAAAAAGTATTTATTTATATTTAGATAAGAAAATTGATATGATATTCAAAACTAAAGTAACGGATATATTAGTGGAAAACGGTTATGTAAAAGGGGTATCTCTAGATGGCAAGAGAATATATTCTAATAAAGTAGTTGTTGCCCCTGGTCGCGATGGAGCCGATTGGTTAAAAGAAATTTGTAATAAATATGATATACCAAGACTTGCGAATCATGTTGATATCGGAGTTAGAGTTGAAACAAATGATGAAATAATGGAAGAAATTAATGAACATCTTTATGAAGGAAAATTTATATTCCGTTCAAGTGTTGGAACATCGGTAAGAACGTTTTGTTCTAATCCTAGTGGACATGTTGTAGTAGAAAATCATAGTGGAACAATGATTGTTAATGGACATTCTTATCGTGACAAAGTGCTTGGAAGTAAAAATACTAATTTTGCATTATTAGTATCTCATCCTTTTAGTGAGCCATTTAACCAACCTAATGAATTTGCTAAACAAGTAAGTAGATTAGCAAATATGTTAAGTAATGGAGGAGTTATAGTTCAAAAGTACGGGGATATTAAAAGAGGCAGAAGAACAACATATAAACGATTAAAGGAAGGTTTTGTAACGCCAACATTAAAAGAAGCTATTCCTGGTGACTTAGGATTAGTATTACCGTATAATACTATGAAATCAATAATTGAAATGATTGAGGTATTAGATAATATTACACCTGGAATAGCTAGCGATCATACATTGTTTTATGGAGTAGAATCAAAATTTTACAGTGCAAGACCAAAAGTTAATGAATATTTTGAATCCCCTATAAAGGGTTTATATTTTGGAGGAGATGGAGCTGGAATAACGCGCGGATTAGCCCAAGCAGGGGCTAATGGAGTTTGGATTGCAAGACATATAATAAATACATTTTAATAGGAGGATAGTATGAGTAGTGTTGTAGTAGTAGGTACTCAATGGGGAGATGAAGGGAAAGGAAAAGTTACTGATTATATTGCTGAAAAAGCAAATGTAGTTGTAAGGTTTCAAGGTGGAAATAATGCAGGACATACAATTGTTTTTGATAACAAAAAGTTTGCATTACATTTAATTCCTTCTGGCATCTTTAGAAAAGATACTATAAATATATTAGCAAATGGAATGGTAATTAATCCAAAAGCTCTTATAGAAGAACTTAACATGTTAGAAAATGGCGGAATTAATAATTATAATTTAGCTATTTCAGATAGAGCTCATGTAGTTTTACCATATCACGTAGTGCTAGACCAACTTTTTGAAGATATAAAAGAAGGAAATAAAAAAGTAGGAACTACCAATAAAGGAATAGGCCCTACTTATAGCGATAAATCAGCTAGAATAGGAATTAGAATGTGTGATTTTATTGATTTGGAAACATTTAAAGAAAAGCTTATGGATAATGTAAATTATTACAATAAAATTTTCACATTATTTGGAAAATCAAAAATGAGAATTAATGAAATATTTGAAGAATATAAGGAATATTCAAAGATAATTAAACCTTTTGTAACAGATACAAGTATTCTTCTCAATAATAAGTTTTCTAATAATGAAAATATATTATTCGAAGGAGCACAAGGATCTTTATTATGTTTAGATCACGGAACTTATCCTTACGTAACATCTAGTTCTCCAACTGCAGCAGCTGTACCTTTAAATACAGGGATTTCCCCTAAATATATTGATCAAATATTAGGAGTTACTAAATCATACTCTACAAGAGTAGGCAGTGGGTATTTTCCCACAGAAGTTGAAAATAATGTAACAAAGAAAATAAGAAATGTGGGAAATGAATATGGAACAACAACAGGAAGGCCAAGAAGGATTGGTTGGTTAGACACTGTAGTATTGAGACATTCTAAAAGGATTAATGGGTTAACAGCGTTGAGTGTCATGTTATTAGATGTTCTCACAGGTATTGAAACTCTTAAAATTTGTAAAAAATATGAACTTAATGGTGAGATAATTGATTATATTCCAGCAAGCATTAAAGATGTTGAACGATGTAAACCTGTTTATATTGAACTCCCTGGCTGGAAGAAAGATATAACAAAAGTCGCTAAATTTAGCGACTTACCGTTGAATGCTAAAAACTATTTAAATAAAATATCTGAATTAACTAGATTAGATTTAGCGATGTTTTCAGTAGGCCCAGATAGAAAACAAACCATTGTATTAAAAGAAATGTATTAACAAGGATTATAATAAAAGTTTCATATATCTAGAAATGATATATGAAACTTTTCAATTTGTTTGAATCAATTATTAAAATAAATAAGTATTTATATTTCTTTATTTACTGCTTTAGCTACTGCGCGAGCTTTAGCCATTAAATTGTCAAATGTTTTTGGCTTTAATGATTGAGCACCATCACTAAAAGCTTTTTCAGGTTCATGATGAACTTCAATAATTAATCCATCAGCTCCGGCAGCGATACTTGCTAAGGATAAACTTTCTATTAAATCCCATTTTCCTGCAGCGTGAGAAGGATCAATTATTATTGGTAAATGGCTTACCTTCTTGACAATTGGAACTGTAGAGATATCTAAAGTATTTCTAGTATATGGTTCAAAAGTGCGGATTCCTCTTTCGCATAAAATAACTTTATGGTTACCTCCAGCCATGATATATTCTGCACTCATTAGCCACTCTTCAATTGTATTTGAAAAACCTCTTTTTAATAATATTGGTTTATCAATTTTACCTAATTCTTTTAGCAATGAAAAATTTTGCATATTTCTTGCACCAATTTGAATAATATCTACGTATTTTATAAAATCATTAATATAATCTTTATCCATTAATTCAGAAACTATTGGTAAATCATATTTAGCACCAACGTCATGAAGAATTTTAAGACCCTCAAGACCCATTCCTTGATAAGAGTATGGGGATGTACGAGGTTTAAAAGCACCTCCTCTAAGCAACTTAGCACCGGATGCTTTAACGGCTTTGGCGATAATGTCTACTTGTTTATAAGACTCTACACTACATGGGCCAGCTATTACAACAATTTCTTTTCCACCAATTTTAATCCCTTTAACATCAATAACTGTATCTTCTGATTTGATTTTACGATTTACTTTTTTGAAAGGTTCTTGAATTCTAATAACACTATCAACACAAGGGAAACTATATAAACTGTTAATATCAAATCCAGCGGTATCCCCTACAACTCCATATACTTGATATGATTCTCCAAAACTTGAATGAATATCAAAACCTAAAGATTCTAAATGAGCAAGTAAGTTTTTTATATTTCCTTTTTCTGCATTTCTTTTTATTTTTACAATCATTTCTTTTCACCCTCTTTAAGTAAATATATAATTCCTTTTTCATAACTTTTAAATCCAAATCCCATAATAGTGGTTACACAAGCACTTCTTATTACTGATATTTTTCTAAATTTCTCACGATTATTAATATCTGATAAATGAACCTCAACTACCGGAATTTGAATAGATTTTATTGCATCATATAATGCATAAGAATAATGGGTAAAGGCTCCAGCATTGAGTATTACACCATCATATTTATTATTTGAATAATGCAATATATCAATTAATATTCCTTCTAAATTTGATTGTTTTATATCCAATTTAACAGAATGTTTATCTTCTAAACTTTTTATATAGTTTTCTAAATCCTTATAGGTTTTTGTTCCATATATTTCGGTTTCTCTTAAACCAATCATATTAATATTTGGACCGTTAAGTATTAATATATTCATCTATTTTCACCTCAATTTGTTTTATAGTTTTAGATATATCAAGAGTATCTTTAAATATAGTGATATCAGCGTATTTTTTATATAAGTAATATCTCTCCTTATATAGTTTTTCGATGGTGTATTTATTTTTTAATAATGGTCTATTTTTGGGGTTAAATGTCTTTAATAATGATAAAGGGACATCTAGAAATATTATTATACCATTTTGTTTTAAATATGCTATATTTTTTTTATTTAAAATAGCTCCACCACCTATGGAAATAGTTTGACTATTGGATTTTGATATTTTTTTGATGGTTTGTGTTTCTAACATTCTAAATGTTTTTTCGCCGTATATTTTAAAGATATTGTCAATAGATTGATTTGAATTTATTTCTATTAGTTTGTCAATATCAACTGCTTTTTTATTGTACTTATTACCTAATAATCTAGAAAAATATGATTTTCCACTCATAGGCATTCCAATAAGAACAAAGTTAGTTGTATTTAATAATATAGATTTATAGAGGGATATTGTTGTATTTTTATCATAGGTTATATTGTGAAAAATTTCAGAAGATCTTACAGCTTGATGTACTAACATTAATAATCCATTTATTGTTTTTATACCTTGGGTTCTAGCGTTATATAATATTTTTGTTTCAAAAGGATTGTAAATCAAATCTATAATAACTTCTAGGTTTGAAAAGTTGTGTAAATCAATATTTAATGAATCATCGTTATTTGGGTACATACCTACAGGAGTAGCATTAAATATTATATCAATTTTTTGATAGTTATTTAAATTTGTAAAATTGACTTCATTTAGTTTAGGATTTCTCGCTGAAACGATAATTTTACTAGCTTTTGTATCAGAACATACTAGTTGAATAGTTCTACTAGTAGAGCCGTTTCCTAGTATTAATATATTTTTATTTTCAAGAGAAACATTATTATATTCAAGCAGGAATAATAATCCATCATAGTCTGTGTTATAGCCAGTAAGAACACCATTATTATTAACAATAGTATTAACAGAATAAGTTTTTTTAGCTGTTTCATTTAAATTATTACAATAAGTAATTACTTCTTTTTTATATGGTATGGTAACATTAATTCCATTGAAATTTTTTTCAAGAAAAAAAGAATCTAATTTGTCTAATTCAATTAAATTGTATTTTTCTTTTTGTAGTTTTTCGTGAATTTCTTTTGAATAACTATGTTTTAGAGTTTTTCCAATTAAGCCATACATTATAGTCACTTACTTTCCTTGAAGTAATTTACTTTCTTTCATAATTGTTTTATAAACTGCATTAATTTCTGAAGAATAGCTATATTTAATGATTTTGTTTAATATAATATTTTCTCTTTCTGTATTTAAAATTGCTGTTTTTGTTAGTGTTTTTAGTTCTCCTATTTTTATTGAAAGAGAGAATCTTTCTTCTAGTAGTTGCATAATTTTATCATCTAGAATATCTATTGTTTGTCTTAAATTATCTATTTTATCCATAAAAACCCCTCTTTTCTAACTATGATTTCTAAGATTGCGTATGCAGTAACTGCGTTTATAACGTGAATTGCTCTATGTATTATCGCTGGGTCGTGTCGACCTTGTAATGATAATTTAACTTCTTTCATTTTAGATATATCTACTGTGTCTTGTTCTTTTCCTATGGAAGAAGTTGGCTTAACTGCAACCTTAAATGTAATTGGCATACCATTAGAGATGCCTCCTTGAATTCCGCCGGAGTGATTTGTTTTTGTTTTAATGTCACCATTGTTTAAATAAAAACTATCATTTGCTTCAGATCCAAATAATTTAGTTATTGGAAATCCTGTACCAAATTCAACTCCTTTAACCGAAGGAATACTATACATTAAGTGTGATATAACACTTTCAATCGAATCAAAGAAAGGATCCCCGTATCCGGCCTCAAGTCCTAAAACCATTGTTTCAACTATTCCTCCAACACTATCATTATCATTTTTAGCATTAAGAATTATATCTTCATATTTTTTTATTATAGAGGCATCTAAAACTGGAAAATGGCTATAATTAAGAGTTTTTAAAAGTTTTTTAGAAATTTTAATATCACTAAAATTCTTGTCTTTTTCATCTTTAATACTATAAATATGTGAACCGATAATAATATCTTTTTGTAATAATAATTGAGATGATATAGCACCTAAAATCATTAAAGGGGCAGTAATTCGTCCTGAAAAATGACCTCCACCACGGTAATCTTGATTGTTATTATATTTTACATAAGATGTGTAATCAGCATGTGATGGTCTTAAAATATTTTGATTGTAATCATTTGAATGAGTATCATTATTTCTAATGATAAATGTTAAGGGTGATCCTGTAGTTAAGCCATTAAAATAGCCGCTTACAATTTCATATTTATCTTGTTCTTGTCTTGATGTAGATAGTAATGATTTTGGTCGTCTCTTAAAAAGAGCTTCATTTATCATGTTTAAATCAAGCTTAATTCCTGCGGGTAAGTTATTAATAATAATACCAATTGCTTTACCGTGAGATTCTCCAAATAAATTAATTTCTATTGCTTTACCAAATGTACTCATATAATCACGTAAAATTAAATCAGTTAAGAAGTGATTTAATTTTATCTCCTTTCTTCTAAATTTTATAGCACTCTATAATGAGTGAAATAATATATATACACTGTGAATTTGTCTCTATGTTATTATACTGCATCAGTGCAAGTATTCTAGGTGACTCAAGTCACAGTTTTTATTTGATTTAGGTTTAATGGGTTGTCACCTACAAATACTTTTCTATTTCTTCAAATTCAATATTTTTTATTATGCTTGAACCTATTTTTTCTACAAGAACAATATTTATTGAATTTATAGTTGCTTTTTTATCTGTTTTTATATATTCAAGTATTTCAGTTTTATCATATTCATATTTAATTGGAAGATTATATTTTTTTAGAACTTTAATTAAATCATCGTGATAAATATAATTCTTCGACATTAATACCATTCCAATTGAAATAGCTTCACCGTGTAAAAGAGAATAATTAGAGTGCTTTTCAATTGCGTGGCCAATTGTATGACCGAAATTAAGAGCTTGTCTTTTTCCTTTATCAAAGACATCGTCTACTACAAAACTTTTTTTAATAATGATACATTTCTCAATATATTTTTCAATATTTGTTAACAAATTATTTTCTAATAAATTAATAAACAGTGTTTTATCGGAAATCATTCCATATTTAATCATTTCAGCGATACCATTACTAAATTCTTTTTTTGATAAAGTAGTTAAAGTGTCAGGATCAATTAAAACCATTTTAGGCTGGTAAAAAGAACCAATAGCGTTTTTCATATTTGAGGAATTTATACCAACTTTACCACCAACACTACTATCAATTTGTGATAGTAGTGTTGTAGGGATTTGAATAAAATCGACACCTCTCATATAAATACTAGCTATAAATCCGGATAAATCACCTATTACTCCACCACCTAATGCTATAATTAGACAATTTCTTGTTATTTTATAATTTACCATTTTATCAAGAATAGAATAAGCCGTCTCCATTGATTTTGATTTTTCACCATGGGGGACTTCAAATACCCTCGAGTTACTCATTTTCTTCTTTATGGTATTTAGATATATTTTCGGAATAAAATCATCTGTAATAATAACTATTTCTCTATTTAAGTCAATATAACTAGATAAATTAAAAAGAAGTCCATGATTTATATAAACATTATACGAAGCATCTTTAATTGGAATATTAATTTTTATCATATTATCAATCCTTTATTATTTTTAGTTTTCCTCCAAGTGATTTATAATCTTCAAAAAAGTTGGGATATGACTTAGTTATTGCGTTTGCGTTTGTTAATATAATTGGATTTTCACATCTCAAAGCCGCAATACTGAGCATCATTGCGATTCGGTGATCATTAAATGAATCAACAGTTACGCCACCTTTTAAAATTGATTTACCTTTTATTACTATTTTCGAATCTGTAGTTATAATATTGGCACCTAATGCTTTTAATGTAGAAACAATAGAAAAGACTCTGTCAGATTCTTTTATTCTAAGTCTAGATATATTTATTATTTTTGATTCTCCATCACTTAAACAAGCAAGCAGTGTGATAATCGGTCCTAAATCAGGGCAATCAAGAAGATCAATAGTAGTCCCAGATGTTTTAGAAAACTCAGCAATAAAGCCATTTTCCATATATATGATTTTACTTTTCATTTGTTTAAGATATTCAATTATTATTTTGTCTCCTTGTTTTGAAGTTGGATATAAATCAGAGACAGTAACTAAACCACTTAAAACACCGCCAACTAATGGGAAAGCAGCTTGTGAGTAATCGCCTTCAATTGTATAGGTTGTGGGGATATATGTTTGAGATCCTTCAATAAAATAGCCGTTTTCTAGCTCTAATATCTTAACGCCAAATTCTTCTAATACAGAAATAGTTAAATCAATATAGGATTTAGATTCTAAAATTCCATCAATATAGATTGTTGAATCTTCTTCTAACAGAGGTAAGGCAAACATTAATCCAGTAAAAAATTGAGAACTTACGTTACCTTTTAAATAATATTCTCTCGCTTTTATTGAGCCATTTATCATTACCTTATCATTATTTATTTCAAAGATATTGTTATCTTTTTTAAAGATTGTTTGGTAGATGGAAAGAGGTCTATTTATAAGTGAAGATGATCCAGTAAAAATTGTAGTTTTATTTGATAATGAAAAAAGTGGGATTAAAAATCTTAATGTTGATCCAGATTCTTTACAATCAATATGTATTAAGGGTTGTCTTATTTTTTTTATTCCAGTTACAGTTATATTATTCTTAAATTTCTCAAATTTTGCTCCTAACAGTTTAAGAGCGTTGATCGTTGCGAGAATATCATCAGAATAACTTATATTTTTAATTATACTTTTACCTTTTGAAAGACTTGCGCAAATTAAAGCTCTATGGCTTAAACTTTTAGATGGAGGAGATTTTATTTTTCCATTTAAATTACTGGGGAATAGCTTGATAACTTGGGCGTCACTCATTTTATTTTTCCTCGTTTCTCAGTTGCAGATTGCATTAAACTACGAAGAGTTTCTCTATCTTTTGCTTTGATAGCAGTTTTTAAAATATCTAATTCTCTTTCAAATTTATTAATACGATCTAATAAAAAATAACTGTTTTTAATAAAAAGTTCAGACCATAAATCATCATTGATTCGTGCTATTCTTGTTAAATCCTTATATGAATCTCCAATAAATAATGAAGTATTATATTTTTCATCATCACTGTTAACTAAAGATAAAGCAATTGCGTGAGTTAATTGAGATGTAAAAGCAATAATTTTATCATGATCAACATCAGAAATTTGCGTCACTGAAGCAAATCCCATTTGTTTAGCTAAAATAGTAATAACATTAATAGCTTCTTCACTGTTATATTTCGTAGGTGTAATAACAAAGTTGGTACCTTTTAAAATTGCTGGATCAGAATGCTGGATACCACTTGTTTCTCTTCCGGCAATAGGATGAGCAAAAACGAATTCTATATCATCATTTTGATAAATATCAAAGGCATCAATTAATTGCCTTTTCACACCTACCACATCAGAGATAATAGAGCCGCGTTTGAAATTATTAATATTTTTATGAACAAAATTGATTGTATCATCAGGATATAAGCACAAGAAAACAACATCTAATTTTTTTAAGATGTTGGTTGGACTTGTCTCTCCAAAATCAATAACATTATGTTTTAAAGCATAATCTATTGTTTTTTGGTTAACATCTATTCCATAAATTGTATATCCAAATCTTTTTAGACTTTTAGCGTATGAGCCTCCTATTAAGCCGACTCCTACTATTCCTATATTCATAATATCACCCAATTTTTAGTATGTATTCATTATACTATATAATTGATATAATAGTAGTAATAAATTTGTAAGCGTTTTACAAGTTACTATTGATTTTTAAGGATAATTATGTAAAAATAATATGGTATGTATAAAAACTATTGGAGGTATTTATATGGAAAATATGGATTTAAAAATTGCTCAAGCAGCTAAAATGGACAAAATAATTAATATTGGTGCTAAATTAGGGCTAGAAAATGATGATTTAGAACTTTATGGTAATTATAAAGCTAAGATTGATTTAAGTGTTATGAAAAAACTTAAAGATGTTGAGAACGGAAAAGTTATTTTAGTTACTGCGATTACGCCTACACCAGCAGGTGAAGGTAAATCAACTACAACTGTAGGGTTAGGGCAAGCTTTTACTAAAATAGGAGAAAAAGCTATCATTGCTTTAAGAGAACCGTCTTTTGGACCTGTTATGGGGATTAAAGGAGGAGCTGCAGGTGGAGGATACAGCCAAGTTGTTCCAATGGAAGATATTAATCTTCACTTTACGGGAGACATTCACGCTATCACAACAGCGAATAACGCAATAAGTGCTATTATCGATAATCACATTCATCAAGGAAACGTCTTAAATATTGATCCTCGAAGAATTAGTTGGAAAAGAGCGATTGATATGAATGATAGAGCTCTTCGTGATATTGTAATTGGACTTGGTGGTATTGGAAATTCTATGCCAAGACAAGATGGATTCAATATTAGTGTTGCCTCAGAAATAATGGCTGTATTATGTTTAGCGTCAGATTTAAATGATTTGAAAGTAAGAGTAAGAAGAATTGTTATTGGATATACATATGATAGAAAACCGGTAACTGTTGGTGATTTAAAAGTTGAAGGAGCAATAGCTTTAATTCTAAAAGATGCTGTAAAGCCAAATTTAGTTCAAACATTAGAAAATACACCAGCTTTAATCCATGGTGGACCATTTGCTAATATCGCTCATGGTTGTAATAGTATTATTGCTACTAATATGGGTAGAAAATTAGCTGATTATGTTATTACTGAAGCTGGATTTGGAGCTGATTTAGGAGCTCAAAAATTCTTAGATATTAAAACATCTCAAGCTGGATTTACTCCTGCTGCTGTTGTTATTGTTGCTACAATAAGAGCACTTAAAATGCATGGTGGAGTAAATAAAAAAGAATTAGGAGAAGAAAATATCGAAGCATTACTTTTAGGACTTCCTAACTTGGAAAAACATATTGAATCAATTAAAGGTTATAAAATCCCTTATGTTGTTGCTATAAATAGTTTTGTTAATGATACACCAGCTGAAACAAAGGCTTTGGAAGATTATTTAAAATCTCATAATCATCCATATTCATTAAGTGAAGTTTGGGCAAAAGGTGGAGAAGGAGCAGTTGATCTTGCTCATAAAGTTATTAAAGAAATTAATACTAAACCTAATAATTTTGAAAGAACTTATAATGTAGAAGATACTTTAAAAGAAAAAATTGAAAAAGTATGTACAAAAATATATGGTGCTAAAAATGTTGAATACACATCAGCTGCGAAAATCCAACTTAGAAGATTTAAACGTCTTGGATGGGACAACCTAGATGTTTGTATGGCAAAAACACAATATAGTTTAAGTGATAATCCTAAATTATTAGGAAGACCAGAAAATTTTACAATAACAGTTAAAGAATTAAGACCATCAATTGGAGCAGGATTTATTGTTGCATTAACAGGAAGTGTAATGACGATGCCTGGATTACCAAAAGTACCATCAGCATTAGCAATGGATGTTGATGAAGATGGAAATGCACAAGGATTATTCTAAAAAAGGACGTTTGTCCTTTTTTTTATCTAGGTATTGTGCTGCGCACGGTACTGTGCTATGATGGAGACAGGAGGTAATATTATGAATGCACAATTTAAAAGAGGAATAGTTGAGCTTTGTGTTTTATCTGAACTTGTTATGGAAGACATGTATGGATATAAAATTATAAATAATATATCTGAATACATAGACGTGAACGAGAATACAATTTACCCCATTCTAAGACGTTTAACCAAAGAAAAATACTTTACAACTTATTTAGTAGAATCAGATCTCGGGCCTCCAAGAAAGTATTATAAGGTTACAGAAAAAGGATTTAATCATTATTTTGAATTAAGAAATTCATGGGATCAGTTTATTGGTGGAGTATATGAAATATTAAATAAAGGAGGAAAAAAGAATGAACAAATTTTTAATAGATTTAGAAAACGAATTGAAAAATCTAAAGATTAATGAAAAAGATATAATGGAAATTTTAAGAGATCACGAGGAAATGATTGATACTGCAAGAAAAGAGGGACTAAACGACGAAGAATTAGAGAAAAAGTTTGGAAATCCAAAAAAACTAGCAAAAGATTTATTAGAAGATATAGAAATATCAAACGAAAAAGAAACTATAACATTTGACGAAAATATCTCTTTTGTAGACGAAAAAGAAGAAGATTTTAACCTAGTTAAGTCTTTTTCAGATATTCAAGATAAAATTTCCATCGAGATTAATCTTGTAAGTGATGATATTAGTTTAAAGACATATAAAGGAGAAAGTATTCAAATTTTTGAAAATAAAGTTAAACAAATAAACGATTATACAATTGAAATTAACGAAGGAAAATTATTGATAAAGAAAAAGATAGAGAAAAAGATTGTAAGATTTTCATCTAAAAGTGCAAATTTTTTAATTTTAGTACCTGGCCATATTAAAATCAACAATTATTTTCACAAAACTGTTTCAGGAAATATTAAAATTAATGGAATAGAGGTAAATGAATTTATATGTAAGACAGTTAGTGGAGATATTAAGGGGTCAAATCTTAAATTAAAAGTTTCTAACATGTCGACAGTAAGTGGAGATATAGAAATGGCATCAATAACGATAAATGAATCTGAGACTTTCCTAGTGAGTGGAGATTTAGTAATGAAAAATATCTATACTCAAGGATTAATGTATTTCAATACGGTAAGTGGAGATGTTGAATTAAATAATGTACAATGTGGACAAGGAACATTTGTGACAGTAAACGGCGATTTGAATGGAGAAGAATTTTATCCTGCTGAATTATCAATTAATACGGTAAATGGAGATCTTAATATTAAAAATGCTGATTCCAGTAGAGAAATTGTGATAATAAAGAAAAAAACATTATCAGGGAATATAAAAATAATTTAACTGTATTATGCACTGACAATTTAATGGTATAATGACTTGAAGGAGTGATATAATGGAACCGATTGAAAAATTTAGAGAAATACTTATGAAACAAAAAGCATACGAATATGTATTAAGAGTTATTGGATGGGATTCAAATACCGAAGCTCCAAGAGGGGCTTTTACAAGAAGAGCTGAAATGCTGGGTGTAATAAGTGGAGAACTATTTCAACTACAAACAAGTAAAGAATATCAAGAAGTGGTATATGGCTTAGCTAAAAGATTGGATGAGTTAGATGAAACTACTAAAAGAGAAATAAAAAAGGCTAAAAAGAATCTTGATAAAATAATAAAAATTCCTCAAGACGAGTTTGTTGAATATAATAAACTTATCAATCTTTCTCAAATAGTATGGGAAGACGCTAAAAAGACTAATGATTTTAAATCTTTTCAAGGGAATTTAGAAAAAATAGTTGAATTTATTAAAAAATTTATTAGTTATTATGAAATTGATGATGATCCATATAATGTTCTCTTAGATGAATATGAAGATGGAATGTCAATGAAAGAATATGATTATTTTTTCGAGGTATTAAAAAAAGATTTAGTACCATTTGTAAAAGACGTATTAAATAGTGGAAAAGAACTAAATGATGACTTTATTACTGATTTTTATCCAAAGGAGAAACAAAAAGAATTCGCGGATTATTTAATTGATGTTATGGATTTTAATAGAGATAATGGGCTTATGAAAGAAAGTGTTCACCCATTTACATGGAATACTCATAGTACAGATGTTCGTTTTACAACAAGATATTTAGAAAATTTTATGTTTTCTTCGATATTTGCCGCAATACATGAATTGGGCCACGCAACATATGAGCAACAAATTGCTCCTAAATGGGATAACACATATTTAAATGGTGGAACATCAATGGGAATTCATGAATCACAATCACGGTTTTATGAAAATATTATTGGAAGAAGCAAAGAGTTTTGGGAAGCACATTATCCTAAATTATTAGAAATATTTCCAACGCAATTAAAAAACGTATCACTTGATGATTTTTATAAGGGAGTAAATAAAGTTGAAGCTTCGTTTGTAAGAGTTGAAGCGGATGAATTAACATATTCATTACATATAATGATACGATATGAAATTGAAAAAATGCTAATTTCAGGAGAAGTAGAGGTTAAAGATTTACCTGAAATATGGAATAAGAAAATGGTGGAATATCTCGGCATAAAGCCAAAAGATGATGTAGAAGGTGTTTTACAAGATGTTCATTGGAGTGCTGGAATGTTTGGGTATTTTCCAACATATGCGCTTGGTAGCGCATATTCTGCACAATTTTATTACGCTATGAAAAAAGAGATTGATATTAACAAAATTGTGAAATCAAATGAGATTAAAAAGATTAATAGTTGGTTAAAAAATAAAATTCATCAATATGGAGGTAGTAAAACACCTAAAGAGTTATTATTAGAAGTAACTGGTGAAGAATTTAATCCAAAGTATTATATTCAGTTTTTAAAAGAAAAATATGGAAAACTATATTTATAAAATAGCATAATTAATATTTCATTTAATAAAAATCTTTAAATCAAATATAATATTGTAGTTCGAAATAAGAAAAAGATTGTGTTATGATAAAGGAAATGAATATTTAATAAAAGGAGAAAAATTATGGGAGAAATTATTAGTGGAAAAGAATTATCAAAAGAGGTTAGAGAAGAAGTAAGAGAAGAAGTTATAAAGTTAAAAGCTACTTATGGAACAGTTCCTCATCTTGTAGTTATTTTAGTAGGAAATGATCCAGCTAGTGAATCTTATGTTAAAGCTAAGAAAAGAGCGTGCCTTAAAGCGGGAATGGATAGTACTATTATTAGAAAAGAATCAGATATTACAGAAAAAGAGTTGTTAAAGATTATAAATGAATTAAACGCAGATTCTGGAGTTCATGGTATTTTAGTACAATTACCAATCCCCAAACATATTAACGAAGATAAAATTATTGATGCTATCTCAATAGAAAAAGATGTTGATGGATTTCATCCATTAAATGTTGCTTATATGCATTTAGGAAGACCTTGTATTTTACCGGCTACACCAAAAGGTATTATGACAATGTTAAAGAGTAAAAATATTGAATTAAAAGGAAAAGACGCTTTAATTATTGGTAGAAGTAATTTAGTGGGAAAACCTGTAGCTATGCTTTTGATGGGTCAACATGCCACTATTCAAATTGCTCATTCTAGAACACGAAATTTAAAAGAAAAATGTTTACAAGCTGATATTATTGTTGCAGCAGTAGGGAGAGCTCATACAGTTACTAAAGATATGGTTAAACCTGGAGCAATAATTATTGATGTTGGAGTTAATAGAGTAGATGGGAAATTAGTTGGAGATTGTGATTTTGATGATTTAAAAGACATTGCTTCATTTATAACACCTGTACCTGGTGGAGTTGGACCAATGACAATAACTTCTTTGTTACAAAATACAATAGAATGTTTTAAAGGGATTATGGAAAAATGATTGAGAGATATCGTAGAGAAATAATGTTTAATCTATATTCAGAAGAAAATAAATTTAATTCACTTTTGTTAGTGGAATTATTTAGTTTGGAAGCTTGGAATAAATTAGGCAAAATCCCTACGGAAGATGTAACAAAAATAAAAGAGAATGCTAAATTTACTATAAAAAGAATAAAAGAGATAGAACAGACTACAAGACACGATATTATCGCCTTTACTAGAAATATTAGTGAATATTTAGGTGAAGAAAAGAAATGGGTTCATTATGGATTAACTTCTACAGATGTGGTTGATACAGCAAATGGATATATTTTTAAACAAGCAAATGATATATTATGGAATGATTTGTTAGAATTTCAAAAAATTTTAAAGAAACAAGCGATTAAATATAAAAATACACCTTGTATAGGGAGAACACATGGGGTTCATGCTGAAATCACTTCATTTGGATTGAAATGGGCACTTTGGTATGATGAGTTTAATCGTCATTTGAAAAGATTTGTCCAAGTAAGAAAAGAAGTTGAGGTTGGTAAAATTAGTGGAGCAGTAGGCAATTTTGCTAATACACCGCCATTTGTACAAGATTATGTTTGTGAAAAATTAGGAATTACCTCAGTTAATATTTCAACGCAAGTATTGCAAAGAGATAGACACGCTGATTATATGGCATTAATTGCTTTAATAGGGGCTACCATCGATAAAATAGCTGTTGAAATAAGACATCTTCAAAGAACGGAAATAAGAGAAGTTGAAGAGTTTTTTAGAAAAGGACAAAAAGGATCTAGTGCAATGCCGCACAAACGAAATCCTATTTCATCAGAAAACATTTCAGGATGTTCTCGTGTTTTAAGAGGATATATGGTAAGCGCTTATGAAAACATTCCATTATGGCATGAAAGAGATATTTCGCATTCTTCTGTTGAAAGAATTATTATTCCTGATGCTGTAATGTTATTAGATTATATGCTAAACCGTTATATGAAAGTATTAGATAATTTAACAGTTTTTGAAGAACGCATGCTTCAAAATATATATATTACAAATGGAGCTGTATTTTCACAACGAGTCCTTACAAAACTTATAGACAAAGGGTTATCCCGTGAAAAAGTGTATGATTTTGTTCAACCTTTGGCAATGAATAGCTTTAACAATAATATTAGTTTTAAAGAATTACTTCAAAAAGATAAAATAATAAATAAATATTTAAATGAAAAAGAATTAAATGAAATATTTAAAGTAAAATACTTTTTAAAAAATGTAAATGAAATATACAAAAGGGTAGGAATTTAGAAGTTAAACATATATTTAGTTTTTATTCCTTTTGAATGGAGAGATAAAATGAAAACAATAAGAATTATTATTAGTGTATTAATACCATTCTTTCTTCTAATCTTTTTTGTATCACTTATTACATCAAAACCTTATCTTATTTTATCGAAAGGACATTATAAGTCACACGAAGATGTTTATTTTGATCATGATTATGCGGTTGATAGAATTATTGGATATTTAAATTATCGTTATGATGATTTAGACTTTGGATTAGATGAAAATGATAATTCAGTGATTATGAGAGATGTTGAAATTAGTCATATGATTGATGTAAAAAATTTATATACAAATTTAAGAATTAGTGCATTAGTATCACTTATTATAGGCTTATCCTTATCAATTATATTATATAAAAAGAACTATGAGCAGTTTTATAAAACGTTTAAGAGTTTATATTTAGCCCCGATGGTATTTGTAATTTTTATGGGAGTATCTTTTGTAATTGATTTTAATGGTGCCTTTACTATTTTTCATAAACTATTTTTTACAAATGATAATTGGTTACTCTACAATACAGATGTTTTAATAATTTTATTACCATTAAATTTTTGGATGGTTAGTGGGATTATAGTTTTAGGAGCATTTTCCTTATCACTAGGGGTAATTTATTTTGTAAACGAACATATTTATAGAAAAAGAATTCTTAATTAGAATTTATCTAATTAAGAATTCTTTTTTTCTATTGTGTTTTTTGTCTCTTTTTGATACTATTATAGCTAGTTAGTATTATATATTTTCGATAATAAGGTTCGATAGTCTCTACCCCACAGCCGTAAACAGTGGGACTATAGTACATTTTTATTTTTTAGAGATTATTCTCCTTTTTTCGAAATATTTTTTCTAACTAAAGACAAAAATATAGAAAACGGAGGATTTTTTTAATGGAATGGATTAAAACTTATTTTAAGTTAGAAGAACGCGGGTCAAATATTTCTACTGAGTTAATTGGTGGAGTAACTACATTTTTGGCAATGGCTTATGTTTTGCCAGTAAACTCGTTCATGCTTTCTGCAGCCGGTGTTCCACTTGGTGGAGTATTCTTTGCAACAGCTGTTTCAGCAGCAATCGCTACGTTAGTAATGGGTATCTTTGCTAATTTGCCTATTGCTTTAGCACCAGGTATGGGGTTAAATGCATTTTTTACATTTACTCTTGTATTATTTGGATATGGTTTATCTTGGCAAGCAGCATTATCAGCAGTTTTACTTTCAGGATTTTTATTCTTCTTAATTTCAATCTCAGGATTGAGAAAATCAATTATCAACGCTATACCACAAGGACTTAAGTTCGCTGTCGGAGCAGGTATTGGTTTCTTTATCGCATTTATCGGATTAAAGAATGCAGGAATCATTGTTGCAAATCCGTCTACATTTGTTGCATTAGGTAATTTAGGACATCCTACAGTAATGTTAGGTATATTCGGAATTATATTAGTATTTATTTTATATGCAATGGGTAACAGATTTGCTTTAATTGCAGCAATTTTCACTACTGCAATTGTAGGATTAATACTAGGACTTCTTGGTGTTGATTTAATGCCTGCATATGCAAATGATGGACTTTTCACTTTATCTGCATTATTTGATGGTGCTGGACAAACATTTGGAGCTGCATTTACTGGCTTCGGAGAATTATTTTCTAATCCGCAAGTATTTACTATTATCTTTACATTATTATTTGTAGATTTCTTTGATACTGCAGGAACATTAATGGCAGTTGGAAATCAAGCAGGATTAATTAATGAAAAAGGTGAAATTGTCGGTTCTGATAAAGCATTAATCGCGGATTCAATTGGAACAATGACAGGAGCAATTTTTGGAACATCAAATGTTACTTCATATATTGAATCTTCTACAGGTATTGAACAAGGTGCTCGTACAGGATTAAGTAGTGTTGTTGTTGCTATATTATTCTTACTTTCATTATTTATTTATCCAGTATTAAGTATTATTAATGGAGTTTATGACCCAGCGTTAGATGTATTCTTTAGTCCAGTTACTGCAATGGCATTAGTACTTGTAGGTACTTTAATGGTTGGACAACTTAAAAATATTGATTGGAGTGATAAAGCTATTGCTATATCAGCGTTTTTAACAATTATTTTTATGATATTGACATATTCAATCGCTACAGGTATTGCAGTTGGATTTATCTTCTATCCAATAGTTAAAGTAGCTGAGGGAAAATGGAGAGAAGTTAATAAAGTAATGTATGGATTAGGGGTAGTATTCCTAATTACATTCATTCTTCAAAATATTTAAACAGATTTAACAAGAGCAGTTAAATTAGTAAATTTAACTGCTCTTTTTCTTTTGACATATTTAAATAACACTATTATTACAAATCAGCTCTTTATCAGAAATTGAATAAAAGCGTTCGTGATGAATTTCATAATGGTACATCCAAATTATAAATATTATAATATATAAAAAGTAAGTGTTTACATTATGAGGTAAATCTACTAAAATTATATATATATCTATTTTGAAATTACAATAAATATGCAACAAAAACGACGTAAAAGTTGTCTATTTTTTTGTTAAAAAAGGAGAATAAGATGAGTAATTTAAGAGAAAATGATTTAGAATTATATGAAGCGATAGAATCAGAAAAACAAAGACAAGATTCACATATTGAATTGATTGCAAGTGAAAACTTTGTATCTAAAGAAGTATTAGAGGCTCAAGGTAGTGTTTTGACAAATAAATATGCTGAAGGATATCCTGGTAGAAGATATTACGGTGGATGTGAGTTTGTTGATATTGTCGAAAATTTAGCAAGAGACAGAGTGAAAAAATTATTTAACGTGAAATACGCTAATGTGCAACCACATTCTGGTTCAACGGCAAATATGGGAGCTTATCGAGCAGTAATTAAACACGGAGATACTGTGTTAGGAATGAGTTTAAGTCATGGAGGACATTTAACACATGGACATCCACTTAATTTTAGTGGGATTGATTATAATTTTGTAAGTTATGGTGTAAATAATATTACTGAACAAATTGATTATGATGAACTCGAAAAAATAGCTATAAAATCACAACCACAATTAATTGTTGCTGGTGCAAGTGCTTATCCAAGAAAAATAGATTTTAAAAGAATGCGTGAAATCGCAGATTTAGTTGGAGCTAAATTAATGGTTGATATGGCACACATTGCTGGATTAGTAGCAACAGGTCTTCATCAAAATCCTTGTGATTATGCTGATATTGTAACTTCAACAACTCATAAAACCTTAAGAGGCCCACGTGGTGGGTTAATATTAACTAATAATTTTACAATTTATAAAGATATAAACAGAGTTATTTTCCCTGGAATTCAAGGTGGACCATTAATGCATATTATCGCTGCTAAGGCAGCAGCATTTAAAGAAGCGCTTTTGCCAGAATTTAAGACTTATCAAGAACATGTAGTTGAAAATGCAGCAGAATTAGCATTCCAATTGAATGAACTTGGATTTAGAGTAGTATCTGGTGGAACTGATAATCATTTAATCTTGCTAGAAGTAAAATCGTTAACAGGTTTAACAGGAAAAGATGCTGAAAAATTACTTGATAAGGTACATATTACAACTAATAAAAATACTGTACCGAATGATACTGAAAAACCGTTTATTACTAGTGGTATAAGATTGGGCACTCCTGCTATTACAACACGTGGATTCAAAAAAGAAGATATGAAGATAATAGCAGAATGTTTATATAAGACACTAATGAACCCAG